>Ga0214544_1000157_pt1 | contig 102101 bp, 50 predicted proteins | sample CNSS3metaG_FD_160074 | JGI IMG/M metagenome (GOLD analysis project Ga0214544, IMG submission 160074) | Root nodule microbial communities from cowpea collected in UCLA plant growth center, Los Angeles, California, USA - CNSS3 | ecosystem: Host-associated > Plants > Roots > Nodule | place: USA...
AAAGATAGGGAAGCAGGTGGATGATTTTTCAGGGTCTTTGATTTACATCAATGAACTTGAAAATCAAGTCAGTGATTTGAAGAGAGAAATGAAAGTACAAGAAGAGGATTATCAAAAAGATTTCCAAACCATGAAATGTGCAAAACTTGAACAGGAAGAACGGGCCATCCAAGCAGAGGAGACCTTGATAAAGACTATACACAACAATGATCTCGCATGTCAGCGTTTTGAGGATGAATATAGAAGTCTTTCAGCTGAAATGACATTGAAAGCAGAAGAAAACGAAAAGAAGGTCATGGAAGCTTATGCAGAAGCTGATGAATTACAGAAGCAGAACAAACTCATGGAAGAAGTTCTCCAGAAATGCAATCAAGAGCTCAGGCTTATTACAAATCAGAATGAATTGAAACTTCAACAGCTCTTGAACCAAATAGATTCAAAAGAAAAGAAAGTGGAAATGATGTCTCAAGAACTAGAGATTAAGTCCAAGCAACTTGAAGATGTACAAAGGCACAGGGATGAAAAGGATAAGGCATTAACAAAGCAAATTCAATTGCTCAGAATTGAAATTAGAAAGCTGATGCTAGAAGAGCATGATCCAACAGAGCTCGTGACTATGATGTTAATGCAAGAGAACAACGATGAGGAGATAAGGTTTGACACCCTAACGTCAGCATTAGAAATCTTTAAGACCCAGCACAATGAATTAAAACATAACTTGCACATTGAACAAGCAGAAAAAGAAAATATGAAGGAAAAAATATCTCAATTAGAAGGAGAGCTGAAGAAGAAGGTAGAAGAACTAAGTGCTGTAAAAAAGAGGCTCAAAAATAGCAAAGGACCAGCAACGGCCAAAAGTATGAATTTGGCTTCATGGAACTACGAGACTGCTGCATCTTGTTCATCCACTAAGGAAAACAATAAGAAGTCAGGATCGGAAATGCAGATGGTAATTTTCCAGCTCCTTTGCTAAATTATAATTAAGAAAGTTAGTGCCACTGTCACATATTAGGATAGGTTGCAAGTCAGCATCACAAACACCCCCCTTACGAGTACTCTATACAGTAGAGAAAATTTAGTAATCTAGTTAGGACTTAGGATCCAAGCAGATTGACTGGCAATATATTCTGAAATTATGCAATCTTTATAATTTGCAACAAACCAACGAATCATCTTTTTCAGGGCATGTTATAAAGTTTTAATACAGCAAAGCAAACATTTGACACGAACATGACAGATGCTAAAAAATTTTGTATGAATGAGAAACACATTAGTCAGTTTGGTCATACTTAATGATTTGGGAATGATAATGTCACTTTATAGTTCTTGATAATAGTAGAAAGTATGATCAACAAGTTGAAGATTTATAGGGGTGTTGGACTCATATTATGGGACACCACCACACAAGTAGTTAAGTCATAGGGTAATACTTTAGCTGTTTGATGATCAGTGCACCAGGCTAAAAGTTATGTGCTATCTGCCAATTGATAATTGGCAAAGTTTACTGCAATACAATTGTCTGGTACATTTTGCATGCAATGGAGTTGGCGAAATGAAAAAGTAGGGATCATTATCAGTCTTTTTCTCTTTTTGTATTGGTGAAGACAATTTTGTCCCCTGGTTAAGTTGGTAATAAAAATTGAGTTGTGTTGTACAAGACTTTATGCTGCGATCCCATCCCTTAAATTTTAGCCAAACTAAATCTTAAAACGTAAAACTCTGCTAAAAGAAATCTCCAATTAGCCAGACTTTTGGTCCTAAACTAAGTCATATTTCCCTTCTCCTATTCATGCGGTTGCATCTAATGTGACAAAAAAAGAAGAGGAAAGAAAGAGAACATGTAATTAGAGTTTACTTTGGTTTTGAGTTGCACATATTAGTAGTTAATGACTTGATGATCTACATTAACTTGGGATGTTATATTTGTAACATAAAAGGGAATGGATGATGCAAACTCCCCTGTTGGAAAGTCTGAAGAAGGAAGAACCATATGCAATTCAGCTGAGAACGAATTTCATCTAGCTTCACACAGAAGGTAAAAGAAAAATATTTGTTCCGCCATTTGAATCCGTAGTTCTCTTGAGTTATACCCATTAACCTTCTTATCATTTTATTAACAATGTAACAGAAAAGTTGTGCTTCGGGCTCAGATATCAGATTTATAATACAGTTATCTAACCCTGGATTTATTTCTATTCCTCTTTTACACCCACAGTGACGTGAAAACTTGCTTGGAAAATAAGGCTATTGTCTTCAATTATGATGATGCTGGTTATTGTCCTACAAATGAGTTGTTGGATGAAGTGGCAGTACTAAAGGAAAGGAACAAATATATGGGAACTCAGCTGAAAGAAATGGAAGAGAGATATTCTGATATTAGTCTTAAGTTCGCAGAGGTGGAGGGAGAAAGACAACAGCTTGTTATGGCCCTACGGAATATGAGGAATGGTAAGAACTAGAATTCTTTACATGCGTTATTACTCATTCATGAATTACGAGTTACAAAATAGACAGGTCACCATGGTCGTATTGGTCAAATTCAAATCAAGCTTAACCCGTGTTTCACTTCAGTATAATCACCATTTAAACCTCCTCCAATTTAAATTTGCTGGCCTGCCAGCTTAGTTCAATATTTCTGGTCGATTGATTCATTGAATTGACAAAGGTAGCTATGGGTTGGGGCATCAGATAGCCTATCTAGAAAATGGATTATCATTGTGTCATCATTTATTTGAACAATTTTGGGTTACATGTATTGCAAACATTATAGCCGATAAACAAGGCTATGATTCTCAGACGAAACATTTAATGAAAATGTTAAAGATCAAGAGCAAAACGGCTACTGAATCTTAGAATACCTATCATCTAGATGTTCGCTACTTTTTGGAGTTCCGATTTTAATATTTTTTCAATGATTAAAAAGGCAAGTGCGTTGTTTGTTCATACAAAAACACTACAGAGTTTTTTTAGTTTTGGCAAAAATATAAAAGGAAGCACTAACAATATGAAATGCAATTTTTATTTTTTTAGATAGGAGTAAGACCATATGAAACTAAATGAAACCATAACGTTAGAACTAAAATTTCCTAATCGGGTTCTTAGATCGTACATCAATCATCATACGATATCTCCATTCGCTCCAAACATAGATTATCCGGTACGGTTTCTAACTCCCTATTCTTATCCCGAACTCCATTTTCATCACGGGAAACCATTGGCTTCAACTTTCATCAATGTTAGAAGTCACTCATTTCCATAGTCCACCGAGTCATTGTAGAATAGTAGGGAAGTATAGATGACATATGCCATATTAAGAAAGATCAGAATCAGAAGTTTGTCAGTATGAGGAGATTAACCTGAGTAATGAAACCTGTGTTGTTTGAGAATTACTTCGCAATCATGGTTTTAAAGTAAAATACCTTTCGAATGGTTAAGGCCACCGTGATATATAATCTATATGATAATCATTGTGTCTGGAATGAGTTTATCTTTTTATCACTCCAGACCAGCCTTGTTTGACCTCCACTTCCGTTCCTCCCAAAAGTCAGTGTCTGCCAACGACCGAAGGTCCGTGAATAATAATAGGATAGAAGATAAGTTGTATTCATGTCAATCAAATCTAGGAGGGACACACGAAGCTGAATGGGTTTGCCATTCCAAGTATCAATTAATTATTATAAAAAAATTAATTTCTTATTCTTAAAACAGGATGAGACGTAACTCATGCAATATTTTCATGAGTAAAAATCTCACTTTTATTGCAGACTCGGATTCTCTACTTCAAAACAAGACACTTCAAGTAGTATAGTATGTTCAGTGATGTATGATCCTTGACCTAAAAAATTGATGTATAACACTAAGAGTGAAGAAAAAATAAGTATAAATCTACCTACAGTGAATAACTGAAAATGAACGGAGACTATCTCTTCTCAAGACTACCCACCAATATAAATTTACGCATTTTATGCAATCAATGGCACATTGAAAACAAGATAGAATGAATAATAAATTATATCCCATTTCTATCCCTCTTCTTTTTGTCGTATTTTCACTTTAATGAACATGAACGTAGAATATATGCGTACCTTTGTTGATCGCTTATCTTTTGGAGTCCATGAGGATGAGGAAGTAGAATATCTTCCTTTCTTGGTAGAGTTTGAAGAGAGTCCTAATTGCTTCTGTCTTTTCTGTTCCGGAACATTTCCAGATATTCTGCCAGGTTGGTACTTAAACAAATCAATTACAGAAGGACTTCTTCTCTTAAAAGCTTTGGACATGTTCCCAGGATACCCAAAATAAGGGCCAGAACTCTCAGATGATAATGATTTTTGACGCAATTTGCTCTTTTCTTTTACTTTATTGATAAATTCAGTTGTCCAGGGTGAATTTTTTAATAGAAAAGAGGACCGGCGTGCAAATGAGAGTGGAGTTTCACTCAAATGCGACAATTCTTCCTTGAATGGTGATTCTTCTAAATTTCTCACTGATGCCTGAGTTAAACCAATATTTCCATGGGACTTAAAATCAAGAGGAAATACATTTTCTCCAAAATCTGGTTCGCGGAATTCGTCTACTTCTCCTGTATCTTTTAAAGATCTCCATATTTTCGATGAGTTTGTTTCTGGGTGACAACAATTATCAAATGATAATGTCCGTGCAATTTTATTCTTTCTCATAGGATCTTTCTCTGTTTCTGTTATCAAATTTGTGAAGTACATGGAATCAGGAATGTCAAAGCTTTTATCAAATAAGGGGTTATCTGTCAAGTCCACCACCTCGCCTCTAACGTCTTCATGCAGCTTCTCAGAATTACTAAGGCTATGCCAATTCAAACTTTTTCCCATCAAATCAGTATCCAGTATTTCATTTTGAGCCAACTCTTTATTTTTCAAAGATAAACCGGGTTGTCTCAGTTGCTCTAATTTTGGGGGAGCTTTGCAGTTCCCTGGTGAATAGGAGACTCCAGAATGGTTTCGCATTGTAGCCGCGCTGGTGCTCTGCTTTTGACCAAAAAACTCACTCATGGATAAACTTGTCTTTGCAAACTCACTGGATTTCCCAGTATTTTTTGAAATACCAAAATCGAAAGGTTTTGGCAAGGTCGAGGAATCAGGGACAGCCTCAACTACTGGATTTATTGTCTCGAATTGCGTCAACTCATCAAAACACAGTTCATCCATCTGATGACTACTTACAGAATGTTTTCGTTTTCTTTCATTTTGAACTTGATATAAACAACACCTATCTGAGTCCAGACCAGAAGATACCGAAGAGGAGCAATCTGTCATTATGGATTTTGAATCCTCCCGTTCCCCATATCTGCAGAAAACACTGAAAAGAGAGATACTTTCTTCTGGAACGTGATACTTTTCTAAAACATGCATCCTTTGCTCATGTGACCACGCAAGAAACTCATTAAGCATGACCCCTGAAGATAGTATAGAGTGTGCCGTTAAAGGATTTATTCCAGGAAATTCCGTAAGAAAAGACTCGGCAAGAGTTACCGAGTCAGGCATTTCTGGATACAGACCCCTTGTCGTATTCGTAGCAGTCTTAATGCAGCTTACAATAACCTCATTTGTCAATTCAGGTGAGTAAGAGAAGAATATCTGCAAATCAATTCCCAGGCTTGTTGCTGCAGCATAAAGTCCATCAGAGGATTCCATTACAGTTGAAAGGAAGTTAAATTCTCCTTCAAAGACCTGGAAAGAGAATATACCATATTCAAACAAGCTCAATGCATAAGTGATCAAGCTCAACTAACACTCACCATCACAACAACTCTCATATCTTAATTAATCGTATTTACGTTCATGATGACGCTTTTACTAGTACTTCATATCTCAATGTAATCCTATTGAAACCTAATTTTATCTGCTACCTTGTACAAGAGCTTATTATATCTTACAAGCATGTAACACAAAATGACGATGACTATGATTAAATTCCTTAATTTCTCTTTCCGCTCCGCAGGGGTTTATTTGAGAATGTGTTTACTCCGCCAGACATTAATCTTCCAAAGGGCCCAGACGAAATTTAAAAAATGTAAAAGCCAAAGCCATGTTCCAAGTTCCGAGATTGACATACTTTCCCTCAAAAGGCTGTTCAAATAACTCCTAACAAAACTTCTAGAGCACTACTTGACATAGCAATATTTTACAGAGGCAGTTGAAATAAATAATAAGTATCACACAAGTGTAATCGATAAAAAAATTTGAAATTACCAGAAAGCAGCCATGGAAGTAAAAACTAAGCAATGTTAGGACATCTGTGGCAATATTCTCAACACATAAAGGCAAGCTTGAGGATGCTTCAGTTGTTGGAGTTGCTTTCTTCCCAAGGTTTTCACTATCATACCATGCCAAGCAAATAGCAGAACTTAATATTATATCAGCGGGCAAATTTAAATCACGTTCAACGACTTGAATTCCTTCTTTCTCCATTGCCAGAATCACTTGGTAAGAGCTTCTTCTAGACATTATCATTTCCTTATCTACATTTTGAGTATTTACGATGATAACTGTTCCAGGGAGAGCCTCCATGTTCTTATGACCTTGTTCAGTTTTCAAAGCAGGAATTAGTGGCACAATATTATCTGCTTCAGGTGCAACACTTGAACATATTTTGTCATATCTTTGCTCCACAGGACAAAAATTCAGTAGTCTCTCCACGTTCTGATTCATCATACTTTCCTTATGATTGAAAATAGGACGAGTCTCACTTTCCTAGCAGACAATAGTTGCGAGTTGCATTAGCGAGCTCTTTATATGATTACATAATAACTGGTATACAATAAAAGAACAACTAAGAGTAACAATCAATTGATGCAGGTAATTCAGTATATATCGTGAAGTAGCCAAGAATATTGGTGTCGGGTACTGAACAGGGATATGTGAAACAAATTAAAATATCAGGGCATTTCAACATCAGTAGTCACAACTTCATTCACTATAATCACAAATTTGAAGTTACAGTCATCTTTCATTAAAAAAAAATTGTTTTCCATTTCTATGTCTGTTCAAATATAGTATCCCCCACTCAAGCCTTCTTCTTTTCACTTTATTTTACACTGGCACACATGCAGAGATACATAAGAATGAACATGCAGAATAAGCAAGAACGCGTTTTCCATTTCTAAGTCTGTTCAAATATAGTATAGCCACTCAAGCCTTCTTCTATTCACTCTATTTTACACTGGCACACATGCAGAGATACATAAGCAAGAATTTGTAACATGCATTATACTGATACTGGCCTGAGCCTGAAATTTTGCATAAGTAATACATCAAATTATTTGATTAAATTTCGAATTCCTGTTAATTAGTTCCCAAAGTTACTAATTCCTTCAAACTACCGACAACAATCATTTTAGAATCTAGTCTCTGATATGACCTAAACAATGGTCATTTCAGTTGAAATTTCAGAAATAAGCACCAACATAGCTGACGGTTAGTAATTTCAGGAACTAAAATGGTATTCTTTGAATTTAAAGATTAAATTGGATAATACTGCTAATCTTAGAATTTCAGGTTGATTATTTCTTTTTCTTTTTTATCCCTTTGCTCTTGAGGTCTTCTAAAGTATGTTGGATAAACTCACAAGCATGCTACTCTAATATCTTGTTAGGAACTGCAAAACCCTACTTTATGGAGAATCCTGGCCTATGTGAGGCCAATGAAAGAGCTACATTTTGAAAACACATGTAGTTGTGTTTGAGCATTTTCTTAATGTAGTAATAAAGAAAACAAAATATCAAAAACATATTAATATGTTGTGTTATTCTTATTGAGTGAGAATGTTGGTTCTTGCTTTTCTGTAACACCTCCAAACATTTTTTCCTCATAAATGTAGTAGCTCTTTTAGAGAGAAAACACTTCCCGATGTGGTTTCGATTGGCATAGAAGATTTGAAATATAATTTCTGAAATTTATCCTTAATTTACATAGCATATAACCCTACTCATTTATGCTTGTACTTATTTATATCACAATACATGAGATACTTTACATTACACTGTAACGGTATAGATATGTGCAAACAAAATTATATGGAATCAGGAACTTAGAGAAATAATTTCTGAGTTTATTTGCAACGATGTACAGTATCTACAACATAGATTATACGCACATTATCATAATCAGGCTTACCAATAACATTTCAGTGTTTGGGTGCAATTCAACACCTTCGCAGAGTGCTTTGAGAGCGGCATGACCATCAAATTCAACCGTCAAAAAGTGAAGATGAGGCAATCCAACCAAGTTTTTGGAAATGTCAGATATCCTAGATGAGGCGTATGAACCTCCATATTCCAAGATAATGTCAAATTTGTTGAGTAGAAGCAACGAAGAAACTTGCCTTCAATCAAATAAAACATTTATCTTAGAATCATAGCAGAAAAAGTATGGCCTAAAAAATGGCAGCAAATGGTCTTTGTTGATGATCACATATACTATTTGATAAACAAAACTGAGGAAATTGAACGGAAAGCAGTTTCCTTAAAAAAATGTAAGCATTGCCCCCTTGTTTGCTCACCATTTTGGATTTTTGCTGCTCCATATCCATATACCAAAAGGAAATAATACGTTTAGAATAGGAAATTTGAAAACATGCTAAACGTATAAGAAAAATAAAGAATAACTCTATGCATGCAACATAAATAAAATAGCCTGAAACAAAAAGTTTACCCGTGTGAAATCAACAAGCAGTCAGAAATCATGAGTTCTTTCATTTTAGTATCTGTGCCCTCAGGTCCTGTATTGGCATATGGATGATTTCTTGTAGAACCATTTTGTTCACTGAATGATAACCCCAGGGAAATGAGAAGATTTTTCAATGAAGACCAGAATACTTCTTCAGCCACAATCAAAGTTTTCAAACTATCCCGTTTCATGTATGACTGGAAAATTTCCTTCACAATTGTTAACGATGGGTGTGCCAAAGTAACATTGTTGTCCACCTTCCTCTTTTCATCTTCAATCAAAGATTTGAGGATGCCTAACCTTAATTTCAAATAGTCTAAGTTTTGACATAATTTGTCTAAATACAAGAATGCTGGATGGAGACCATAGAAGCACAAGTACCAAGCAGCCTGTTTGATAGCACATAATACAATAAATGCCATATTGTTTCCATTTGCATGGTATTCCATCAGCTTCTGTCTTTGAAGACTGAGCAATTTAAAATAATCTACATTTGATTTATGTGTTTTTGTCATTTCTGTATCTCTGTGCAAAATGGCTAAATAGCTTTCTTCAAAATATCCAGCCAGTGTCACAATATTATCGGACAACTTAACTCTATGCAGAACAGTATGGGACCCTAGTGACTGTGTATCAACCTTCAATTCAGTGGATGAAACTTTTGGAATACTAACATTAGCATTAGTGGACTCTACTGCATAATTATAATTCCCTTCACCAGTAAATTTCTGAGGGTTCAAGAAATAATCAAGATTGCTGATTTCTGACATAGATTTAAATAACAATGAAGCCCTCTCAGCCATTTTTTCAGGTAATTGTTCTCCACTACCTTGTTTAAAAGACACATGTTCTAATATTTTTCCCGAAGCAAATTGTACAGGATGATTGTAAATGAGAGGCATGCAATCAGAAAGCAACTTCTGCAACTCTTCATCTTGTTTAATTTCACATTCACCTATGGTATCATCACAGAAAACTAGACCAAATACCAATTTTCCATAATCATAAGGTTTACCTACAAAATCTTCGTTGTTCAGAACAATCTTGGCCAATATGTCCTGATACCAGTTTGAAATCTTGCGATTGCACCTATCTTCTTCAAGTAGATCCCAGTTTAAGTAAATTCCATCAGATGCAGAGAGCGGTCGGGTCTTCAAGCTGGAAATTTGTTCTCCAATAATGTCATGTAGATTTATCATCCTTTGTTGATCAGAGATAACAGGTACAGGCAGTGATTTAAACGTGTTATCTGTTAGCGCTATCTCATTGCTAACTATCAATTCATCAAAAGTCTTGAAATTAAACTCTTTCTTAAACATACAGTCCTTTGTTATTAGATCATCCGAAGCTTTCGTTTTGTAGAAAGCTTCAAAGGTTTGCATTAAGTCTTCATCAAGGAACTCAAACTCCTGGAAGGTAACAAGATTATCTAACAAGTCACTATTAGTATGTGATATCCTCTGGAGGCCAGTACTCCCATTAACATGTTCAGTTTCCAGTATATTCATAAAATCGCTTTCGGGAAACATATCTAATAACTCAAGGCTCTTCTTTGATTCACATTCATCTGAGAAAAATTCCATCATGCTATGCTTCATAGAACCCAGAAGTTCCTTGCCCTCTGCTATGGATTGACACTGCTCATCAAAATTTTGAGATCTGATATTTTCAAAATACGAGTCAACTACTCCTACCAAAGATATGCCAGTGGGAATTACCAAACTTCCCTCGTCCACTTCCAAAATAAGAAATATGTTTTGGTCAGAGCGAGGCAGTTGAGGAACAGAAATATGATCTTCTAGAGAATATGCATTTTCACCCATCAGGTACTCCGAGATCACATCTTCAACCAAAGATACTGATTCCAGAGCCTCGTAAGGGTACTGCCTTGATGGTTCAGGCTTCTTGAGCATTTCCTGCAAGGAAAACAGAAGAGCTTGTTTTATATGACGCTTGGAGACAAATACATCAGTGGAATTTAGAAAAAGACATTGAAATATTTCCTTGTAATCCTAGACCTAGGTAAGATCAAATCCATTCTTATGCTTGAACATTCCATGCCGAATGATACAAAAAGTTATCAACATACCAAGGATAAAATTAAAACAGACTCTATTTAGCTCCTCCACTAATCTAATGAATTAACTACAAGAATTAAATGAATAAGTAAGAAACCTGCGTGTATAAACTATACATAGTAAAAGCATTAAAATATCTTATACTTTGAAACCACATAATCAAGGCTCACAACAAGGGAGTAATGTTATAATTCCAATATGACTGACGGACTCAATTGCCATAACTCTACGTAGTTCATATTCATACACAAACTTATAGCAACAATGCAATGTACAATAAAAACCAAATGATTACATGATTGTTGACAAATTACACCATTTTACCAGGCTATTTTCAACCTCTGGAGTTTGAGACAGCATTTGCATCCTCTCCGATTCAGTGACACATACATTTTCCTTTAAAATACGATGAGACAAAAATGAAATAGAGAAACGAAAGTAAAAGTTGAGTTAAACTGCTCAAAACAGAAAAATTCATCTTATATTACACATATAACCACAAAATTAGAAAGAAACACCTCACCAGGAACACGTCAAGCTCAGGTGTCTCAAATTGGATCGTCTCATAAACAAAATCGTTCTTATCACCGAGCACAATAGTTTTACTCTCCTGCCAATAATATCGCTAAATATAACTAAATAAACAAAAATTGCCGCAAACAAGGCTTATTAATTAATTAAATATACATTCGAAAATTTAATTTCAGTTTCGGCGCCACGATCTTCGAAGATAACCTCCGCCTCTTGCTGCAACGCAGTCAAAACATTCAAAAAAACATGCGCACGGTCAGAAATGGTAAGATTCATATGTAAGTAAGCAATGCACATGGAATCACAATTTTACGAGCAGAAACAAACGCATGCTAAAAATTCACTAAGCGATTTCGATTCTAGAAGCTGACCGCGGGATCCAAAGCTGTGAGATCTCGAGAGTGGATGCGGATTCGGTGTGGGAGGACAGCGGCGAGGAAGGCAGTTAGCGCAGCTTGTACGGGGAAGGGTTCGAGGTGGAGGGAGAGATTGAGGGGAGGATCAAAGCGGAGATGGTGGTGGACGGCGGAGGGTGGTGTCGGAGGGAGACGAGGGACAGGAAGGTAGAGGAAGGGAATGGTTTGTTGTGGAGGAAGAGCGAAGTAGTCGTTGTTGAGAAAGCGAGTTCGCATCTTCTGAATAAGGTGCTAACGGACTGAGAAATTGAATTGAATTTTGGCGCTAAGTTTGTTATTATAAATTATAGCACATGATATTTGGACTTCGGAGCGGAACAAGAACCGAATCATGAACGGTTGCCTCCGATGACCCGAATTTTGGATCCGATGCCGTTGAGATAAGCCTAGACATTTTTGTGATTATTATTTTTTTTCTCGATTTCTCTTGTTGATATTGCTTTTGTGAGCTAGGGAGGATATTTTTTGACCATATTAAATGTAAAAATTTAATTTTCAATACTTTTTATATTAATAAGAAAAATAGTAAGTCAACTTTATCGTATGTTTCGTAGGAAGATAAAGAAAGAAAATAATTAGCCAAAAGTAAATTTTTTTAACTTAAAAAAAATGGAAAATAAATAATATAAAATAGACTTTTTAATTTGTTTTTAGTAATTTATTTATTGTTATTTTATGTGCTTATTATTATTTCTAATCTATAACAATAATAAAGTATTATTTTAAATGATGTATACCTTTCATCTTCAAATAAAATAATTTATTTATAGTTATTATTATTATTTTCTATGAGACTAATGTAATTGTTAACGGAAAATAAATTAAGTAATTTATTAAAGAAATTTAGAGATATTAATACTCAATATATTTGAACATGTAGGTGACAAGTGTAATAAGACATTTATATTTTAATTTTTAGCGCGCCTTCCTAACTGTGTGGGCCTTCACTATATTTAATAGGTGAAATCGTTGGATCGACTCGGATTTTATGAACTATTTATCTAAAATATATGAAAACAAATATCTTTGTAAAAGACTTAAATATCCTAATTTAATTCGTTAACACCGGTCTATTTTACAGATTTTTTTGTAACTTTATCTTCTTTTAAATAGAACGTGTGACCTGAACTGAAACATTGAATATTTACTGATATAACCCTATTCTCCAACTTCAGTTTCGTTTGAATTTCTAGAAATAAAAATAATTTGCTCTTTTCCGCCTATTTGAGTGTTGGATGGAGAGAATATTATGCATGTTGGATGCATTAATGGTCAGTTGGCTATAGATGATTTTTTAATTTTAAGGGTAGGTGGTTCCGTCCTCTGCATATGAATCTTACTTCTTCTTCTTTCCTGCAATTTCATTAGTATGACATTCTTCCCTCTCTCATATCTCAGTCCCGTTGCAACTCATTCCAAAAATTAGTCTTTTATCTCACAACCCATTCTCTTAATTTTTCGTCTCTGTCAAAAACTCTTCAAACCCTCCCTTCTCCATTCCTCACCCTAAATCATAAATGAGGGTTTCATTCGTCGAAGTTGACATGATTTTGGATTACAACACCTTCATTATTCTGTACCTCAAGCTTTTTCTATGACTCTCCAACCACGATAGGTACTTCTCCTTTTCCTTTTCTATTGATTACCTTCTTCCTTTGTTCTCTAATTTCCCTTCATTTTGTTTATGTGTTGAAAGCGCTAACTGGGTACTCCAAATTTGTTCATACAATTAGTTTTACAAATTATTATTATGGATTGAACAAAATGTAACATTTTTTTATTTTTTAATTTTTTTTTGTATAGTTTACTTATTTATGCTTTAATCCATTCTTTTAGGGTGTTTTCAAAGTTATGCTTTTACATATTTTTTATTCTTCTGAGTTTTTATGGTGCAGGACTGAATATAGAAGCTTTATTCGTCGAGGTTGAAATGGTTTTGGATTACAACACCTTCATTACTCCGTTCGTCAAGCTTTTTCTATGACTCTCCAACCATAGTAGGTTCTTCTCCTTTTCCTTTTCTATTGATTACCTTTTTTCTTTATTCTCTAATTTCCCTTTATTTTGTGTTTGTGTTGAAAGCGCTAACTAGTACTCCAAATTTGTTTTACAGATTATTATTGTGGATTGAACAAAAGGTAACGTGTTCTCTAATTTCTCTTTAATACGTTGTTTTTTTAATTTTTAGGGTTTTTTCAAAGTTATGCTTTTACATATCCTCAAGGTTTTTCTATGACTCTCCAATCACGATAGGTTCTTCTCCTTTTCCTTTTTTATTGATTACCTTTTTCCTTTGTTCTCTAATCTTCCTTCATTTTGTGGTTATGTGTTGAAAGCACTAACTGGGTACTCCAAATTTGTTCATACAATTAGTTTTACAGATTATTATTGTGGATTGAACAAAAGGTAATATTTTTTTTTTAATTTTTTTCTGTATAGTTTACTTATTTATGCTTTAATCTGTTGTTTTTTTAATTTTTAGGGTTTTTTCAAAGTTATGCTTTTACATTTTTTTTATTCTTTTTATGAGTTTTTTTATTCTTTTTATGAGTTTGTTTTTTATGGTGCAGGACTGAATGCGGAACATTTATTCGTCGAGGTTGACATAGTTTTGGATTACAACACCTTCATTATTTCGTTCCTCAAGCTTGTTCTATGACTTTCCAACCCTCTCCAACCACAGTAGGTTCTTCTCCTTTTCCTTTTCTATTGATTACCTTTTTCCTTTATTATCTAATTTTCCTTCATTTTGTGTTTATGTGTTGAAAGCGCTAACTGGATACTCCAAATTTGTTCATACAATTAGTTTTACAAATTATTATTGTGGATTCAACAAAAGGTAACGTTTTTTTAATTTTTTGTCTGTATAGTTTACTTATTTATGCTTTAATACGTTGTTTATTAATTTTTAGGGTTTTTTCAAAGTTATTCTTTTACATATTTTTTATTCTTCTGATGTTTATTAATTTTTAGGGTTTTTTCAAAGTTATTCTTTTACATATTTTTTATTCTTCTGATGAGTTTTTATGGTGTAGGACTGAATGTAGAATCTTTTGATATTGGTATTAATGGTTGCTGACCCTGATTAAATGAACAGTACTATTTTTTAATCTTTTATATATTATATTTATTTTTGTGGTTTAATTTGTTAATTTGTTCTTTCATAATATTGACACTATTGAAACTAGAATTGAAAGTAATTTGAATTCTAATTTTGTCATCCAGGTTCGCAATCATCCCTTTATACCAACATTTCAGGTTTTATCATGTTGTGAGTCCCAATTTTGTTTTTTTGTAGAATCCAAAATTGTTGGGGTAAGCAAGTATGTAGCATAAATATAAATATGTTTGAGAATTTAAAGATATGAAGAAGTGCATTGTAATTTTTTTTCAAACTTTATATGATGGGAACGAAATATTTTTTTATTGCTTTAATATATAATTAGTTTATTATTTCGCAGATCAGTAAGGCCATAATTAGCACTGCCAGGAAGGAAGGGATTGGTGAGAAACTTGCCAAAGTTTATATATGATGAGGAAAAAGGTTTTAGAGGTGAGTATAAGACATTTTTCTTTTAAATTTAAAGACAAGTGTTTAATCTGCTTATTTTCACGATTTTAAGGCTCGTATATGAACAATTTTGTGTATTGCTTTTTATTTTCATGGTTTTCAGAAGTTAGTACATTATTGGACATTACAACTATTTTGTGACTTTATTTTTGTCTTGGGTTTATTGTCTTCTGATGGTTTGAACTTAACTACCCAAGCCACTTAACAATATTTATGAATTCAAATTAAAAGCATGGCTGTATGAAGTAATATGAGAACAACTGACAAAAAATGTGTAATTTGTGCTCTTAAAGTAATTTATGTGGATATTTCAGTTTGGTATCTACTATGTTAATGATGAGATGTTGCAAAAGCTTTGTCAATTGAGTTGTTGAATGTGGTATCTTCTATGGTGGATGCACATGGAAGTGATTGTCCATTGCAAGAACAGCTGAATGCAGATGGGTAGGCTATGCTATTTATGGACATCTAATGCCTTGAAAATATTGCTAAGAATATTTGTTTCTTTTCTTTCATGTGAAAAATTTAGTCAAAATGATTTCCATTTAAATCAACTTGTGCATTTATTATGATATAAATGATGAAGTTGTTCTTTTTATTTCTTATGTCAGTGGATCCCTGAACCAAGGCATTACGCCCATGCCCCTGGTGTTCCAATAATTCTCATCGGAACCAAGTTAGGTAAGCATTTAACCCCACCCTTCATTGAATGGATTGGCATAGCTGTTACGGAAGCGGTTGTATTGTTTTTTTAGTGAATTTAAAAAAAAAACTTTATTCTTGCCCAATAAATATGATCTCAATCAATCATAGAAATGAATTTAACTAAATATATAAACTAGGTAAATGACTAAGTGTAGCTATTTGTTGATATTTAAATTAGGAGTTTAACTTGGACTATAATTTCTTATACTAAATAGATCAAGGTGGTTGTATGAGGTCTGATATATCAAATCAGTGTTTGGATGTTAAAAGAAAGAGGCTGCAACATGCACACAAAGAATAAGTCTAACTTTTCAAAAATGAATAATGAGTTGGGTTATGTGCATGTTTCTTTTAGTAGTTGTTGTTCATTCAGTTCATTGTAATTTAGAATGTTCCTAAGTTACTTAATCAATTGTTATTCTGATAAAATACCTGTTAGTAGTGATATAGCTATCAGATAATTATAATAGTTTTCATATTTGATTTTCTTTGTCTTTTTTAATGACTAATGATGTGATTTAGTATAGAAATTTTGATTGTCGAAGATGCACAATATTGTTTTGTTGTTTTAGAAGAGTGAAGGGTTAGTTCTTCGTTTTTATCATTCAATTCATAAAGACAATGGAGACATTGGTGGGTCCCAATCCCAAGTCAAAAGATTGAAAGATAATTCTTCTAATTCCTGATACAGAGTATTAATCCCTAATCCGCTTCATAATAATTCTAATTCCATCAAATAATATGAATACTTTACATAGACATCACCGTTGGGTTTTACTGTACATGCATAAAAAAACTATGAATATAAATTTTTACCATAATACACCGAAATCATCATAATTATCCATTCATGTTAGATTCTGCCTTTGATAAAATATCAAGGAAAGTATAGCAAAGTTGTGTTCATTGTGACCTTTCTTGAGTTACTATGATGAGGATTGCCTGATTATTATTATAAAGAATTGGGTTATATTAAAATAATCATAGAATGACCTTATATATTACGAACTAATTATTGGAATTTGATGAAGTAATTATGTTTGCTAATTAAAATATTTGCAGGCTAGCTCAACAACTATAGGTGTTATTCCCATGTTCTTAGAGAATGTTTGTGATTTTGAAATTGATTTTGTGGATTTGATCATCTTATCTATGGATATGTTTGTGTTTGCTTCTTAGTCTTACTTCATTTTCTTCTGTCATCATATATATTCAAGTATGTTCCAGAATTCGATAATGAAATTGCAATATGTCCTATAGGTTGTACTACTTTTTCTACTCTCTTTTTTTTTTTGCCTTTGATAGATAGTCTACTGAAGTTTTAAGGATGAGCAAAAAATGTGTTTGGGCCAATGTATCCTATAATGCTACCAATGATATGAATTTGGATCCCTGTAATGCTACCAATGTATCCCTTGAGTTTTTAAACTTTATACAAATTTGGGATGTTGGAATAATCAAATTTTAAGACGGAAAATATTGAGCATGCTAACTAGAACAGTTGTGTGCATGTAGATGGTTCTTAATTGTGAAGTACAATTTTGCCTATGAAATGCTTTAAAGTTTGTAGATTTCTAACCTTAAGTTTAATTTTAGCGTGTGGTATGAAATGTCTGGTGTAAAATCATGTCATAAGTTTTTTATTGAATTTTTTTGTTGTCAAGTAGCAACGCAATAGACATTATTTTGTTTCCTTTCACACATGTATACATTTGATGTTAATAGTTTCCTTGGTATTATTTAGAGACAATTATCTGAGCTTTGAAATTTTTTTATACGGACTAAAATTTCTCTGAAATGAGTAAAAGATTATTAATGTCTTTTTAACTATTTCATTTTATATTTTATTTGTTGAACATTGCAGAGTTATGGAGTTGAATTTATCTTAAAGAGGGCAATTTTATTTTCCGATAAAAGCAATGGTTGCAAAATCATGGTTTGGTATAAGAAGTTTGATGTCAAAGTAGTTAATTTATGGTACCAGTTCCTAACTTTTTAGTGAAATCGCATCACAAATTAAAACCAACACCATTTTCAGATTTAACAGTTGTTTTAAGAGAAGTGGTTCCTTATGATTAACCACTAAGTCTGCTTCAAAAATTTACAGATGAAAAATTGGCAAACTCATTTGATTAATTTGTTAAGATCCATTTCAAAAATTCTTGCAAGATCATGGAATGAAGCTTAAATTAATTTGTTAATCCCATACTTCTTTGAAATATTTAAACAGGTCCAACTACACTTTAAATATAGGTTCTTGAACTTATAAATAGATACGAGTAATATTAGATATGTGCTTGATAGAGGTTAGGGTATTATGGAGTACCTAAGCCTCATATTGAATAATATTAGATACTTAGTTGACTACACAAATAGCTTGATCTTTTAACTGCTAACTTTTAGGAGAGAATTTCTTGAACACATAAAAGCTTATCAATTAATGTAACTATACAACAAAATTGTATAACTTTGTGGATATTTTAAGAATTAACCTTAAAATTGTTTTTAATAAAACATGTGTATATTAACTTTAATATTTGTGATAACATTGTACAGTAAGAACAAAGGAAAGTTTGATGTTCATACTGCCGAAACTTCGGTTGATGTAGTGGTGGAGTAAAATTTTAATGTGTGATGGTATTTGTAGTCCTAAGTGATCGATATGCATCTTTTATTTTATTTAATGACCTTTTAACTTTTAATGAAAAATAAAGTAAAAAATTTATAGAAAAGAAAATGTTCCTACTCCTAACAGCATCAAGTACAAGGAAATATAAAATAAAATTTTATATATATATATATATATATATATATATATATATATATATATATTTCTTACAAGATATTAATAGTATAATGTATTTTATGCAATTATCGACATAATTGACAAATATTTAGTATTTTTAAAATTTGTTTTTAATGCAAAATAGAATTTTAGTTTAGCCAAATCAATTGATTTTACTGTTGTGACGGGTACACATAGTCATTGCGAGGTTATTTTTTAATTAATATAATACATGCAGGTATTACATGCTATCATCAAAATAATAAATTCATATTTTTAATTTTATTATTAGTATTAAAATAGTAATAATAAAAAATTATTACTACTGCTCTTGCCAATTGTATTGTTTATAAATCTATTACTTTAACATAAAAATTCAATATTAAAATAATTATTAATTTTACTTAATTTGTTATAAAAAAATATCAATAATTATTTATTTGATTCAAGTCAACTCTTTATTTAAATATTATATTTATAATTATAAAATCATATAAGTAAATAACTTATTTAATTTAATAATAATTGTATTAAGTTTTTAATACAAATTAAAAAATAAAAAATAAAAACAAGTGCATAGGATCACATTATACAATATATGTACATTTTACTCTAATAATGATCGTGTATTTGCATTTCATTTTAATATAATATACATGTGTTTAATTTATATTTGTTTCTATTTAAAAAATTTAACCTCCATTCATGTTGTATTTATTTTGTACGAGACCCTATTATACAATATATCTACATCTTCCTCTAATAATGACCTGTCCATACACATTTTAATATAATACACATTATGTTTTTATTTAAAAATTTTAACATCAATTTTATTTATATTTATTTTGTACGAGACCAGATTACACGATATACATACATATTACTTAAATAATGATCCATACATACACATTTCATTTTAATATAATATATACATGCGTTATATCTACATGTGTTTTGATTTAAAATTTTAACATCAATTACATTTTGTATTTATTTAAAAATAACAAATTATTTTATATTTTAATTTTAATTTGAAGTTTATTTTTTAATATATAATACCTTCAAACATATTTAAACACTAATTCTAAATCCATATCCACTACTTTTTAATAATTTTTTACTGTGATATATATTATTTTATTTAAATGGACTTTAGTAATTTTTATTAATGTGTTACTTTGGTAGTTGTTTTTTTATGTTTAATTACTTTTTAATAATTTTTATTACATTTTATAGTGGTAGTTTTGTATTTAATTTTAAATATTTTAATATTTAATTATCGATTCAAATGTTATTTTTTAATCTTAACATTTTTTATCTAAAATAATAATAATATCTTTGATTTTATATATAAATATATTTCAAAAGTTTTATATGTGTTTGTTGATATCTATATATGTTTATGTTTATAAATATTAACATCAATCTCATATTGTTTTTATTTTTTACGGGACCATATTTCGATTACGTACATATTTAATAAATAATCATATATTATTTGAATTAATATTAGTAGTATTAGTAACATTATTATTATTGAGATTATTATTATTGATAGCAATAATGTTAGTACTATTATTATTATTAACCTTAACATTGACATTAACATTAAATTATTTTATTATTATTATTATTATTATTAGGATTAACATTGATATTAACATTATTATTATTATTATTATTATTATTATTATTATTATTATTATTATTAGTTTAAGTCGTCACTCTGAATTGAGATGAGTTAAACTTTTAACTTTAACTTTGTATTTGGCAGTTACTTTCGTAACGGTCAATTTTATGATGTAGTTATACTGTACGGGACCATATTACACAATATGTATACATTCTACTTTAACAACAATGCATACACATTTAATTTTAATATAATATACATGTATTTATTTCTACATGTGTTTTTATTTAAAAATTTTAACAAATGTCATCTTGTATTGTACGGGACCATATTACACAATCTACCTACATTTTATTTTAACAACGATTTTGCATACATATTTTATTTTAATATAATATATAACTCAAAACTATAATCGTAAATTATAACCATGTAACAATATTGTTTTATATTAATTATATAATATTAAAATATAATTATATAAACAAATAATTTATTTAAATAAAACAAAAATAATTAAAAAAAAATAATCCAAATAAGAAAAACAACAAAAAAAAAACCCGTGGTACTAGTTTTTCAATAAAACTAATTTCAATTAAAACTTAAAAAAGTACTTTTTCAAAGATTAAATTTTTAAAGTAAAATATTAATTATTTTAAATTGGAAAAAGTTGCTTAGTTACTATTTTATTAAAAAAAATATATTTTATTTATTAATGCAACATATATTACTACTAATATTTACATTAACAAAATTTCAAAATAAACTTGTCTCTTCATAGATAATCAATTATGTTTATATCACTTCAAGATAAAACTTTAAAATCAAAATATAAATATATATATCCTTCTTCTATCTCTTCCAATATATCTACGTAGAGGTTTTCCTTCTCTCCCATTTTGTTCTCGCGTAACACAATCATGTGAAACAACACATAAAATAGGATAAATTATTATTTTAAAAACTTTAATTAAAAAATTACATAGAAGTGTACTTTTTGTATCGGTGCGTATATCTGTATAAATTTATCTTTATCTTTATAATAATAATAATAATAATGTAAATTCTATATTGATTATGTAAGTTAAGTTTATAGAGTAGTTGAACATTTAAATAAAAATGGTTCTCACATTACATAAATAAAAGTAATATTAACAGATAACCACAAGTTTAATCTTTATGCATTTTTCACTTTTGTATTCATTCTTCCTATGCTTCATATCCAAGTAATAGGCCAATACCGTTCGTGTCACCTCAGCGAGTTATCGAAAAGAGAAATGAAACAACTTGAACTTTCATGTACTGTCAAGTGTTCTATGTAAAATAATCATTATATTGACACAACTGTAGTATCATTTATCTACTATCTAAAACGGTTTGTTCCTACTTCAAAACCTCTCGCGGTGTATGAGAACGAGCCACGTGTCTAAAGTTGCTCTACACGTGTCAGGTGACAAAAGGGTGTCGGTTATGTCACACGTGTCTCCAGTTTGGAGATGCCACAGCCATGCAAAGGTGGCAAAACACAGCTTCATGTTCTACTTTATAAAGCTTTGTTATTACAAACCTTTGTCATGAAACATTCCTCACCGAGTACACCAGAAGAAGTTATATTCAAAAATGGATTCAAGAGCAGTTCAAACTCAGGGGCACAAGTACGATCAACATCACCGTAATCCTCAAAATATTGGGTCACAAGGAGGTACAAAGTTCATTTATTTGGAATTTGAAAGTTTGATTTGATTAACCTTTGATATTACTTTCTGTATTGAAGTTTCTTCGGTTTTTGCTTCAAATTTTGGGTGTAGTGGCGGCACATGGGGATGAACACAACCATGAGAAGAAGACGGTTCTGAAGAAAGTAAAACAAAAGGCCAAGAAAATTAAGGATAGCATCACAAAGCATGGTCATCATGACCATGAACGTGGCCACGAGTATCACTATGAAGATCAGCATATCCCTGATGATCATGACTTGGATGAAGAAGATGACGAAGATGTAGACCCAGTCCATGGAGCACCGAGTAAGTTCTTTTCTAGCACATTTGAATTAATCATCGTAATGAAAACTCCCTCATTAGGTAGTTTATATACCTTTCGAACAATTTTATTTAGTACCAACAAGTTTTAAGATAAGATCTGAGAATTTAGTATTTTTGAAGAAGATTGAAGCCTTTTAATGAGAACTTGCGTTAGATAATAGTTTACATGATTGTTCTGCAGTTTACGATAGTGCAGCTGTTAGAGGTGCAGAAGCTATTGGAGTTAATTTAGGAGGTATAGCAGTTATGGGAGGAGAACCTCATCAGGATCCAAGAGTAGTGGTTGTTTCTCCAACTACTGGAGTTAATCAAAGCGGAGAGCCTACTATGGCATTTGTTGAGGTACAGAAAGTAGTGCATACTAAGGTCAATTTGGAGGGACAAATTCACTTGGAGGAAGATCCTCATGCTCCACGAAGTGCACCTCAAGCATATTCTCCACCAAATCATCAAACAAAAGTCAAAGATCCAACTGGGGCAGGTAAGTTGAACCAAGATTTAACATGAACTATATTTGTGTGCCATGAGATTAGCATCTTCACATGCCTTGATTTGATTGTAATCTATGTTATGCCATTTTTTTTTATTGTGTCTGATCTGATGGCTATAACAGGTGGAGCAGAAATTGACATTACCCCAGTTGAGAAAACTTTCTCCAGGATGACTATTCTTTATGAGCCAAACCAAGAACAACAAAACCTCTTTCCAACTGTTCCTGAAACTCACCACCCTTCTGCTAGAAGCCACTCCCATATTGCACCAGAGCTGTCTAGTGCAACCAATTACCCATCTACTCAGAGCCATGGCCAATACTTCCCAGAACTTTCTGGTGAAGTTAAAACCGAATACCCCAAAAGCCATGGACATTTTACACCAGAGTTGTCCACACCAACCAAGACTCACTACCCTGAAGCTCAAAGCCATGACCAATTCTTGCCACAACAATCCAGTGCTACAAAAACTCCATACCCTTCATCTGGAAGTCATGATCAGTTTACACCGGTGTCATCTACTGGACATAACATTCAGCACCCTTCTACCAAATTCCATGGACAACACTTGCCACAACAATCCAGTACTACAAAAACTCATTACCCTTCATCTGGAAGCCATGATCAGTTTACACCAGTGTCTTCTCCTAATATTCAACACCCTTCGACCAATATCCATGACCCACACTTGCCTCAACAATTCAGTGCTACAAAAACTCAGTACCCTTCATCTGGAAGCCATGACCAGTTTTCACAAGTGTCATCTACTACTGGAACTAATATTCAGCACCCTTCTACCAATTTCCATGACCAGCACTTGCCACAACACTCCAGTGCTACCAAAGCACAATACCCTTCATCTGGAAGCCATGATCAGTTTACACCGGTGTCATCTACTGGACCTAATATTCAACACCCTTCTACCAATTTCCATGACCAGCACTTGCCACAACACTCCAGTGCTACCAAAGCACAATACCCTTCATCTGGAAGCCATGACCAGTTTACACCGGTGTCATCTACTGGACCTAATATTCAACACCCTTCTACCAATTTCCATGACCAGCACTTGCCACAACAATCCAGTGCTACCAAAACACAATACCCTTCATCTGGAAGCCATGATCAGTTTACAACGGTGTCTTCTACCGGACCGAATAATCAGCTCCCTTCGACCAAATTCCATGACCAACACTTGCCTCAACAATTCAGTCCTACAAAAACTCAATACCCTTCATCTGGAAGCCATGATCAGTTCACACCAGTGTCTTCTACCGGACCTAATATTCAGCACCCTTCGACCAAAATCCATGACCAACACTTGCCTCAACAATTAAGTCCTACAAAAACTCAGTACCCTTCATCTGGAAGCCATGATCAGTTCACACCAGTGTCTTCTACCGGGCCTCATATTCAGCACCCTTCGACCAAAATCCATGACCAAAACTTGCCTCAACAATTCAGTCCTACAAAAACTCCGTACCCTTCAGCTAGAAGCCATGATCAGTTTACCCCAGTGTCATCTACTGAACCTAGTATGCAACACCCTTCTACCAAAACCCATGACCAGCACTTGTCACAACAATTTGATGAAACAAAACATCAGTACCCTTCAACAGGAAGACATGTTCAGTTTACACCAGAGTTCTCTACCGAACCTAATGTTCAGTCCCATTACACCAACACCCATGATCAATACCCTTCATCTGTAAATCATGATCAGTACCCTTCTACCACGATCCATGACCGACACTTGCCACAGCAATCTAGTCCAGGTGCAAAAAATACCCAGTATCCTTCATCTGGAAGCCACGATCAATTTTTACCAGAATTTTCAACTCAAACCAGAACCCCCCAATCCTACAACACCACACGTATGGAGGAATCCCAATACAGACCAATGGAGAAACCCTCAAATGAGAGCAGTTACACAGATAAAATCTCATCAGCAACAGCTTCAATAGCTGATACAGCCGTCACTGCTAAAAATGCTGTAGCTTCAAAGCTTGGATATGGCCACGGAAATGAGACCGAAGCAACTCGAGCAAAGATGCAAGAGAACATAAGCAACGAAGAACCATCAACAGTCTCATTAGCTACAGCCGCAATAGCTGATAAAGCCGTCGCTGCCAAAAACACAGTAGCTTCCAAGCTCGGATATGGTGCTGACACCGAAACAACTCAAACAAAGTATCAACAACAGAACACAAGCAGTGAAAAACCATCAACAATCTCATCAGCAACCACTGCAATAGCTGATAAAGCTGTCAATGCCAAAAATACAGTAGCTTCAAAACTCGGATATGGTCCTGAAACAACTCATCGGGAAGAAGAAAAACCATCGACAATCTCTGCAGCAACCTCTGCAATAGCTGACAAAGCTGTCACTGCCAAAAACACCGTAGCTTCAAAGCTCGGATATGGTCCTGAAACAACTCGTCAGGAAGAAGAAAAGCCGTCGACCATCTCTGCGGCAACCTCTGCGATAGCTGATAAAGCTGTCACTGCCAAAAACACCGTAGCTTCAAAGCTCGGATATGGTCCTGAAACAACTCGTCAGGAAGAAGAAAAGCCGTCGACCATCTCTGCGGCAACCTCTGCGATAGCTGATAAAGCTGTCACTGCCAAAAACACCGTAGCTTCAAAGCTCGGATATGGTCCTGAAACGACTCAACGGGAAGAACAAAAACCATCCGCAATCTCTTCAGCAACCTCGGCCATATCTGACACAGCTGTCTCTGCCAAAAACACCATAGCTGACACAGCTGTCTCCGCCAAAAACAGCATAGCTGACACAGCTGTCTCTGCCAAAAACACCGTTGCTTCCAAGCTCGGGTATGGTGCTGACACTGAAACAGTTCAAGCAAAGCATCACGAAGAAAAACCATCAACGGTCTCCGCAGCCACCTCTGCAATAGCTGATAAAGCTGCCTCAGCCAAGAACACAGTAGCTTCAAAGCTTGGATACGGTGCCAACACAGAAACAACTCAAACAAAGAATTACCAAGAGAACACAAGCAGTGAAAAGCCATCAACAATCTCTTTAGCAACCTCTGCAGTAGCTGATAAAGCTATCTCAGCCAAAAACACCGTAGCTTCCAAGCTCGGTTTCGGTGACACAACAACAGCACAAGAAGAGAAGAGAAGAGAGCATGCTGCTGCACCAACTGAATATGGAAAGAGTGTTGCTCAGTCTCTGACTGAGAACCTAGGTCCAGTTTATGGAAAGAGTGGTGTGAAGTCCAATGTTTCAGGTGAAAATGCTAGTGTGGTTGTAGAACAAGACAAGGGTGTCTCTATGAGGGACTATCTGGCGGACAAGCTTAGGCCTACCCCTGAAGACAGGGCTCTCTCAGAAGTGATATCAGAGACTTTGCATAAGAAAGAGCCAATGGAGGTCACTGAGGAAGAAAACAAGGGTGTGAAAAAGGTGATTTCTGATGCAGTGCATAAGAGAGAGGATGACCCTGAAAGAAGGTTAGATCAACAGATACCAGTATGGAAGGTAACAGAATCAGAGGAAGTGAAAAGAAGGTTAGGAAGTGATGAAGAGACTGAGAGAAGGTACCAAGAGATGTATGTGAAGAGTCCAGGGACAGGTGTGGTTGATAAGCTTAAGGGAATGGTTGGATCATTGATTACCAATCCAGTGGAGAACCAATCCTTACAAGGTAATGATCAGTAGTGTTTGTTTTCATGAGGAATCTCTCCAACATGGTTTTCTATATTATGATGATATTTTTGCAGATTTTACTTTCTCATTACTGCATTATGTTGAATATTCTGTTTTGTTGTGGTTTCATGTAGAGAAAGATTCCTCTACTACGAATTATGGGACAGAAGTGGAACATTTTAACCAAGGTGGAACTCAAAGAAGACTACAGGAGTCATCTAATTGAAGAATTGGTTTCGAGGAATATTTGCTTTTGATGTGAATTTGTTTAGATTTATGTTATTGTTGTTTGTCTGCTACCTGTGTAATGTGTCTGGTTCTTTCTTGCAAGAAAGTCTGATGTTTGAGTCACTGATAATTTATTTTCATGTTTCTGTATTATGTATATGATGCTTTTGAGTCGGCAATGTTATATGTCATGTTAGTGTGTTACTGTGTTGATAAAAATATTTATGTAATAAATTCCGTTCTTTAGACATTTAAATGTTGTTTTCAAATTTGTTTAGTCATTCCAAGTGAAGTTCAAAGAATTTGACTTTTTCATTAATGTGTTTTAATAATGGAAAATAATTTTTTTAAAACAATTAAATTTTGGTAAATTTTTTTATAACTTGATGTATCGTTTTTTAAATAGTTTCTTATTTTTCATTTTTTTTATATTTTTAAATTAATTAGAAGATAAAGTTATAAAAGAATAGAATAAAAGAGAAAGTAAGAATAAAAGAGAAAGTTGTGGTTTTGATAAATGTGTGGCGAATATATAAATTGGAAAATGTAAGCTTTTGATACAATATATTAAAGCTCTATGCTTTATCCATGGGAATAGAATATCTCGTATATGTAAACAGTATATGAAGTGTGTAAAAGCAAGTGTTTTTGAAATTAATTAATATAAATGTATGACTACAAGTGCTCGAACATTTTCTTTAAATGAATTTTATTTAAATTACACTTTTCACATCTTAATTTTAATCCTAATACAGCATATCGATTTTTCTTTTTTTTTACAGCAAAGCTGAATTATAATATCATCTTAATTTAATTCATCAAAATTGAATTGAACTTTTAGAAGCTATAGATTTAATTTATTTTGAATTTAACTTTTAGATGTTATATATATTCTCAATTTGTTAAGAAACTAAAAATGTCTACTATTTTTTATTAACACAACCAATTTTTTTTAAATTAAATAACTATCTATAATAAAAATAAACATCTATAAAATAAATAATAAAGTCACCTATACAATTAATAATATTTTTTTATATTTCGTTTTATAACTATTCTTTTTATTTTTATTATCATTAAAGAAAATGGACACATAATCAGATTACATTGTTGACAAAATTAATATTATTACTCATGGATAGTGATAGGTTTCTAGAGGAAATTGAAGAGAGATTTGATATAAAATGATATAAGTTTCTAGATACCAAAATATACTTGACTCAAATTTACTTAAAGAATTGTTCTTAAAATAATAGATTTTAGAATTTTCTTCTAACTTAGATTATTGGATTCCCCGTGTACGTAAATTTGAATTCAAACAACAAATAAATAAAAAAAATGTCATACAACATAGTGAAGAATAATTTGAATGGGTTTGAAAATACTTGCCTTTTTTTAACTATTTCTCACGCCTTCTTTTTTTAACTATTTCTCACGCCTTTTTTATTTTAACTATTTCTCACGCCATCCTTAAATAAGTTTATCATTGGAAATTTGGCCTTTTTTTTTTAACTATTTCTCACGCCATCCTTAAATAAGTTTATCACTTTTTGAAAATTTGGCGTTTATCTTTAATAAATTTATGGCCTAATCTATTTTACCTGTAAAATAATTAATTCTTTTGATTTTGTTTTAGTTGGTCAATAACAATCACTAAATTGTGTTAAGTTAGCTGCTTTAAATGAATATTTTTGTCTCAAATCAAATTTGGAATTTCTTTTGTCTTATTGTCAGATTGGTAATTTATGAGTTTCAATGATAAGAAAAACAATACAAATAACGAGATATATAAATGATAAGTCTCTAAATGATAAAAACTTATCTATCATATGCATATGATGTTTCAAAGAAAAAAAATGGTAAAATCAAATACAAACTTACAATAACAACTAATACAAACTTACAATAACATCTAATAAGTCAAGAACAAAGCTCGGTTATCATCTGAGTTATCATTCTTTATTAAGGTTTTTTGGTAATAAGAAAATTAATTGAATAAATTGAACTAGTTAAACTAACTTTGAGTCTCAGTGTTTAACCGTAAGTTCTTAATCGTAAGTCCTTAATGCTTTGATTTTCTATCAAGGTGGATAATAATTTGATCTTAACAATCTTTTCAAGGACAAACTAAACCTTTAAATTTTATATATGGTCAATATAACTCAACATTCATCCAAGAATAAAAATGTAAATAAATAAATCAAATCTACTAGGTTAACTAGTGAACCCTTAGTGATTAGATTTGAATCGAAGGTTAGGGATCGATTATCATCCGAGCATCGCAATCTTTCAAAGATAAAAAGATATAAAGATATATAAAGTAATTGTACCTTGTATAAGCCATCAACATATGAATATTAAACATAATTTAAACTTAGAACAATAATATATGATACTTGTGCATTACGTACCTCAAGTTAAATTCGAAGAGGAGAAATAAGGAGCGCTTAACATACAAATATCAAAAACATACTTAGAACCATATATGAAGCTTCTAGCTCAGGTTGAATCCGAGGAAAATATATAATGAGCTCTCTATGTTCGAATACAATCCCTCAGCATATGAATATCAAAAACATACTTAGAATAATATATGAAGCTTATAACTTAGGTTAAATCCGAGGAAAATAAACAATGAGCCCTATGTGCTCAAATACGACCCTTCAACATATGAATATTATGTTAGTTTTGAAATGGTGATTTAAGTCAAGAAGGGAGGGTTGAATTGACTTTTTAATTTTTTTTTGAAAGTTTAACCTCTTTTCAATTGTATTAAATAGACTGAAAAGTTAGGATGTAAAAGCAGCAGACCACTACATTTTCAATCGATTAAAAAATAAAACAGTAGACTAATTTGTTCTTGAGCTATGAAACAGTCGATTAAAAAAGACAAATTAGTTATCTAAAATACTAGAGATTTATGCAAAATGCAGAATTTTGTCCCTTATTTTGTTCACAGGAAAATAATTGATTTCATATGACAGGATGTCCCTTGTTTTGTTTTATTTTTTCACTTTTTTGTCTTATTTTTGCTTAGACTATCATTCAGAGTTTTCAGTCTGGTTGATTTTTCTTCATTTTTTTTTTGTTTTTGTGTTCAGAGAGTTTTTGGTAATCATTCTAAGACAATATCCTTTTTTTGTGATAATCCTTCATGAAAAGTGAAAACAAGGTTTATAGTAGAAGAAAGATGGAAAAAGAGATGAATTTGAGCAATTTCATGTATGGAAGACTAGATGGATGCTTTAAAAGAAATGATAACAAACAAAATTTTATTTCTTTATTCAATCCACTGATTTGACCAAAAAATGTTTTATTATTTTCTCATTTTTCATAAGAAAGATTCCAATAATTTAATGATAAGAAACAAATTGAATTTATTGCAGTGCAAACTTTTTGGATTTTTTTTTTTAAATTATGCATATGCATGCTATGTGTTTGAAGCTATGGACAGGGTACCGTGAATGAACACATAATGGGAATGTGATGCATGGTTGTGCCTCGTTAGACACTTATTCACATGATATATGCCAATGAAATGTATGTTTATGCCTTAGGAGGCATATTTTTTCCCTTTTTTTTATAATGGTGTGATTATGATGAATTTATTATTATATACAAGAAAATGTGAGGGTAAATGATGCAAATAGTCTCCCTTTAGTGCCTTAATTTAACATAGGTTCGGCGCTTAAAGTTCTAAAACAAAGTATATGTGCTCACAAGGATAGTTTCCTAATACCTAAAGATCAAAGTCAATAGAGCTATGGCCCACTTCGTGGCATTTTCCCTGACAGTTGGTAAACAAGAAAAAGTGAGAGTATCAATGAAGCAAACAAACTCTACTTAGATTCTCACAATGACCACTTGGGAAATACTTTTACTGTGACACTGCTACACAATCTCCTCTAATTCTAAGCAACTCAGACCCGGGTATAGGGCCTCACTCCTGTAATGAACAAAATATGTGTGTGAAGGGAGAATACAAGGTATACCTAAACCCCCACCTAACAATCATTCCAAATACCAAAATAAAGAAGAATATACATATACAATTATTATAAATATAAAAGGAGATAAAAATACACCCAAAAGGAAAAAAAATGAGAAAGAAAAAATATGAAGAAAAACCACATCAATTTTGCACATCCAAATAAATGGTCTGACTCTCTAGCATCCCTAGTAGAGTCGTCATCTCTCGCAACCGAAATCACGACGGACGACGAACCAAAAATTAAATTTGAAAAAAAAACAATTTGGAGTCACCACAATAGTTTATTCTAAAAAATTACGAAAAAAAAGACAAGGTCTTGCAAAAAAAACAGATTTTGAGTTTGGGAGTCGGTTATGTGTGGGGAAGGTAGTAGCACCCCACAACGTCCGTCCTAAGACAGTACTTTTAATTAAACATGCAAAAGGATGTGGTTTTCAAAATATTTAATTTTTCCCAAAAATAATAATAAATGAAGTTTTAAAAGAAACAAAAATAATTTTTTGATTTTTTTGGCCCGACGAGGATTAATCATCACTCCTACGTATCTCCATTCACACTAGAGAATCAGGGTTACGTAGTTCTTCATAATCTTTTAGAAATGGTTAATTTGATTTTTTTTTATTTTTTTATAATTTTGAAAACTTTTTTATGTTTTTTGGTATTTTTAATTATTTGAAGATAAGTGTCACGTGACGCACAGACACTAAAATTAAACAAAGAAAAATATTTTTTTATCTTTAGTTCTTTATATTATTTTTGATATATTTTCTAGAAAAATAAATTTGAAAACTGGTGTCATGCTGCGCTCGCAGCCAGAAACACACTAAAAGAAATGAAGAAAAATATTTGTTTATGATTAAAAAATATATAATGAAAAATTAAATAAATAAATCAAAAGAATTAGAGATTGACAATGACGTACCTTCAAAATTTTTCTATATGTTCTCTTCTATATTAATATCACCCTCTCGTTTTCCCAACAAAGGTAAAAAAGATAGGTGTGTTTATGTAGGTGGTAATGGAAGAGAAAGAGGTGTAGCGAATATTTTCTTTCGATTCTCTACCTCCTTCAATCTTTTTTTTTGAAAGAGATATAATAAAGGAGAAGGAGATGTGTAAATGGGAGTGATGATGGAAAATAATTAAAGAAGTGTAGAGAATATTTGTTTTTCGGTCCCTTCTTTTGCAACTGTCTATTTATATTCACAAATTACAATTCTACCCTTAATTGTAATGAACAATACAGGTAAGAAATTGATTATATCAAATCATAGCAAATCATACCACAATATCAATAAAGATCGAAAATATTGATTCTAACCATTAACAAATCAGAGTACAAAAATCAATCTCAATTCATAATATTGATTCTAACCTAACCATACGAAGAGATTTTGCTTCTAATTATTATAATCATATCACTAATATCCCTATAAAATATTATGTTGAGTTTGTTGGGCTCATGGAAAGGAGTGTGATAATTAAAAATAAATTGAGTTCTTCCTTCTTCTTTTTTCTTCTTTTTTTCTTTCTTTGTTAAAATTAAAGTTTGAAAATCTTGGAAGAAAATTTTATTTTATCATTTTTTATTTTTTATTAACTAAAAAAATATTTTTTTTATTTTTTATTTTTTGAAAATAAATTTATTTACTCGGACGAAATTTGGTGTTGATAATAATGAATTTTTTAACAAAACTTAAGTTATTTTCTGGTTTATTGTTTTAATGGTATCTCTTCTATGATTTTTTTTTTCTCACTTTTACTACAATTTTTTTATTTATTAATAATTAGTATTTTGTTAGGTTTTAATTAGAGGAAAACGAATCACATTACAAGTGTTTTTTTTTAAATAATGTTTTAAAAACGAACAAAATCTATTTAGCTCTATCATTCAATTCTTTATTGTAATATCATATTTTTGGTGTTGGTATTTAAATAAAGAATGTTTTTAAATGTAAAATACATATTTTCAATTATATTAATTTGTTGGTATTTTATGAGACAATTAGGTCCAACATTGGATTTCTTTTTTAAAATTTCTGTTTTATTCAGTTATTTTAAGCAAAAATCTATATATTGGATATACGAACTTCTTGAATGAAAATTTTGTCGTATATGTACGCACATTCTTAATTACTAGAGCTCCAATTTGCATGGTTTCCCATCCTTCTTTCTTTCTCCTAGTTTTCTTCTTCAAGGAGGGTACTGTCGTCTTCAATCCAGATGTATCACTTGTCCATGGTATTTTCTAATCTTTACTCAAATCATTAAATCACTAATCACTTGCATATGTATAGTAGTTTCTTATATGTTGACTCAACTTATTCTTTGAATTTTTTTTTTAATTTTTCGTCGTCCATGTAGTGATTAGGAATGACAAAAATATTTGTGTTTATAGGTATCTGCAAATAAGATTTGCGGTGAATAGTTGATACTCGTGGATATTATCCCTGTGTAGAGGTAGAAATTACAAAAATATTTGTGTCTGTGGATATCCGCAAATAAAATCAATAACAGATCGGTTGTGATATCATATTATTCGTACTCGCAAGTATTTATTACACATAAAAAATTAAAATTAAAATTTATTTTAAATTTATTAAATTAAATTAAAATTTGATTTATATTTTATTAGATTAAATTTAATTTAGATAAAAAATTAATTTATTTTAATTATATATTTGTTTGAAATTTTATTTAAATTTTATTTTAAAAATTTATAAAATATCCATTTTTAAATATTTGTAGGTATCCATGGATTTTAAAACCCTCAAGTATTTTTTGAATGGATACCCGAGAAGTAATGGGGTGGGTAAGCGGTGGACTTTTGTTTTTATTGCAGGTAGTTATTATCTGTTATTATCTGTACCCGACTCGAATAGTTGGTATTCTAAGGTAACGGATATTTTAATAGTCATTTATAAACGGGTCAAGTGTGGTATCATATTATCTTTACCCGTGAGTATATGTTAACGGTAAAAAATTAAAATTAAAATTTAATTTATGTTTTATTAAATTAAATTTAATTAAAATTAAAATTTATTTTATATTTTATTAAATTTAATTCAATTAAAATTTAATTTATATTTAATTTTTTTGTAATTTTATTAAATTTTATTTTAAAAAATATAAAATATATTTTTTAAATATTTGCGGGTATCCACGACTACCCACAAATTTTAAAAAACCTGTGAATATTTTGTTAAATGGGTATCCGAGTAATAGGTGAATTTTTTCATTGTGAGTCGGGTTACGAGAGGAACTATCCATGTCTGACCCGACCCGTTGTCATCTCTGGAAGAGACCTAATTAGACAAGAGTTATGAGTATGAGTATTTTTAATGTTACTTAATAGATTATAAGTATTTTAATAATTTAAACATGGCATGGACGGGGATATGCCGGAGACGAATACTATGGCAGGTATGGGGATGGGGACCGGTATTATGTTGGATTCTCTATTGGTTTTTTTTTTTGTGTTGTTCCTTTAATGTGCCTTCAGTGATTACCACTAATTTTGACGTTTTAAAATATATTTAAAAAATATTTAAAATATCAATACAATATATCAGTAGAAAAATCGGACTCGTACATGCCCATCATCATCCTCATACCCAATTAAAAAAGTCGGGTATTCCCCACCTCATACACAATTAAAGTCGAGTATTTCCTATACCAGTCAACGTGGGAATTTCCCGTCAAAACACGAATGGGTTCAGACATACTCATGGGGTCAGGTTTATTTGTCATTCCTAGCATAACATTTCATTTACTATGTTATATAAAAAAATATTTTTTTTACTCTATTATTATTGATTTTTTTTATCTAAAGAACTCTTTTGTTTCAGTAAAACAATTTTCATTATCTCTAAACTATCGATTAAGTTGATATTTGAAAAGTTTTCTTAGATCTCAAAGCTATTTTTCATCTTATCATACATTTAATTATAGATTTGTTATCATTTGTGCGATTTCATTCCATGGTTTCTCAAATTGTTTCTAAGACAAACATTTGATTATTTTTTTTAATATTTCTATTTGTTGTTTACTTTTATTATGTAGAATATTATTTTGATATTTTTTATATAATTATTTTTATTATCTAACTCATTGTCATACAAGTTTATCACTATAATTGCATAAATAAATTTTATTTATTGTAATATAATAATTTAATGTAATTGTCATGAATTTTTTTTATTACTATCCAACATATATTGAGGTTCAAACGACAAAAATATCTATGTTAAAATTTTATTATTATTAGTCTAGTCTTTGTTCTTTGTGTGATTTTGATCAAGTGATGTATTATAATTTTTATTAATATATAAAATAAGAGATTTCATTAAAATTTAAAAAATTAAAGTAAACAGACATTTACATTTTTTTTTTAATTTGAATATTTTTTTCCTTTTATATTTTTTATAAATATTTTTAAATTTTATCATCAACATTTCATTGGTCTTTGTAAACTTAAGAAATGTTTTAGTTCTCATGAAATCTTATTTGTATTCTAATTTGAAATATAAACAATTGAAATATATAGAATTACAATTTCTTTCTAAATATTTTATATTAAAAATATAAATCTCTTTCTAATATTGAATATGTGATGATTTATTTTTCCTTTAGCTTAATTTTTGTATTATTTTATAAAAAATAATTAATATTTATACAATAAAAAAATATATAAGGAAATATATATATCCATTACCCGATGAAAATGAGAATAAAACAAAAATTTAATATCCATTAAATTTGAATATAAGAATAAGAATAAATTTTTTCTCTAAACATAAATATGAAATAACAAAATTTGTCACCCTCAACCCGTAGCCATATCCCTGGTCACTAGTTCGTCTTCCAAAATGCGATTATTGTACTAGTAAGTATAAAATGATTTTAACATTGAGTTTAACTTGGTAACTAGCTAAAATCCTAGTACTGAAAACTTGTTTATTTTGACAATCAAGACAACATTTCAATATTAGAAAGATGTCAACGTAATATTAGAGTCGAGTTTATCTTGATTACTGACTCAGATAGAAACATTGAAATATAAAAAAGATCCAATACTAATATCATAATCAAATTTAGGTTAATGACTAAGTCAGACATTCATAATCATGTTTGTTGCTGTTTCAATAACAAACTCATTCTATATAGTATAACCAATTTAGTACTATATTGTCATCAAAATATATTTTTTAATATAAACTATTTGTATTTGTATTTTGTATTAGGTTAAGCAGATGTTACTGGCGGAGAAGGACGAGCCAATAGACAACATCAATGACTTACCTTTAAGTGTTCTGTTCCACATACTGGAATCCATGGACGTAAAGCATGCAGTGCAGACTTGTGTCTTGTCAAAACAATGGAAGGAGCTTTGGAAGGGTATGGCTACTTTCTCTATGAAGTCCACAAGGTTTAAAAGGGTCATTGATTTTAACAAATTTGTGTCTCAATTTCTTTCTCTTCGAGATTCTTCAATCTCTTTGTCTAAAGTTGAAGTTGTTCTACACCGTTCTTCTCATGTCAAGAAGCTGAACAGGATCATCACATATGCTGCGTTGCATCATGTTCAGCAAATGTCACTGCATCTTTGTTTCTATATGTTGGATTCCAAATTCCCTTCATTCAACCTTCCATGTTCATCTTTGGTTTATCTTCATCTTACCCATAAGCACTTTTGTCATCCTGTGTTGAAATTTCCAAATTTTCTCCTTCTGCCAGCGTTAGAAGTGTTGCATCTTGAAAATCTTTGTTTCAGTGCAAGTTACAGCGATTATGCAGAACCTTTTCGTGTTATAACTCGCTGCAAACTTTGATCCTTAAAGATTGTTCTTTATACAAATTTGATACCGAAGAACTGCTCATATCTAATTATAATCTTTCCAGTCTCAGTCTGCACCATTTGAACAGAACACCTTACAAATTTTTTCTTTCGACTCCAATTCTTAGTTTTCTAACTGTGACGGGTCAAAGTTATCTCTGCAATCTTTCAGTAGAACATAGTAAAGTTGGATCCTGGTTGAAGCAGTTTGCTAATGTAAAAGAACTAACACTCCCTGATGCTGCCGTTGGATTTATTTTAGAGGTGTTACATTTGTTTATGTTTTTTTGTTTTTGGTTCTAATAATAATGTTTCTAGATATCCATTGTGATATAAATTCAATCATTGTAATGATTTGTAGGTTCTGTCAAAGCATAATTTAGTGGAAACTCAAATTGCTTGTTTTCCAAAATTAGAGTCATTGAAACTGATAAAGGATATGCACAGTGTAACGTCTGATGAAGCTGTAGACACGATGGTGAAGTATATACATAAGAACTGTCCATTAGCTAGAGTTGATTTTATAAATAGATGAATTAGATGTTATAAATCTGTTTGTAGTTAGTTTTGCAACACCTTTTTCAGTTTTTAATTTCCTTTTACAGGAAAACACATGCAATTGTTTCTTGGTAAGTTTTAACATGAAATTGTCTCTTTACATGATTCATAACTTTTGTCATACCCAAATGATATAATGATGTAGAATTGTGTTATAGACTTTTAATAGTGTATTTTTTTGTTGGATACTTAAATATTTTGCTACGTAGATTGATCAATAAAATAAAATGTTTGTTAATCTCTTCTGTATAGTGTTATAATTTATTTTTATATAATTTATATTGACATAATTAAAAAAATTATATTTATTAAATCATGAACATAGGTGAATTATAATAAATAATAAAATATTCAAATTATGATACTCGATAATAAAATATTATATTTAAGAATAATAATATTTATAAATATCGTGATATAATGTAAATTATGATGTTTTTAAATAATGTTGTTTTCATTAGATTTGATTTTCGTGAAGTAAATAACATTATTTTTAATTTTTAATTATTATCGTTATTTGTCTTCTTAAAATGTCACTTTATATAAGTGACGATTGTTACAGTATATCACTTTACAATTTCATATTATATTTTATAGCAGTAATATTTATAACATTTTTGAAAAATCTCACATCTGCGACTTTTTATAATAATAAGTACGAATGTATGGATGTATGTTTCTTCAGTAAGTTGGCATTACCTGCATAATCAGTTTCGGTCACTTCCTAAGAACCCTACATGTGTGAAAGGGTTTAGGGTTCTTCTGAACTTAGTTAGGTCCAATTGTAAAGTATTAAATGTACAATTAATAAAAGTTATACTCATGTAACTATTCAAAATATCAATATCTTCACGTCTTAATTCCATAAGTTTATTTTAGTTTTACTTGATTAGTTTACTCAAAAATTTAGAAAAATCATATTGATAGTTTGAAAATCACATTAAATATTTTAAAAATCCTAAATTTTATTAAATATTCTAAGAAAAAGAGAGTGATTAAATGAATTTGAGAAAATATATAAAAAAAAATGATGTTTTTTGTTTTAGTGGATAACAGACAAAATTTGAAAAAAAGAAGTTTATGAATCATTTTATACAAATAGTAAAAAGATATTTAATATATTAAATTTTAATATTACATTCCTCAATTCCTATCATCTTCCTATGCCGGAGCGGTGCAGATGGGATGGACTGAGTCCAGCTTTTTTTAATTGATGAATTAAAATGAATATTGAATTTATAGAAATGGAGAAGAGAACATTTTATTTAAATCATCTGTATGAGTATTAATTAAATTTAATTTATATTTTTTGAAATTTTATTTTTTTATTTCTTTTAAAGATTGTTACTTGATTTTTACTTTTCAATTTTTATGTAAGTTTCTTATCGATTAATGTTAGTTTTTTTAATTTGAATTACATATTGATTACAAAAAATCAAATACTAAATAGTATAATAACTATTATTTTTTTTAAAATTAAAAACACATCATAATAGTAATAATAGATAGAAAAAAATAAACAAGTAAATAGATACATTAAATTATACAGAATAATAATAAACTAATAGGTATTTATATCCTAAAAGCATGTAAGATAATTACTTTAATATATGTCTAAGTTATATTCAAATTTTCATACACTTTTTATACATATGATTCATTAAGTTTGTGATTGAGGAGTAGGTGGATGTGAAAATGGGAAAACACATGCAATTGTTGTTTTAAGTAGGTTGGTGAGACTTACAGGACAGTTGTGTGCTGTTTGTTTTTTTTAGTTTGGTAAGTTTTTAACATGAACATATGTCTTTGTCAAATAACTTCACACCACTTCTGCATTTTTTTTTTCTACTTCAAATTTTAATTTTCTTATCACCCAGTTCACAATTCACTAAAGTTAGGTCAAGATAGAATGATAATATAGATTATTATTTAATTTTTATGTTGCTTTGCCCAAAAAACGGTCATACTTACATAAATATAATCGTGAACCTTTATAGAAGGGAAAATATTTATCTTCCTTCGTTTTCTTTGTATGATTATTTAGTTATTGTTAGATGAAGAATTATAAAATTTTTAAAAATTAAATATTTAAAGTAATAATTATTTTTATTTAGTTTTTTATTTTAAATTTTTAAATTAGATAATATAATTTTAATTTTAATTTTTAATTTAAACCAGCAATTTTAAAATTTATTCAATTTTATATTTTAAATTATGAATTTAGATATATAAGTTTAAAAATTATTCAAAATATTTTATCTTATAACCTTAAAAAAAAAAAATTATTAGATGTTATTGAGTTGGATTGAATAATTTTTGGTTGAATTTTGAGGTCTGGATATTACGAACGGGTGTGTGTTTTTCTTTTTTTTTAATTTTGTATTTATAAAATAAAAAAATATTAATTATTTTAAGTTAATAATTATTTATATATGTCATTATATAATATTATTGTTTATAATAATAATAATAATAATAATAAATATTAGAGTCGGATAGTATTAGAATTAGGATGGATCTGTTCCTTCAACTTTTGTCGTTATAGTTTTGAATAGAGTATTTTAAAATTGATTACAAATAATTTTAGATATTTTGTTATTTTGAATAAAAATATATTATATTTTTAATAGATTATTTTAAAATTGCTTATAAATTTGTCAGATGAAATAACAACCTATCATGTTTTTTAATTGCTTATAAATTAATGGGTTACTAGTTATTATTATTGTAATATTTATGTATTAAAATGTCACATGGTTATGATTATCGGTTACTATAATCTTTGGAAGAATATATTAATTAAAAGTTTAAATATAATTGTAAAAATGAGGAATTGTTTTTTTTTAATATTTTGGAATACAAAATTACAAACATAAGTAATACATGAGAAAGGATGTTTTAAGAGGAAAAACATTGTTTGGTAGATTTGTCTGCAATCAAACGTGGAAAAGGGAAGATAACTTTATCAAGAGCACTAAAAACTTCCAATTGTGCTTTCCAATGGTCACTAGCTTCCGGTGAAAATAAATTTATTTGTATACAATATTAAAGTGCATCAAATAGGAAGACGATCATTAATTCAATATTTGTATAATTATATATTTAAATAAAAATATATATTTAAGTGTTATAATTATGTATAATTAATAATATTAATATTATAATAATAATAATGATAATTATTATAATACTAATACAAAATAATAGTACTATTATTAATAACATTAATATTAATAATAAAAATAATAATACTAAATATTTATTAATATCAATATTAACACTAATAATAATAATAATAATAATAATTCAAATAATAATAATATTATGGATCCTATAAAAAAGAATAATATTATGAAAACAATTAAATAATTAATCACAAGAAATCTTGGTAATAAATAATATTTATTTCAGAAAAATAATAATAATGATATTTTTTTTAATAATAATATTAATAATAATACTAATGTAATAATACAACTAATAATAATAATAAGTAGTGGCTAGTATCGAGACATATCATATGTACTGTTATTATTATTATTATTTTTTAAATTATATTAAGAAAATTAATATAATTATAAATAATATGATATTGTTTTACTAATATATAATCAAAGAATGAATGTTAGTCATGCGCATACTTACTTGTATATAACTTGTAATTTAATTATATATTTTAACCTATAAAATTATTTTTAAAAGTATATTTTACATGATTTATATAATATTTTATGATTATAATAGATAAATTAAAGTTAACTCTTTTGTACTTAAAGTTTGTACAAATGATTTTAAGAAAATTTTTCTGGTCAATAAAATGTGAGAAAAATTTCTTTGATCAATTTTTATCCTGTAAAAAAAAAAACATTCTAATTTTGTAAGACTTTGTGAGAGTCTTAAGTTGTTCCATTAGTCTGAGAGATAGTAAGATTATTGTAAGATTATGAGTAAATTTGAGTTTATTTTTAGATGGAGAGGCTATAACTATGTGAAAGTGAATTTAAATGAAATATTTAATTTATTTAATTGTTTTATTGTCAAAGATATAAAGAATGCTAGAGTTGATTAAGAGAATATGTTCTTGAATAATTCTGGGTTAAATCTTGATAAGTAGACCTAGTTTTTTTACTACGAAAATTATGAAGATCGGAGAGTGAACTCAAGTTGTTATATGTTTTTATTTTTTGTGAAAAAAATGTGGAACTATGAATCCTTATTAAGATGGTAACATCGTTCTTTATTGACATTTGTTCCGTAGAAATTTAGAAATTTAAATGAGTTATATTATAAAAGAAAAGATAATGATAATTTCACCTACTTTTAATTCACCATTTTAATAATCTTTTTTTTTATTTTTTTTAGTGGTGTAATGTGATGATTTAAGGTGATTGGAGTGGTGAGTTAAAAATGAGCCAAAATATTATTATTCTAAAAGAAACTAGTTCGAGATGTTTGTACCTGTTGGTCACCGTCGTATATTTTTTTTAGGAAATTAATATAAATATTGTTATATTTGAATAAAGATTTATTTATATAATTATTCTCACATGTTAGTTGTTGTAATTATATTATAGATATTATATTTAAATGAAAAATTTTATAATCTGAAAAAAATTACACAATTAATCAATTTTATTATAATATATATTAAAATGTTTAATATTTTTTTTCCAATACCATAAGTTTGTATTACTATAAATCTCTTTAATAGTGCATTAAAATTTCGTAAGAAAATATTATTAAAGAAAAACATATTGATACATGGTGATGTTAATGAGTATATGGTACAATAAGTGTTATGAGAAAATTATAGTGTATAATTAAAGTTAAGTTGTTAATTAGCTGAGAGAGACTGTTAACAAGGGAAATTGTTAGTAATTGAAAAAAGATTAATGTTTTTTTACCTTTCTTTCTAAATGTATGAAAATATTATGGGACTTTTAATAATACATACCCTTTGTTCTGTTACTTTAATAATTATGGGACTTTTAATAACATTTTTTTTTCGTTCTGTTACTTTATTACAAATTGATCTTCTTAACAAAATCATTTTATATCAAACTTGAAATGACATGATGATAAAGAGAATAACATACTTGTGACATCTTATTTCACAATATGAAATTATTAGTATTAAACTTTTATTTATTTTTTAAAATAGTAATTATATATCTTATGGATTTTCATCGAATGAAACTTGTAATCACAACACAATTTTATCTAATCAAAGCTAACTTAAAGTCGATGGAGAATTTTAAATTTTTATTTTTTATAAAACTTAAATTATATTATTTTAAATAAATTATTCTTATAGTATATCATTTTTTTGATTTCTTTTTCAAACAAAATATTTAATGATTGACAACAGATTTTAAAAATGTAAAATAAATTGTATTTTCTTTTTAAACACTCAAAAGCAAATCAGAGTTACCGGAAATCGAACATATATTTAAATTCTTACGTTATTGAAGTCTCACAGTTAAACTATGACAAAAGAAGAGTGTTGAATTGATTCAAAAACGGAATTAAAATAATCACATAATAAAAATATGACATTAATAAATTAACAACTTTTCTCGAACCTACGTTTTTGTTTTATTTGCATTTAAATTTGTGCCATCTTATATATTTGGTAAATAATTTTTAAATATTAACTGACTAATCAAGCATTTCAACAAAAAAATTATTTCTTTAAATATTAAATTATTCGTTTACAATCAATAACCAAAACTTATAAATATTTATTAAATTATAATTTTATTATATATTTAAATCCTTCAAATACAATAAAGTAATTAAAATATTATAAATTACAATTTTTTATTTTAATTTTAGTTAAATAATTTTAACATTTAATACATATAATATAAAAATAAAAAAAAGTCCTTGCATTCATTTGTGACCAGTTCAATTAGATTTTTTATTGTTTTGCTGACCATTAACAATACATTGATATTTGTATTTAAAAATCTGTTCAATATATTTTACAACATTAAATCGAAATGAAAGGGATGAGAACCGAGCTTATAAACTATTATTGGTCCATGCTCTTCTTGTCAACAACACTGACAAAGCCTAATTTTATGTTACATCTACGTTGTTATTCAATGAATTTCATTCCTAATACTAGCTAAGAACAATCTCAGTTCCTTGGTTTTCTGCTTGTGTTCAACAGACATGTCATTTTCTGAATCACTCAAATTAATCACTTCGATATTTTGGTCACTTGGTTGCAGAGATTTTGAGGAAAAATTGAATTTTTTAGGTGGGGAAGGGCTCAGAAGATCTATGATCTCATTTTTACCTGTAGTGGAAACTGCCTTATTTCTACTATATATGTTGCTAGTATTCTGAATCAACCCAGTGTGTTCTATGTCATGTGATGGATGCAACAAGTCTTCGGTATTAAGATCAGCTTCATCAGCCATAAAAGTTGTAATCCTTGATACACTTTCCGAAGAATCAGAGGCATTGAAGTTGGCTTCATCTCTCAAACTATTATTATCAAGCAACAAATTCTGAAGCTTAAGATCAAGCTCAGCAAGAGATGAATTAGTTTCCTTCTTCTTTGGTCTTCTTTTCTGATTATTTTGTTTCTTCCGTTGAGCTTTTCTTTCCTCAAACTCCAAAATCTTCTCATGGCAGGCACTGTAGATGGTTAATAATGAAACAATAATGAAAGACACCCTCAAGAAATACACACCAGCATGGTTGAATTTGAATAGTTCAAAAAGACACTAATAGCACAAGTTGCAAGCAAGCAAAATATAAATTTGATAAGAATAAGATAAAACATTTCCTCAGTGTTTTAGGGAATAAAGGTGGTTCATCAATCATGTCATTTGCATTACCTTTCTATAAGATCTGCAGGTACTATTGAAGTTTCAAGTCCATCCATTCCTTCCCAAGAAACCTCATAGCATTCTCTCCCTTGAACTCTTCTGCTCTTGATGATTTCCGAGACAGGACACTTTACAGGGATCTGTGGTAAGATATACATTAGATTCATGGATATACATATCTTGGTTCAGAAAAAAGGAACCTGGGAGACAATTTAGCTTGTGTTTGGATTGAATGATGAATTTAAGGGGTAAATCATATTGTTTGGATTAAAGAAAAAGTGAATGATTTAATCAATATGAATGATAAAATTATTATAATACTTTAAAATAAAAAATATATTAAAATTATTAAAATTTAAATTAATTAATTTTAATATAAAATATATATTAAAAAATTAAATACATTAAAAGATAATTAATTATATTTTTATACAATTAATATATTCAGCTTTCCTCGCAAATCTTTTATGGTATTGTTTTTCTAACTTTATCACTGAAACAATACATACGTCCATTTCTACCCCTGAAACATACACAAGCTTAGTAATGACACACTGAATGCAGTAAATCAATGAATGTTGCTGCAATAACAAAATAGAAAATCTGTTGCTGCAATAACACGTGGATTTGAGTTCGCTGGACCTCTTTTGCTTGGGCATCACTCTTTTCCGCAGGTCCTCAATGGCTTTGATTTTCAAGAAAGCCTAGCCGATTGAAGCAAAATGACTGAATGCTTCTCTTGATCAAGTGAGGGAGAGGTACCATAATTTCTCCTTAACAACTGAGATATTGCCTAGCCTTGTACACATTCGAGAGGACATATAGATGCCAAACCTCTTTGTGATAGACGTGTTTGTCTTGGGTTGGTTGTCAAATCCTCGGGAGAGTTGGATTGGTGATTTGATTAGGGTGATGTAGCTTTTTTGCCTTTTTGTCATATTTTACTTTTGGCAATGCTTTAGAAGTCCTAGTAATAACATAGCTAATTTGTCACATCTCTAGTCTCCTTCTTGTCTCTCTTCTTATTAGGAATCCAAGTGTGAGTATAAGTCTCACATTGGCTAGAAATGAGAAAGTAGAGCATTATATAAAAATAAAAACCCATAAACCCATTGTCTTAAAGTTTTGGGTTGAAAGTGGTGTCAATATCTTATGTGGTTGGACTCGGGTCTCATTGGTGTTGTATCTCTCTAGTGAAATCCCTTCTATAGACCTAACACTTCTAGAGTCTGAGGTGAGTTCTCTAAGGAGGCTAGTAATTCAAACCTAGACCCTGTAATTTCACTAGGTGACTAACTCTCATTGATCAGCTTTAGGTGGCTAACTCTCATTGATCAGCTTTTTTCTAGCCCTGTCAAATCTCCATGCTCACCTTTGAACCTACATCAAAGGGCCCTACCTCTCTCTCTCTCTCAATAATATTAATAATATTCTCGGCAGCTTGAGGTTAGGCAGTCTCCGGCAACAACTCACCTTCTCAAGGTAGTTGAAGGTGTATATATCTCACGCAATGGTAACCGATAGTCGGGAGCTATTCATATTCAACCCTCAAGGCATGATCATCAACTTTTATTTTGTAAACTAGCAGTTTAGAGAGATCAATAATGAATGCTAGACAAGCAAATCGGCCTCTATCTCCAATTTTCGTCTTCTAATCAATATCTATCCGAATAAACAGCGGTGTAGCCCATAATTCCATATCATGATGTCGTAGACAAAAGAAGTTTGGGTGCAGTTCGCTCCTCGCTCTTGTTCAATTACAAGTAACGATCCAATTTGACGGAGATTTGTAGCATCATTCAAGTAAATACAGATTGAGAACGTAGAAACATAAGCTTGAGTGATATAGGCACACCCAATTTCAGATCGGTTAATGCAAGAACTATAAATAAAGGACCAAGATCTCCTATGAAATAGAAAAAATCATTCATACATAGCATAGTCCAAGTGGACCCACTTAAAATATTTACTGAAGTATGACTGGCCATCATATTAGGAACTGTATATTCTAATCACGAGCAATCGCTATTTAAGTTTAAAATAATGTTTAAACATTTAGAACTTTTTCGTACGAACTCGGACTGAAAGTGTATATTCTAAGCATGAAAGCAATCGCTATTTAAGTTTAAAATAATGTTTAAACTTTTAGAACTTCTTCGTACAAACTCGGACAGTAATGAACTATTAATTTGGTAGTGCAAAGGGTTAGTAGTACCTCATGTAAAGGAAGGTTCAGTCCAACTTTAGATGAAGTTAAACGCAAATTGGCAAATCGTCGTAAATCTCTTTCAGCTACACTTGGAAGGATATACCCATCTATTGAATGAAATGTCAATCAGCATCACAAAATAACTTCCAAAAGTCCAGCCCAGATAAAGCCCAGCTCAAGTTTTACATTTCCAAATGTCTAGGAATTTCAGGTTAAATGTAAACCTTACTCATTACATGAACAATGAACACTTGAATGTAAACCCAAACCACAAAATAAATTAGATGTTTTACCATTATTAATCATTCAATTGTAGATATTAATTGGAGATCTATAAGAATAAGTGCGTCAAAGTAGATGAAGAACCTGTTTTCTCCGAAGGCCACAGAAAGAATTCAGCGCAAAGCTGCTGGAGTTCAGCACGTTGAAACGTATATTGAGCAAGAACCCTACATAGAGATTAGTAAAAGATTTTAAGTAAACTATGAGCTGTTATACAGTTTATATTCCAGATCTAATTTTCAGATTACATTAAAAAAAAAATCCATTTAAGAATCACAAAAACTTGCTTGATATTCGTAACTGTTTCAAATGAACTTCATTTCAGTTTTCAGAAATTGATGTTTATACCTGTTGAATAATTAATATTAAGAATCATAACAGTAGAAGTATGTGATGCAATAAAAATCCCAGGTCAATTGTCTCCGTTTTCACATTCCCAGCTTGGTTTGTATACTGAATATATTTCAATTTGTACAGAGAATCAATCTTTAGGAGTTGGAAACAATCCACTAAAAAAGATAGACTTACTTGTGCACAATATCTGAATCTGCAGAGTGACATTTTGGCTTCATATAAGCATTAATTACTTTTAAAATGTTATCATCACGCCCTAAATCATTCTTGCCTCCTGTATATACAAAAGATAGAAACCAAGATACAAAGTTCAATGGCAAATCCTCCATTTGACAATTAATTGTAAGTCATGCTTTGTATACGATGCATTCTAGACGACATAAAATAAGCAAATAGGTATTGGGTATATACATTCCATCAAATGGTTTACAATATATATTATATTGGGCCTAACTGTAGCATCTTATTCCTTTATCATTTACATTTATATGGACAGTAAACAGTTAGTGTTAATTTAGCTTTTTTATAATATACTAATTTAGGTAATATCTTATTCCCAGGTTGATCACAACACAACACAGCCTTTAAACTCTATCAAATCCCAAATAATTTCTTACCTGAAGTTTCTATAAACCCCTATCAAACACAAAACAGGCCCTAAAAGCCATAGTGTGATCCTTTAATCCTGGTTCTTTTTCTTGCGTACCGACCTTTTCCTGCATACCCTATATTAGTATTTAAACCTCATAATTCTCCCAAAGAACCCTTAGTTTTGAATTTTTTTTATCCATTGAATCATAAACCTTCCATTGTCGAGCATCGGTGTCCAATATTTAAAGGAACAATATAGAAATAAATAAGAAACTCGTTCAATAATATTTGTCTTAAACAATCAAAAGTAAGGTTTGAGGATAATTGGTTCATGACATGGTAGGTGGCCATTTACATTATCCATGCTTCAACGCAAAAGGTTTTGCTAGTGGGAAGGAAAGGACGTGCCATATACAAAAATATCAAACCATTCATGCATGTCCCTTTAACAGCTTAAGCTTTTCAAATAGTTGGTTTATGATCACGGATAGTTTAATAAAGTTTACCACTTGGGTAATACAAGTCTGAGGATAAACGAATGGTCATTTCACATAAACATATCCAACATATCAAATTTGAAAACCAAACTGCCAAACTAATATGCACACAATAACAAAATTTCGAACACTTTACTAGTCAATAATTCTGAAGTTTAAAGTTTACATACATTATTTACTATTAATAACATGCAAACAAAATCTCTCTTCTTTGTCAAAATATTAAGTGCACTGTTATCACATAATTTGGACGGATAATGACTCTAATTCTCTGAAAAGTATACATATAATATCAATTTTGAGTTACATGCAAAATTATTACAACTAAATTTCTTGCAAAAAAAAATTTTTTGTCAAGTAACAATTGTATAACATTAGGATTGTCAAATTAGAATGCGACATATTAGAAGATATACCTCTTCTTTTCTTCACCCATCCAAGTCCTTCAGAAGCAATTTTTTTAAGAACATCTTTATCCCCAATTGATTTGACTATCTGACAAGCCGACTCCTATAGCCATGGAAAAAAATAAGCCAAGGCATAGGCATATGTAAACACATGTAAACTCGAGCTCTGTTATACAACAAGGGGTGAAAATACGAAAAGGTAACACCATGAAAGGCAGATTTCAAGACTTACTGGACCCAGACCATGAACTCCTTGATAGTAGTCACTTCCAAGAAGCAAGGAGAGAGCAATCTGAAGATCACAACTCAGTTACTAATTTTCACCGGAAAATAACACGATATCCTTGAATAAACACACACACACACAGAGAAAGTATTGGCATTCTTACACTTATTGAATAAGACATAAATGTCACTAATGTTATTATTAGATCATCAAAACATGTATGGAGGAGAGGGGTAGAGTAAACACAACAAAAATAATCACAGAACAGCATGTAAAAGCTCTATATTCAACACCAGACACTAGAAACCATTTCCAAATTTCCAATTAAACAATTGAATGTCAATTATGCTTCACAAGGTAACTTCAGTTTTAACAGGCTTTTCAATTACCTTTCCCTTGATGGGGTTAACCATAAGACATATTTAAGTATTGTACATGGACCTAACTTTCTCATGTGGTATGCATAAAATCTAACTGAATTGTATTGAACAGTTGACAATGAAAGATCACCGATTACAAAACAAAATAAGAAAAAGAAAGCAAGTAAATATTGTGGTTGGTTCATAGGTATGTTGAAAAGTCAAGGATCAGTTACCAATGAGTCCCTTCCAAGTCCAAGTTTTCTTTCAATATCTGTCATCTCATAACAAACAACATATCCACCATCCCCTAAAACATCAATAAACGACTACTCATTACTCATACGAAAAATAATTAGTACAAAAAATTCACCAGTAATAAAACAAGTTGACTTACTCACCAAGGCAGATATCCCTATACACTGTCCTTGCACCAAAAAGGAATATGTCTGAATCTAGACTGAAACATCCATCCTACCATAATTATTATGAATGGCAGACAACAATGATGATAGGTTAGCTGACAGCAATAGCATATGCATCCACTTAAATCAGAAATTACAATGTGGACAGAAAAGGAATACGAAGATAGAAAAATATACACAGTGCTTACACATAATGATTCAAAATTCAATAAAGCACACTGAGCTTCAGCTTCTTCAATCCTGAATTTAGAAAAGAGAAAAATAATTTAGTTCAACTGAGCAGCAATTTCTTTATTATCCAGCAGTGCAACTTTTTCAATCAGCTAATAAACGAAAAAAAAGAAAGCACAAACATCCATTTATAAACATGAACCTAGACTGCTTAATACCGCTACAAGAAGACATCAAGCACATTTACAAATTTTTATTCAAGCACATTGCCTACCATAAAAATGTTGAGCACCTTGTTTCTCTTATACTGAATCAGTGTCCTCATATATAGCAGCACTAAATTAAAGGAAAACTTTTTAGTTCAATTGGCATTCACGGATCAACGCAGTAAAAGCAAAAGACTTTCTTCTTGAACTATTATTACTATTATAAAATAATAAATTAATGTTCTTCATTTTTTATTTAAGTAAAATATATTTAATACTAACAATTACCAGACACAATATGGAGCGTCCTTTAAAATAAAACACTGAGCGTTAACCTCAATTCTATTATATATTACCCATTCAAACAAGAAATTCCAAGAGCCATCCCCAACATTTTAGCCTCTTTAATCATGCAAGAAAACTCAGACCCCATGTTTCTCCGTAACGAAGTCACTTTCTGTAAGTTTGTTTCGTTTTGGGCTACCTGCATTATTATTAACTAACTAAAGTTAGTACAAAGAGAGTTAGAAAAGTATAAACAATACGCAAAGAATATGTATTAAGTATATAAAAGAAACCACATCAGAAAAGAAAGTTGAGAGGACTACCAACCTCCTTTCCAACATTTAAGCGACGCCTATAGGTTGATAATTTTATGGCAGGAATTGATCCATCTACCAGACATCAAAGCTTAGTCATTGGGAATTTGGGATGAAATAAGCATGAATAATGTAAATGCAAACACATTCAAAAAGGAAAATAAGCAGAATTAATGGTCATAAAAGAACTGTAATTAAATCAACAAGGAAAAACCTAATTGACACCTGTAGAGAAGAACAATAAGTAGCTAGCATGTCCTAAGTCGTTGACATACACTAGAGTTTTAACCTAGTAAAAGATATTAGCTTAGATAACAGGGGAAAGCATAAACCACGCAACTCACACTATTTCAAGCCAATAATAACTTGGACTGATAGGGTGATATGAAATGTATTGCTTGTGCAGTTGTATTCAGTGATTGTGTGAGTTGAATTGAATCACATCATATCATATGAATTGAGATGTCACGGTGAAAAGGACGAAACAAAAGCCCGTGCAAATAATAATTGTCAACTGTCAAATTTTGATAGAGAATAAAACAGAGAAAGCTGGTCCAGAGGCTTATAGCTATATCATATGAGACCATTCTCAAATCTCATATAATGCAAATCCTTAGCTTTAAATGAATAACTGCTTCATCTAAACATACACTAAGGTTTCCAGGCTTTGGTATAAATAATGTCAAAAGTGGTGACTTTCAACTCTACCCATAAATAAATTCAAGTCACTCTCTTCAGTCTGCTTTGCATCTACATTTCTCACAACTGAACTAACTAACTGTACTTCAAACCTCACGGGTAAAGATAAAATAGGTAAAATACAAACAAAATATCAAATTGAAATACACAGTTCCACAGTCACAGAACACCCACTTCTTTGAAGATAGTTTAATTAAAAACAATGAGGATAAAACACTATTTGGTTCCCGAATGTGTAAATCTTCGTCACATTGGTCGTTGAAACTAAAAAAATTCAAAATAAACTCCAAGATGTCACATAAATTTTTAAGATCAAGTACTTGCTCGGCCAGATTAGCATAAACATGTTAATTTTATTGGCCACTTTTGAGCTAAATAAAAAATCGAATTTTGAGCTAAAGAGATTAAAAAAAAATGCCCACTTTTCTTAAAAATGTTACTTTGAGGATGTGACAGTGTCATACATTTTCAATTACTAAATGGTGTTTTACCCTTCAAAAAACGAAACCCCCCAACTCTGAAAAAACAGAAATTGATAAACCTGTGACGAAGACGAGGCTGCAATTGAGCGCAATGAGTGCTCTGAGTCGGTGAAAGAGCCCTTTGAGATACACTTTCTCCTTTACGCAAGCGTGGGACTTGCTCACGCTGTGAAGCTGCACCATCCAGCACGAGAGGTCCACGCACACCCTCTTGTTCCTGACCAACAAAACAAAGACCCGAGTCAACGTCGAACACCGTTCAGAGGGAAAAAACGGAGTCTTGAGGAAATTGAACGTACTGTAGATGGTGAAGGGGAACCCTTTTCTTGCACGATTCCAGCAGGTCCCACAAGTTCTTCACCCCCATTGCAATGGAGAGCGACAGTGAAAGTTGGTGAGAGGGAGAAAGAAAGAAACTTTTTCAACTAGAGGGAAAACAAAGGAAGGGTTTATTCATTTAAGATTTTGAAATTCGAATAACTCAAGTGTATGCAACGGACTCATATCTATGTTGTGCACCATCATCATACCATGTTTTTTCCTCTTAAAATATATTTTCTCTATAAACTATCCAAACCACGTATTATTATTAATTTGAGAAGTACAATTAATATTTTTTACAACTAATTAACCAAAAGATTAAAAAAATAATACAAATAAAAAATATATATAATTTGGTAAACATAATAATATTAAAAATTGCATAGTCATTGTTTAAAAAAATATTTAATTATTTTAAAATAAGAAGAATTATTTAACTATTTATTTTATTCAAATATTAAAATTATATAATTAAAAGAAGAGATAAAATAGTTCCGTATATATTTTGTTTTCAATATAATAAAAAAAATTAATCTAAATTTAAATAATTTTATTCAATCTCCGTTAATAATTAACGTAATTAAATATATAATTACTAATCGTTAAAATTACTAAATAATTACATATAATGACTAACAGAATAACTAATGTAAATCTGTCTGAACTTAATTAAAAAATTACTAAAGATGATTATTATTTTTTTAATAAACAATCAACGTGCCAAAATACTTCAAAAAAATTAAATTTTTAATATTAAAAATAGTTTATTATTATTATTATTATTATTATTATTATAAAACACCATAAAATCTATTTTTCCTAAATAACTTCAAATTTCAAGTCTTTTATTTTTAAAAGAAACAGAAATCACTATTTCTTTTATCTCAACTTCATCTCTTAAATCTTCATCTTTAAACCTTGATTTCTTATTCTCCGTTTGTTTGTTTATTTGTAGAACTGAGATTGTAGGTTCATTCTTGTAGTAAGACTTTTGATTCATACTAATGAGTTTTTTGTTTGGAGTAAGTCAGTTTTTCTTGCCTTTTTGTTTCTTTTAGTGTGCATGCAAGTATTATTTGCTTATATTTGTCTTTTTGTTTCCATCTTGTATCTCTTCTAGTCGGTGATTGTGTAGCCATGATCGGATTGTTTTCCGTTGTTTCATGTCGAGGCTGGACTCGCAAGTTCGAAGGTGCCTTGGGTGTTATTAGAATTTGAGTCTATCTTCAAAGGTGAGGAAAGCTAGGCTTTCACAATTTGTATGATGATTTTTCTGACAAATTTGTTGTTTGCATGTTGAATCTATGTTATGGGTACTTTTGTTATGATGCATAATGGGTGTTTTTGATCCATGAGCTATTGATTTTATTCCTTTTGGGTGTGAGGGGAGAAATCCCTAATTTTGACATGTCTTGATGTGTGTATGTTATGAAAAATTGGAAGTTTTGTTGAATGGATGTTAAATAAGATACATTTGTATTATTTATAAGTTATAGTTGGTTTGGAATTTTTTTTGACTTGCTATAATTGATTTTGGTTATTATAAAATGTTGGACAAGAGCAAAACTATAGATTTTAAGCTTTTGCGTTGCGCAAACTTGCTGGACGAGCAAATGGCATGCATGGTGAGTGCCTAAATTAATTTTGTCAGAGACTTTTCCTTATTTGGTGAGCAATTCTCACTGTGCGACTGAGATTACTAACTCCGAGTCATCTTGAAAAACTTTGAATTTTTGTTTGTTAACTATTGTATGGAGCTGAAATTTTTACAATAGATCATAGACATATGATGTTTTGTTTTGACTGTTGTGATTTTTGTTTAAAAGTCATAGTGAGAACAATTTTTCTTGTAAGGTTATTATAGATTAAGTTGTTGACAACTTTTAACTTTGTCACTTGTTTAGTGCATAACTTAACTTTTTATATAGGTATCTAATTGGATTGATTCTCTTTGCATTGAGTTCTTGATTCAATTATTTTTAATTATTTTGAATGTAAGATCATAATTTTGGAGTTTTATAGAAATTGTAGTTTTATTTTTAAAATCTCCAACCAATTTGCACATGTGTTGTTAAGTTATTTTATAAATTACTTGGTGATTAGGTGAATGTGTGAGGAAGATATCAACTTTTGAAATAAAATGATTATGAAACTGATGATGATCTTGTATGTTGTATTTTTAAATGTCAAATTAAACACCAATTTAATATTTTTAAATTTCAAGTAAAATATAAATTTAATATTTTTAATATTTCTAATTTATGTTTTATTTGATATTTAAAATATTAAAATTATGTTTTACTGGTAAGTATATTTTATTTAATAATTGAATGTAGAAATTAGGTTAAATTTGTAATTAAATTTTTAAAATAATTAATAAAAATGTTAATTTTGATACAAATATTAATATAATATTTATATAAAAATTAAATTTAATCTTAATTTAAAATGATAAAATTGTTTAATTTTATCAAAATAAAGATTGAATTGTAAAAATTAATAAATATAGTCACGGAAATGAAAATTAAAAAAAGATAATGACTGACGACATTATCATTAAAATGTAGTATAATATTTAATTGATATATAATAATTTTTTTGTAAATTATAAAAAGTTAAAAGTTGAAAATAAAAAAATTAAAAATTAACATGTATCGTACAATGTATGTTAACTATTTAAACACAAAACAAATTCAATTGAAAAAAATTAAAATAAATTTAATTGAACACCTAAACTATACGAGAATCACATTAAAAAACTATATGAGAAGAATCACATTCAAAACATGATAACTAAAAAAATATTTAAGCCTAATATTTTTAAAAGTAGATTTATATTCTTTTAAAAAAATGCTGGTCAATTATTACACACTTTTTATAACACAAATAAAAGAAAAAAATATGAAAAACATTGTGGGGAAGGGCAATTGACAGTGAGTAATCTCATCCTTTCCAACTTTTTCTCTTCTCTCTCTCTCTCTCTCTCTCTCCTATTTATTCTCTCTCACACGAACACTTACACACAGTGTGCAGCATCAGCAGCAGCAACCAGAGAAGATGGCTCTGCAAGTATGGGAGACACTGAAGGAAGCCATAATTGTCTACACCGGCCTCTCTCCGCCCACCTTCTTCACCCTCCTCGCCCTCATTCTCGCCATCTACTATGTAATCACCGGCCTCTTCCCCTCCTCCGACCACCGCCACGAAGCCCCCCGCGACTTCGAGCCCCAGATGGAGCCTCTGCGACCTCCCGTTCAGATCGGCGAGGTCACCGAGGAGGAACTCAAGGCCTACGACGGCTCTGACCCGGAGAAGCCCCTCCTCATGGCTATCAAGGGTCAGATCTATGATGTTTCCCAAAGCAGGTACAGGGATGAAAAGATCAATTTTTGTGTTTTTTTACTTTTGCCCTTTTTTGTTTTTTTGTGATTTTGAATTCTGGGTTATCGTTTGTTTGGTTAATATTGACTGATGACACCCACTCAGCTTAACACAAAGATCCCTTTAGTAATTTTTTGTTTTCGGTTTTTATCCTTTTTGTTTCCTGTGTTTTGGGTTATGGGTTTTTCGTTTGTTTGGTCAACGGAGGCATTTTTGTGTTCTGGGTTTTTTTATTTCTTTCTTAGATGTGCATTTCAGGTATAGACAAAACTTACATGCAGTTCTACACATGCTTTATAGTTTTGTTTTCTTTCTTGTTAAATTTGTGTTTATCTTAATAATTGGCGTAATAAACGTCTGAAATTATATGTCAAATATAGATTTTAGAGGCTTCTAGTGTTGCTTTCTAGTGAAAATTTGAGTTTGATTTTGCTGATGTCAACTATTTAAAAGACTTTACCAAGGTAAAAATGTACTTCCAATTTGAGGACACCGTCAAACGCACCTGAGAAAATTGTATTTATGTTTTTGTTGGACAAGTACGCGTTTCAAGGGTTTTCTTTCTTTTTGTTTGGATTACTTTTGTGAAAAAATGTTCCCTTTTTTGGTATGCTTTGGGTGTATTTCTTTTGTGCACATTCGTGGAATGGTGTTAGTGTTATCGATTTGAAGAATTATGTGATTTTTTAGTTTCTATTTCGTTCTTGGAAGTCTTGGTTCTATTTTATAGAGAGGAGTGAGTTAGCAACTAAAATTTGCTGTTGTCTACTACAACTTACTTTTATTTATAATGATACTGTTATCTATATTTGTTGTCATTTTGTATGGTAAATTTTAGTTGCAAACGGAGGGGATACGAGTCTGCTCTGTTTTGAAATCTCACTTTATGCTTGGTAGGAGTGTGAAGGTAGGAAATCGGAGAACTGAATATGGGGAATGTGTATGGTTTGGAGTTGAATAATATTGTATTAAATACGTTGTTAGGCCTCCACTTTTCAACTCTTGGTCGACACTTCTGTTAACCTAGCCTTAGAACCTGCGTTTTGTTAGGAGGAAAATTGGGTGGGTGGAAAAAGTTTTGCCGACTGAAAATGACATTTGACCAGTTATGGCCTTTACAGAAAGTAACTTTGTCAAATTTTCCATCTTTCTCAACTGAAAGTCAAATATGCACTAAATGTAAAGTGACATTCATTTCAAGTTTCCTCCTTCCAACACTGCTAGTTGGTGGGTATGTCTATATTGAAGGAAATGGATGAAATTGAGTGAAGAAGAACTGAATTGAATGATACTTGGTTTCATTCATTGGGTTGTTTAAAATCTGATTGAATAGAATGGGATGGAATGTATTCTGTTCCGTTTCATCTAGTGTTCCTCATTTTGTTCCCTTTCAATAAATTAGTAACCCCATTTCATTCTACTTACCGTTCAAGTCAACAGTTGCTTTTACTTTGTCAGTTTGTTGAGAAAGTTGTCTGTCTTTTTATTTATGTATGCTGTGTTTATCTTCCAAAGACTTTAACTGTAGTTTTCATGCATCTTAACTGGAGCTTGCAAAAATATAGTATTCATAAGTTCCTTAGTTTTAAGTGGTCTGAAAGATTGATTAATGGGGTTACTATGTCAAGGGTTATCTCAATCATATTTCTCACTGTAGTGCTTCTGTCTCTAGAAATACTGAACGTGTACATATTTAGTTTCATGTGGAAATTATGATTTTTGGGTTCATAGGCCTGATATAATACTGATTTATCAAATTATGTACTTGATAAATCTAACTCGTTCTATAAGCTAAAATTTCAATTTTTTCAGTTTGATTCATCAAAGTTTCTGATTGAGGAGTAGGTGGGTATGACAAAGTGGGGGCAAACACATGCGTCTTGTTTTTTAAGTAGTAGGTTGGTAAGACTTATTGGGAAGTTGCGTGCTGTTTCTCAATTTTCATTTAATTCTGATCACGCTAGTTATCATTAAGTTGCTTGCTTTATTTTTTGGCTGCTCTATTTAGTCTGTTGTAATAGCTTTATTTCTCAAGTCTTTAGTGTGAAATTGTGTCCTTAAATAACTTCACTTTGGCAATTTCTTTCATACTTCAAATTCTAATTTTCCTTTTCTACTCAACCATCACAGTTGAACCCAGTAAAGTCTTAAACCTTATTTCACCCAAAAATCCCCAACAAAAATATTGAACTTCACCCAGAATAAAACAGTAGAAATTTTCTTCTAGAAACCTTAGTCTCACCTCCAACTTCCTTCAAATTTGATTACATTTCCACAAAATTTTTTTAACTTCAACTTTTATAACTATTTAATATTTGAAATTAATCATATATCCTCCAACTGCTTAAACAGAAAATAAGACCAGATTTGTCGAAGATAAAAAAGTTTTGATCATTGAAGAGCTGAAATACCAAGTAACTATCCCAAGCCACGTGTTTTAGAAATTTAACTGTATAAGCTATGAAAGTAAATTAAGATTCTTGACCTATAATCAAATAAAAGTTTAGATGTAAATGAATGAACCACAGCTGTTAAACTAAAGGAGGAATATTAGGTATCAATAGAGTGATGCAACCATCCGGAGAAAAAGGGTAATCTAGGAAGTAGGTTAATCTGGATTAGAAGATTCAAAACTAGTTTTTCACCCCATTCCCTTTCCTTTTGTCCTGAACAAATACAGGGAAATTGAGCCAATTTTCTATTTGGATGACGTGTTGGATACTACTCTGTTTTTTGCTTGAATGATTGGTTAGAAAGGGCTTGAATTCCACAGAACTGCCATTCAAACTCTACGAAAAAGAGTCACCTGCAAACTTTTTCCTATGTATATCTTTTTGTTAGTCAAAATAAGAAAAGGCATTATGGTCAAAAGAATCCAAAGCATACCTGATTTTTTTGGTAGCTATGAAGAATATTATTATATTGATTTTTCTTTTGAAATCCACCAGGATGTTTTATGGACCCAATGGACCATATGCTCTATTTGCTGGGAAGGATGCAAGCAGAGCTTTGGCAAAAATGTCTTTTGAGGAGAGAGATCTAACAGGAGATATCTCTGGTCTTGGCCCTTTTGAGCTTGAGGCCTTGCAAGACTGGGAATACAAGTTTATGGGCAAGTATGTTAAAGTTGGAACTGTTAAAGCCAAAGTTCCAGTGACTGAACCATCAGAATCAACACCCCGTGATGCTGAATCTTCCAAGCCTGCTGAAGATGCTCCATCAGAATCAGCTGATATTAAAAATGACCCATCAGAATCAGCTGATATTAAAAATGATGAACCCCCTCCAAAGGTTGATGCTGATAAAGAGGAATAATAGTTGGATGAAGAAAGAGTAATTGTCTTGCAAACAGTGGAAACAGCTATCTAAAAACTTGTGAAAAAGACTGATCCTTGCATTCAGCAAATATAAGATAAGTTATTAGTTTAGGCCAGCCCCTTTGTCTAAGTATTCTGTTTGATAAATAAGAAATTCTTAGTATTTGTTTTCAGTTTTCCTGTGTTTAAGCTTCTTCATGTAATGTATGAGACATAAATAATAAGCAACAACCCAATGAACATTTGGGGAAAAGAAGCCAAGCCAAGGATTGAACAAGTGCATTTTGATCTATATGGCATGGTACAAGGTAGAATCGTTTATTGTGATTGTAATTTGTCTTTCTTTTTCCTGGAATATTTTGATTGATTTCTCATCTTATTAACCCCATGAATTAGCAGCATGTAATTGATGCATTTGATTGAACTATACTGTTGTGAAAGGTCACAACTCATAATCAACTTCATAGCAGGGTGAAGCACAGAACTGATGAATCTAAACTGGATCGTATTGATTAGAACTTCCTCAATCAAACTTTGCGATTGCAATGACTACATATTGCAATCAGGGTCATAGCCGATAACGAAAATCATTGAGAAAAAGGATAAAAAAGAGCGTCACTGTAGTTAATCAAGAAAGTTACCGAAAGACGTCAAAACTTAAATTAGGTCTAGTTATGTTTACTTAAATTCAAAATATTGAACTTTGTTAAATAGTTATAAATATATTTTATTTAGATCTGACAAATTTTGTTCTATATATTTGTAGAAAATTATTTGTTGGTTCACTTTTATTTTTATTAAATTTTTGTTGATCTAACATATATCGGATCTTAACACTTTTTTATATTTAAAAAATATTTGTATAAAAATATTGAAAACTTCAATATTAATAAATTCAAGACTGAATACAATAATTAATAGTTTTAAAATAATTACGTAAATCAAAATTTTAATTACTAAACAAGTCTTTAAATTCAACATATAATTAATGATTTATAAATTATTATATTTATTAAATATGAAATTAAAGTTTTAATCACCTTGCATATTTATGTTTAGTAATTGTTGCACATATCCTATGCATGTTCTGTCTAAATCTACTTACATTTTATTTTTAATAGAAATATATTCAGTTATGTATTTTTAATAGAAATATATATATAGAGTCAGGTAAAAAAAAAACATTTTTTGTTTAGTTCCGATTCAATTACAATCCATATTATTTGTAGGTGAGGATGTTTTTTTCTCAAACAATAAAAGAGATTATGGGGATGAAGTGTTAATGGAATGGGTCATGGTCGGGGATAAATTGTTTTCCATTTGTTTTTTCATTTATTAATTAATATTATTTGTTAAGTTGGTGACTTTTTCTTGGTTTGTAATAAATTATTATCAGTGCATTTTTTTTTATTTTTTTAATTATATTCTTAAACTTTTTAGATTTACATATATTTTTTAATTCTGAAAAATTAATAAAATAATTTGAATTATAGAAAAAAAATTATTTTACAACAAGTTGATTATTTGAATATTTTTAATTCATAAGTTTGTATAAAATAATATTTGATTATTTATTTAGTTTTAAATATAAATGTGTCTCACGTATTTTTTGTGTGGAAAGTGGATATATGGGTATTCAAAATATGTGGAAATATTTTTGGGAAAGCTATGACACTTTTTACAATATATATATATATATATATATATATATATATATATATATATATATATATATATATTTGGAAAATTATTCAATGAAATGTCATGAGTTTTTCTAGAAAATGTCTGTCAAAAACTGCTTACGGATATTAAAAATTCATGGAAAACGTTCCGTATGAGCATATTATTCACAAATTTTGGTTCGTGAAAACTTTGTGGGAAAATCAATATTATTCATATAGCTTGAGTGTTTTTCATGAATTTTAATCATAACAAATTTTTATTTTTTTTATAGTGCTAGAGCAATTTAAAAGATATCATTTCTAATAAAACCATGATTAAATAATCAATTTAGAGATTTTCTATTTGTATATATTTAAAAAATATCTTTACTAAAATTTCAATTTAACTGATGAAATTTTAAATAATTGTTGAGCTATCTTTTTAAGTTAGTATCTTATATTAGAGATTAGGAATGTCAGCAAGAATATGCTAATAAAAGTCATAACGGGTAAGAAATGAATATTGTAAAACGGATATCTACGGTAACGGGTACGAGTATTTTTAATACTCGCATGTTAACAGGACGGGTACGGGTATCATAATATATGTATATGTGGGTACCCGTACCCGCTACTCTAATTTAAATTTAAAAAAATAAGAAACATGATTAAAATATTAATATATTGATTTTGAATGATTTATTTTTTTATCAATTAGTTTTAAAAAAATCATTTCTTTGTAAACTGTCATTCAACACTATTTAAATGGGTTATTTATACTTTGTTTAAAATTTATGAATTTTATGTATTGTATTTTATTTGAATTTACGAATTAAAATATGTTGTTAAATATATTTTTTTTAATTTTTTTGTAAATACAGAGTACCCGTGGGTAATCATGGATACTAAAAAATTATGTGGGTACCCGCATAACGAATACCCGACAGATATGTGCACGGGTACGAGACAGATATTTATCCAGCGGGTAGGGTACGGGGGAGCTACTACCTGTACCTTACCTGTCCCGTTGTCATTCCTATTAGAGATATTGTAAGCTTTAACAAAACCCTTCTAGAAAAATGGAAATGAAAATTAGGTGTGGAAAGCTAGGATGTTTGGAAGGAGGTTATAAATCCAAGTATAGTTCATGGAGAAACCTAAATGAACACGACAAAGGACAATATGAGACCTAGTGGTGGAGTGACCTGTGTTCGGTATGTGGGAATAGTCAACAAGGTAGTTGGTTTGACAACAATTTTGCGTTGAAAGTAGGAGAAGGGAACATAATCTTGTTTTGGGAAGACAAATGGGTAGGAGGGCCATCTTTATGTTAGAGGTTCCTTAGGTTATACATACTCTCCAATTATAAAGGTAGAACTATAAGGGAGATGAGGGATTGGGAACATAGCATTCAGGTTTGAATTTAGCTTGGAGAAGAGTTAGGTTGATGTGATAAACAATCCAGGAACAAGAGTTATTGCAACTCTTATCTAGGAAAGAAATCAAAAGAGATAGTATGGACAATTGGGTTTGGATGGAGGAAGAAGAAGGATCATATACAATTGGGTTTGCATTGATAGGGTCTCAAGGCGAGAAAAATACTAGTATATTTAAATCTTTTTGGAGTGTAAATGTTATTCCTAAAGATTAGTTTTGAGACTAGAATGTATTGTTAGATAAGCTGTCTACAAAGGAAAAACTAGCTCGCACATATTTTCTTTGGTTGCAAAAAAGCTCAATCAGTATGGGAGATGAATGATAGATGGGTAGGAATGATTGCAGTGTACTTCAACCAACGTAGTATTAACTTCTGCACTTTAACATCTTGCAACTAAATGGAAAAATAAATTCTGAAAAAGTATGTGGTTAACAATTATTTGAAAAATTTTGTAACACCAGAATGAGGTTATATTTAAGTAAGGGAAGGTAGACCCAAAATAAATATTCTGCTTGGCATAAGGAAATGTTTGGATATGAATGAAACACAAACTGTCAAATGTTAAATTTTCTTATAGCAACTTGTACCAATACTTGATTCACTACTTAAAGTCTTTTTGAATATGTTTCTTGTAATGCATGACCGATGTTTTTGTGTATTCTTATACTTGTTAGCCATCAAAGTGTGCAAGGTGAGGGTTGTTGATATTGTTGTAGGGGCAAGGTATTTACATTTCCCCAAATGCAAGGGAAGGAAGATGTTCTTGCAACTTCAAAATAGCACAAAGCATGCATGAAAAGTCTTCCTATTTGCTAAAACTATTGCAATGGCTATTAGACGGCTTCTACTCAAACTTGTCTAGTTGTTCAAAGAAGTCATATACAGTACACACGTTAATTACATGCTTTAAGTGTTACTTTCTTTACCTTTATTATTTCCATTCCATGTTTTGTTTCAACTTGAGAACACAATTCATGTTTTGTTAGTGTTGTCTTCGGATAAGTTCTTTTTATTGGTTTACTTTTTATTTTGTTTTGTTACAAGTCTATGTAATATTAGTACCTATCGTGTAGCTTAAGAGGATGGTACCTAGTATATTTTTTATAAAAGGGTCTGAATACTTCAAGTACTCTACTTTTATTATATTATTTTTTGTTAATAAAAAAAAAGTAGTTTCTTATAAGTTTAACTAAAAATAAAATATTTGTAAAAATTTGAAACCTACCTTTTCCTAACGTGTGTACCTTGAAACCACCATCATCTTTCCTTGAATCACTTTCTCCCTTCCATGATAAGGTCTTGATCATGACCAGAAGCTATGTGAAAATTAAAGATACGAAACCGAGCTAATAGAAATTAAACTCTCCGGATTTTCATAATATGTTTTTACAAAAATACCAAAGCGATTAATCCAACGCCACAAGTTTTCTGATATTATCAATCTCTAGCAACTTCTGTTTTGTACTTTGTCCTTTGCTTTCACTTTTATGAACCCCTCTAATCTTCTCCCCATTGGGTTTCTATTTCTAAGATCATTTATGTATTTCTTGGCATTTGGTGCACTCCATACTGTTAGGCAAGTGTAGCTACCATATTGTTTTGATATATAGGGTAACTATTAAAGTGTGAAAGAGAAGGGATAAGATGGGTTTTAATGGAGGTAAAGTTTGAAGAAGATGAAAGTGACTAGGTCATAGGAAAAGCTTATGTTCAAAACCCTTCTCTTCTTCCTTAAAGGTTAAATCTTGGTGAAGGATGGAAGGTGAGTTAAGATGAACTAACCTTGATGAGAAATTGGGTTTTGAAAGAGATTGATGATGGAATTATATGGTAATGGTATATGAGTTCGTGAGAAAGGAAGAAGAAGGTGATGGAGATTAAACTAATTTAGTTGCTGCTGAAAATTAAGTTTATTGGAAAATAAACATGACATGAAAAAAATATTAAACGGTGTGTTTGGATTGTAGTAAAAAAATTAAGTTTGGTTAAACTAAAAATCTTATTGGATAAGCTATATGGTTTTGCTTTCAAAGTAACATATGTTTGGAGTTCAACGAAACATAATAAAAATTTGTCGAACATCATTTATGATTTTCAATACAAAGTAAACTTAAATTTGAACTCCCAAACACTCTTCAAGTCTAAATTGAAAAAAGATTTAATAATACACCTAAAATAAAATCATGTTAAATAATTGATATATTAATTTTATCCTAATAATGTGATTGATTTTTCGATTTCAAAATCTTAAAGATTAATAAGTTTATGAATTTTTATTTTTATTTTTATTTAATGTAAAACTTATACTCGGTTAAATTTTTTTATGTTGAAATGAGATTCTTAATATTTTTACTTGACATTAGCCTGAGTTGTGTTCCATCTCCATCACATGAAATACAATTTTATATCTTATATAATATACTTTTTATTAATAAAAATAGTAAGAACATTGTAAAGAAAATTAGGGTTCGTGATCATAATTTTAACTGTGTGAAGCATATTTGAATCTATAATCTCTTGGTCCGTGGGTGGACATTTATGAGGAAAAGAAATGTGGTGTAAAATCAAATCTCCTTGGGTACCTAACCTAAGCTCTATTCTCATACAAATAAAGTTGAAATTGAAATTTGTTAGTCCCAATCCATTGATGTACGTTTTGATAATGTACGTTTTGATTGAGAGGTTATTAATCAACCAACTACTTCTCTTTTTATTTCAAGCATTCAAAATTTGATGCATGGAAAATATGCCAATTATCCAGAAAATGTACCAATTTTTTATTAGTAGAGATTGATATGATGGATAGCAAAATTATGGTCACATTACGGGACATGATATCATAACTTTCAAATTTCAGGATACGGTGTGATTATAACATAAAGCATAAAATTAATATAAAATAATTAGTCACAAAATTATTTTTGTGTTGTAAAGGAAAAATAATACTTTAAAGTTTGCCATTTTACATTTTACATAAATATATAAATACCTCTATATTTTAGTTTTATTTTTTTAACACTTAGATACCATTAACTCTGATCCTTAAAATTGACTTTTAATTCAAACACTTGAACTTTAAAATTTATTTTTTATGATTAGTGGTTATCAAATTAGCATCCCAATTTTTATTATACAATTTTTTATTTTAGACCACACTGAATTAGTTCACATATATAAAAGTGTTACTTAAATATAGAAATGACCACAAATATATAAGTGTGGCTTAAAACTACTAAAAACTGCATTTTATAATTCATTGATTATTTAGGCAACACTTTTTTAAAAGTTGTTCATAGAAAATGTGGACAAAATAATAAATTGTGACATCTTCCTTAAGTTATTTCTTTATTAGTTATTCTATATATTATGAATCTTCTTCATACATATAGATTAGACAACACTAGCATAGCAACAACTAGAAAACCATTGCATAAAATAGGAATAAGCCACAATTTTTTTTATTGTCGCGTATATAGTGAGTTTTATTTGCCTTAAACCTAGAGAACATACAAAAAAAATGTTGTCTATTTATTTTAAGCAATATGATAGAAAATGTTGATAGTTAAAAACAAGAGTGGTTAAAAATGTGGATAGTTTAGACCACATTTTTAAAATTGTGATAATTTAACTTTAAATATTTTAAAATTATCATCATGTGACCTAATTAAATTATTGTAAGAGGGATTAATTATCTTGTGGTAGAGGGTAGCTGGACCAAGTCACAATCAAATTGTAACACTTTGGTTGCTACAATCTTAAGAAGAAAGAGTTAAACTTTAACCTTTAACTATTAGTTATAACTTTTGCTTTAATGGTAAGTGTTCAATCCAAACGTTGGTATCGGAACCCAAGGTTCTAAACATATACACAATAATTAAATAATCATTGTCTAGAAGAATACACAATATTTTAAATTGTTTAAACTACAAAATAGAATAGTGTAAGGAGAAAAAACTCAATGATTTATATTTATCTTAAATGTTGACTATTTGTTTTTTTGTTGTTGTAAATCATTCTTCTATATCTTAAAATATAATAAAATAATTTAGAATACCAAATAATGAAGGCAAGAAAAATGTTTTGCTTTAATTGATTTTGATTCTAAATTTTATTATGTTTTAATGTTCGGAGGTGATTTATTAAAGTAAATTAATAAATTATTGAGATTAAAATAGGTATCTAAAAGTATCCAATTTCCTTAACTAGTGAAATTATTTAAAAGCCTAATATCATGTTTGAGCAAATACTATTTGATGCTCAGTGGTATGAAAATGATGCATAGACACACAGAATTATCCATGAAAGATAAGTATGTGTTGGATCTCTGAGAGACAGCAACATATGAATACAAAAGTAAGAACTAAGAAGAGTGACCTTTGCCCCTTCAACTGTATTCTATGACCGTGTGATTCGTATCAGTAACGTTACACAGACTGGTTGACAAAGAACAACTCAGAGCTTACACTGTTTCAGCTATAAAAGTTTGTGTACAACACACACCAAAACTTTACAACCTATTCTCATTAACACATAAATGTAGGGCTACCAAGTTGTCTCATCACACTCCTGTGCAATAAACACCCCATTTATGATTCAAGCTTCTTCCATCCTTGTTTCTTTATTATTTCAGGTAGAACAATATCACTGGGGCCACACTATGTGGAAAGTTCCATGCTCATGTAAATAGTAATTTCTATCAAATTTAAAAATAAAATAGGTTAAATTACAATTTTATTCATTTTCTTTTAATTTTTATTTTTTGGGTTTTCTACGTGGAATTGAGTTAGGCTTAAAGTCTATTTTTTAATATATCAAAATCATTTTTAGAGTCTATTATAATAAAATTTGTTATTTGTTGAACATATCATTTCACCCGTTATCGAACAATCTATTAATGTTCAATTTTACGCTCGAGATGTATATATCTTAGTGTAAGGATGTTAGAAGTCTCACATGATAATATAAGTTTACGGTATATAAATTACATATAAATTACTGCAAATTTTATTTTTTTTTAAATCAACTTTATAAAATTGAGTTAGACTTATAAAATGTTAGAATGTTTCATTAAAAATATTCTATATATAAGAAAACAAGATATTATTTTCAATTTAAAACTTTAAAACGAATTTTTATAGATCGAAAGATTTTTTGTTTACTGTCTTTTTATTATATTTTTAAAATATATACTGATGTGTATTAATCTTGATGTTTTAATTTTTTTTTAATATAATAAAAGTAGTATATATTTTAAAAATACAGTGAAAATCAAGAAAATAAAAAAACTAAACTCGTAATAATTGAATTGCTTATATATATATATATATATATATATATATATATATATATATTTTTTTTTTGTTATTCTGCTATGATAATTGATAAGCAACGGTGTTAAGATAGAAAAATAAATTTTTATTACTGAATTTTGATAATTTTTTTTTTATAATTTTAAATAATATTTTTTAAATAATTTTTTATTTTTTTATTTTTTTAATTTTTTTATATTTTAAAACTATTTAAAAAATATCTCTTATATTATATTATAAAAAAAATTTATCAAAATTTAATAGTTAAAATATCATTATTTACCGAAATATAAATCAGAATACTTCCCAGAATTCATATTTTTTTTAATGATATACAAAATTGTAACACTAAAATTCATCTGTATTTCATTTTAATTTAGTATAGCAAAAGTATTATTTTTTTAAATCATTGCTTATGATTAAGATATTTAATAACATAGAATGTTTGGTGGTTTTACTGTTTTAATAAAAGCTTTTATTTTTAAGTTCTTAATCATTACTCTTGGGAGAACCAAATTAAGAAACTGTAGAACAGTGATAATTGCCCCCCCTGTGTGAGATTCAGTGCACATTGCATCTAACATACATGATAAATTGTGTACAGTAACTTACTCAGTGAGGAGTGGGAGAAGAACAGATAAGTCCATGTAACATTACTCCTAAATCTTTTCGGCATCCGTGACCAATTACCATCAATTATTCACGTAGCTAGGCCGATGCATTATTGATATATAATTTGGTTCACATGCGTCACCACTCATTGAGGTTGGTAATTTTATTTTGAGTTTAATGTTGCTTCAATTCATTTTATGTTTGAGAGAGAAAGAAAAGATGGATTGCTAGCTGATTTTTGACGTTCGTTTACGTTGAACTAAGGATGAGTGAAAGTAAAAGTTAGCGAGATATATCATTTTTGTGATCTCGTAATACAAGTAGATTTAAAAGGATTATTGGAATAAAGACTATTTTATCCTCAATTAAGCTTTATTCACATGTTGCAATGTAGCATGGTTAAGAGGATCAATCTATGGTTGTTGGAATCAATCTCAACATACATCAGTTTGGAACGAACATGGGTGAAATGGAAAGAGAGATTTGATCCCTTGTGTGCAAATTCAATCCCCTACTTACTGATCCGATCTTCATCGATCTACTAGATGACTTGGTGGTGGCTTGGTGGCTGAAATTTATTACAATATACTACAAAAAAAAAATATTATTTTATTAATTTTTATAATTTATTTCTTTCAATTTTAGTAGTAAAAAAAAACAAAATAATTATAATTCATACAAATACTAATTTATACTACTTTTTACATAAAGGGTAATAGGGTAATCTATCTTTTATTTCTATTATTTTTTTTAATTTATCACATCAATCAAATCACTTACAAACTCTCACAAATTTTACTTTTAAATTCACTTCACTTCTAAATTCACTCATAATAACCTCTAAATCCATACAATTTACTTTCATATCCACTCAAACTCATTCATTTTCTCTCTTTCAAATCCATCCACTCAAATAAACATACCCTAAGTTTTATATTAAATAAAAAAAATAAAAAAAAAAATTATATAAAACGAAGACCTATAAATTTGTTATCTTATAATTTGAGTTAAGAGTGATATAATTTTTTATGAAATTGAATTCAAGTTTTATTAATATTATATCTTTTAAAAGAACTTTTCTCTTTAAAAACCTAATAATTGACGCTAAATTTAAATCTCGTAATTTTCTAAAATTAACTTAGATTTACTTTTTATTATAATATAAAAGTCACGAATTATAAATTTATTTCATAAACTGGTAATATTATATATATTTTTTTTTATTTTTTTCAAAAATACAGTGAATAGCACACACCAGCTACCACCTACATGCAAGTATTTAATTTCTGACTGTTTTTGTGAACAGGGAACTTATGTCTTTTCCAAATATATTATTATTAAACCAAGTTTTCATCCTAACCCTGCTCCTTTTTTCCTCCTGTCATAGAAATCATGGCAGTTCATAAATCTAGATTCTTATTAACCATTATGTTCCTTCTTTTCATACTCGCAATACTGCTTCATCTTTCAAGTTGCAGGCACATTTCATGGGGGTTCAAGGAAGACATGAAGAAGCCAAGAACAAGCACCAGCTTCCCCTTTTCTTCTTCATTCCCACATAGTTTCAATTCTGCACAAATCAAAGAAAACAATAAGGTCAGTGGATTTCATACTGTTTCCCATACAGCCACTCCTGGTGGACCAAACCCACTTCATAACTGAGTCAAACAAAAATAAGCATCATCAAGGGAAAAACCAGATCTGTGATAACTTGAAATGGTAGCATTATTTTACTCAGAAGCAAGACATAGTTTGATTTTATTTTCCTTTAACTACCTTCTCAGAATTCTATGCCATTTTTCTTTCATATATATGTATAATAATAGAAAACGCATATTTTACATGTATCACTTAAAAGTTCATTCGATTTATCTTGCATATATGGTGAAGAACTTGTAATGTACTTGTCAGTAACCTGTGTTGATTAATTATCTCACTACCACTAATCAATCAATGTTCTTATTAATATTTTTATATTTCTCATCTGCATCTTGTCCATCATTGATCTCACCAAAACTAAATGCTCTGTAAAAGATTATTATCTTTACACTACAAACTCCTTGGTTTAACATGTGGAAGAAAAAATAATTAAAAAAGTTCTCACAATCAAGTTAATGAGTGATTAAGTAAAGTTCTCATATGTACTGGCTATTTAAAATTAGGTTAAATATGTTTTTGTCTCTTAAGTTGCAGTGAATTTTGGAACTAATTCCTCTTCAAAATTTTATAGCAATTTAGTTCTTTATCTTTAAATATGCGTGGATTTAGTCATTCTTATCAAATTTTATTAAGTTTATTTGATATTTTAAACACATTTCATGATAATATTTGAGTTAACATTAAAGCGAAAATATATCAAACGGTGTAAGTAATTCAAATACTATTATAAAATGCGATTGAAACGTCAAATAAACTTAACAAAAGTTAGTTAAAGGACTAAATTCATGTATTTTTAAATATGAAAGACTAAATTGGTCAAAAATTTTGAAAATAGACTAATTCCAAATTTCACTGAAACTTGAGGGACAAAAAACATATTTAACCCTTTAAAATTTAATATTTTGATTGTAATTTTGTTCTTGAACTTTTAAAATGATGATACTTTTAAACTCAATTATGGGTTAGTGCGATAGTTTCTAAAAAGTTTATGAGGCAATCTCATGTTTTAAGGAAAAATTTAATCAGTTTATTATATGTTTTGTTTAATTCTTGATAAGATGTGAATTTTAAGTTTAATTTAATCTTACAAAATCAAATTATAAGATAAGATTTTGTACAAATTTATATTATAAATTGACTTTATTAGTAATTTACGTGAAATTTTTGACATTTTTTTCTTGAAACTATGTAAGTTAAAAACACTTTTTTCCAGTGTTATAAAATAAATATTGTGATATTTTGACATCTATTTTTTTTTTACACTTATTTAATAGTATCATTCACTATTTTTCGCACTCTTTTCTTCTCAACCGATATAAAAATTTTCATTTTTTTTTTCGTATTTTCTATATAGTGGATTGTTAAATAGTTATTTTTTCCTTACAATAAAAGAATAGTTGAATGGCACGACGAAGGGCATGAGTTTGACTAAAAGGTTTAAGATAAAAAGTTGGAGACATATCTAAGTTCTAACCATGTTGTTTTCATCTTGTTTATATTGTACCAAACAACTTTTTCTTTCCACACCTTATATATTCATACAAAAATGTATTATCGTTTCCTTATCTCATCAATCATCAATAACATAAAGCATCTTCTGCATGAGGAACGGATTATTCAAAATAAATGGGCTAAAAGGGGCACGTGTAGGCTCACGAGTAATGTTGGTTTGCAAAAAGAAACTAAACTAATACAAATTATTGATTGACAATGAAAAATTGCCACAAAATTCCAGATGAAAACAATAAGCATAAAGGGACAAATATATAGAAATCTATAGAAGAAGACATGTTTCTTTTTTAAAATAATTAGGAAAACAACGTTGGGTTTAGTCAGACAATGTTACACTTGACCAACTTTTATGGATATTTTTTCAACAGCCAGATACAGTGACGAAGAAAATAGTACGTTATTTATTATATTCACCTCAAAAACGATCCCTGTTAGCTAAAATTATATACACTATATATGGGTATTATATGCATTATTCTTCTCCAAAATATTATATTCAATGGCGAAACTTGACCAAAAATCTTAAGAGATCAAATTATATTTGTTATATATAAATTATTATTTTTTAATTAAAAAAAAATATTTTTTTATATCATTTTTTTATTCAAATTTCTAATTAGAATTCAATGAAAATAAACTCAATTACATGTAATAATGAAAACATATGAACTAGGTCATCTGCTTGGTTTTTCATTAAAAAGATAACACGGTAAGTAATATGCAATATCTTTTAATGGCGAATACTCTAACCATGAAGAAAATAAGCTAAATCATGTGTACTGAAATCCTATTGGATGATCATCTTTACCAGACAACGGATAATTTTCTAGATGCATTTGATATAGACCTCGTTTTAGATAAGCCCTTCGTACCTCATCAATTTGATTTGATGGGTATTGCCAAATTTGAAAACGCTTTCACGAATCACGTTCTAAAGTATTTTCAAATTCATTATATGTAATTTTAGAATCCTTAGAGAGTTGTTTTTCGTTTCCTTCAATATTTGGATTCTCATGAAGTTTCTCAATTTTAGATGACGTAGATGCATTTCTTTCATCTTCATCACAAGCCTTCCTTTTGAAAAAAGAATCAATTATTTTACTCTTTATCATAATTTTTCTAATATAAATTTGTCACCTCTCAACTATTTTAAAAAAAAAAATATGAATACCCCAAATTAAATCTTAAAAGCAAGACTCAATATTTTAAGAAAACTAAAAACTTCTAAATGATTAGCTTCCCTTACCTTAAAGTAAATTCCTAATCTTTTTGTTTTCTTACACAACTTCAAAGCCTAAAATAACTCTATCTACACAAAGAAGAGTTTAATCAATAATTAAAGCATGATTTTATGATCTCTAAGATATGCCTAGAGCGTAGAAAAGCCACATCCAAGAGGGAAACAAATTGCTTCAAAAAAAAAAGGGGAAAAATGAACTTACTCAAAAGAAGTAATTGTTCGGTCCAAAATGTTCATTAACTCTTCAATTTTATCGTAGTGCAATTTGATTTTGAAAATAATATGGAATTGAGGATAAAAATTGAGATGAAAATAATATGAAAGAAAGAGATTAAGGCACAGAAAAGAAAAACTAAATAAAGAAGTATAAGAAATTATAATAAGAAAAACAGTTTTTAAATTTAAAAAAAAATTCCAAACTAAATTAATATAAATAAGATAATAATATATAAATAAATCAATAATATATAAATAAAATAATAATATATAAATATAATTTTTAAAATATATAAAAAAAAAATAAAAATTAATTAATATAAATAAAATAATAATATATAAATATTATTTTTTAAATAAATAAAAAATAATAATAAAAAAAATGTTGGAGAGCCGTGACTTCCCTATATCAGAACGTTCTTCCGCCACCGATTATATTCTAGTCTACTAATAGTTTTTCTGTGCTAAAAATTGAGAAGAGTTTGTTATTAATACATTGATTTGACTGTTGTTAGGTATTTATAATATAATTACCACTAATATATATATATATATATATATATATATATATATTTTTTTTTTTATATTTTTTTAAAAATTATTAATAAATTTTGTTGTGAAAAAAAATTTGTAAAAAAATATTGTCAATTCTTTTGTAAAATATTTTTGTATAAAACACTTTTTTATAGTAAATTTTAGAAAATACTTACTAATTTTATAATTTTATAAAATATAATTATTTACAAAAATTATCTGTCAATTAAATTTTTTAAAAATAATAGCAGAAAAAAATATTTTTTACAAATTTATTTAACAAATTTGTAATAAAAAATTACACAATATGAAAATTTTTAATAGTGAATAAAATATATTTATTTTCGTCTGAACTGCTATCAAGACAAATTATGGGTTTTGAAATATATTTAAAATTATTTTTATTATAAAGCTGTGTATTTATAGATTTCTTATATTACTTAATTTTTATATTTTTATTAAATATGAAACTTTTAAGTCATTTACCTTTCTATCTCTTCATAATTGAAGTGGTAAAACTAATTATTTGAAGTCGTGCACTGGAAAAATTAGTTGCAGAATTTTCGGAAAATAAATTTTTAATATCATAAACAAACAACCCATCTTGAGGAGTAATATATTTAAAAAAATATTTTTATATTTATAAAAGAAAATAAAATTTGAAAGATAAAATAATAAATATAAAATAAGTGTAAAAATTTAGTAAGTATTATTGTCCTTTGTATTTGTACATAAATATATGTCACATGATTGGAAACAAATCATTTAATATTACGCTTCTTTCTACATCTAATAAATGTTTTGGTCGTACTTTTATTCATATTCTTTTCTTTACATTTTCTGACAGATATATGACTTATGTGAAAAGTAAAAACAGAGATAAAAGACTTGTTTCAAAAGTATTTATTTAAACACATCTTACAAGATATATAAATAAAATTTTTTAAATACATTACACTTATAGTATTTTTTTTTCGCTAATACAGTAGCAAATGATTAAGAAAACGAGGTGAAAAATAGGAAGATGAAAAAGTACAACTTATAAAACATTACAGAATAATATTAGACGAGAAGAAGCTGAATTTTATGAGTTGTTAATCTAAAGTCTTAACCTCTATTCAACATTTACTAGTGTAGATTTGACATTTTACTTCGTCTTAGAGACCTTGATTATAGCGGAATCGAAGCTTACAACCGAGACGGTGGCATTTTTGCAATTTCGACCAACTATATTGCCTCGGGTGAATGCAAAACCGGTGCAGTAAGAGGTTTTAGGCCTCGGTTGCAAAAGAACCGAAGCCTATAAGGCAGCCCAGTAACCAAAATTTCAAAAATGTCATCAGCGTCAGCACTTTTGGCCTCGGTTATTAAATGAACCGAGGCAATATGAAGAGGTTTTTGGCCTCGGTTAAAAAAGAACTGAGGCCTATAAGTCAGCCAGTAACCCTAATTTCAAAATGTCACCTGCGCCGCCACATTTGGCTTCGGGTCTTTATTGACCGAGGCCATAAAGGGACTTTTGGCCTCGGTTATTAATTGAACCGAGGCAATATGAAGAGGTTTTTGGCCTCGGTTAAAAAAGAACCGAGTCCTATAAGTCAGCCAGTAACCCTAATTTCAAAATGTCACCTGCGCCGCCACATTTGGCTTCGGGTCTTTATTGACCGAGGCCATAAAGGGACTTTTGGCCTCAGTTATTAATTGAACCGAGGCCATATGCCCTATTTAGGTTCCCAAATTCGCGACTTCGCATTGTTCACCTTCGTCCCTGAGCGAAAACTTTGTGCGCGGTGGATGCATTCTCGTCTTCGTTTTCTCGTGCGGTGGTGTTTGGTTCGTCATTGGTGAAGGAGGCGTGCTCGCGGCTCACGGCAAAGGCGTGATTTAGTGGTCATTGTCTTCCTTTGTCTGCGGTGGTGATGGCGGCACAGTGGTAGGGTTGCCCGCAACAGTGGATTGAAGTTATGCTTCAAACGACGGTGGAGGTGCTGGATCTCTAAATCTCTTGGCTCTACTGGTTCATGGTGGTTTGTCGTTGTCGCATTCAGACTAGTGAGCGTCGTGGTGAGTTGCTCGTTCAGTGCTGGTGAAGGTCTGGCTGCGACAGCGTTTGCCGAAGATCTCGGTGGCGAGGACGAGCGCAACAGTGCTAATGATGGTGCGAGCGAAGTACCCCTATGGCTTCGGGTCCCAGGGAACCGAGGCAGAAAAGTACCCCCTATGGCTTCGGTTGACACCCGAGGCCAAAAACCACCCTTTTTTGCCTCACCCCAATATGCCTCGGTTCTGGAACCGAGGCAGAATATCAAAAACAACCGGGGCCAAAAGCCCTTACTGCACTAGTGATTAATCTAAATAGAGCGACTAAGAGAGAACTTGAACCACATTATGTAACAATTAGAGTAGAATTAGTACAACAAATCATAACGAACTAAAACAACATTTCCAACAATTTAATTTACTAGAATTTAATAATAAAAGAAATATGATTTAAAGATCCATATGGATAAAAGTATAGAACATTTGGAGTGAAATCAACAAAATTGTATATAGAAATGAGAGAGAATACCAAGTGCTTTTGTCTAGCACAAATGAAGGAAGGGTTGGCACCCATTATCTATTAAAATAAAAATAAAAATAAAAAATAATTTAAAAATTAAAATTATGTATTATCTTACTTAAAAGATGTAAATATGTAGTAATATCGCAACCTAAAATTAAAATTAATACTTATTTGAACATGATAATTATTTTAATTTATTGGGTTAACAATATTAATTAATTAATTAAAATTTTAAAATATTTATATATATATATATATATTTACAAGATTATTGGTACGTACATTTTACATTTTTCAAATAAAAAAATATTTGAACAAGTTCATATATGGCAGGTGATTTCTAAAATGACTCACAGTCATCATCATGATGATATGTTTATATTGTGTTTGTAATATAAGCATGTCACAAAAGTAATTTGGGAAAGAAATGAGAGAATAGTCCATTTGAGAAAACATTATGTATGAGTGACAAAACATATTGAATTTCTTCATCCATGAGTAAAATATATGATTGATCTTGCCAGATTTGGACAAATACACTTTTCCAACATTGATTTCAATAATCATTTATTCAGTGCATTGGCGAAGAGATTGTGAATGGACACACTTTCCATCTTCTATTAGGAAAGGCACCAATTACATTGGAAAATGTCTCACTGTAATTGGGACTTCCTATAGACGGTGAAGTAGTGACGGGTGAGGACTTGATACCCTAGTGCCAACAACTTTTAGGATTTAACCTCTCGAAAATGCTATTAAAGAAAACACAATCAAACTTTCATGGCTCAACTGTAAATTATTTTGTAGTTTCTATGCAATAATAATTTATTATAGAAAAATATTTAAGGATCTTAAGATTCATGATTCTCACATATATCATAATAGGATTCTAGACTTGATTCATGAGAGATCCAATAAGAATGCGTTCTTCAAGCTCTATTCTTCAAACTCTTCTCCCAATCTATCTCTTTGCCTTCGTTTCTCCTCTCACACTCTCTTTCTTTGATGACTTATTGTGAGAGAACCTTATGGTCATAGACAGAATCCTGATATCCTTCTATAAGCCAACATCCATCAAGTTGGGTTGGACTTTATTTTATTATAACTTTCCACAATAACCAATAGGTCATTATATTTTATTAAATCACAATTGGGTCCATCATAATATTTCAAATGAGTCGCATAATAGAATTAATTCGTTAATTAATTCTAACATCAACAACATGTTCCAACAACTACCTAATGACCCAACACACTATGTTGTATGTGAACATGCAAAAGCTCATATTTGCCAATTAAAAGGGAGTTTACTTATGATTGATACATCAAGAAGCATAATTCATTTGATGCATCTTCTGTTGTTGGCAAACTTAAATAATGTTCCCAATTATAGTTGGGGTTTGACTGTTTTGGCGAGTCTTTATTGTGCGTTAGATCACGGGGTTGACTTCAAACAAGAAAATGTTTAAGGGTGCATGTTATTGTTATAGTGTTGAGCTTGGGAACGCATACCTCCCCTTGCGCCATATTTTGAGCCATTAACTACTAAAGAGATTATCGTAGGATTGGAATTTTCACTGGCAAAAAGGTAATTGTCACTCATTAGTATTAATTACTTATTGATTACATTACATGCATGTTACATTTTAAGATCGAAATCAACACACTTGTTACTTGGGGAAGGTGGGCTTGTGCATTAACACAAGCAACAACCAAGTGCAAGTGTCGTTCACCTAATAAGATAGACATTGAACCAGTTACAACCCAAACAAGCTGATCGCATTATGTGACAATATGGGTTTCGAAAAATTATTCCCACGAAATCGTTTGTTAGCAAATATGCATAAAAAAGATAAAAACATAAATAAAAGGAATTCCTGAGGCGTGTTGGAAACACTGCCCTTAAGGATTTATCCGCAATATATGCGCAAACCCCACAGGGTATAACAGGAACATCTCAGATATATCCCGAGGATAACAGAAACTAGCAAGATAAACTCTTTAAAGAGTAAGTAACCCAGGATATAAGAGAAGAGAGAAAAAGAAAATAAGAAAAGGAGAGATCAGAAAATGGTTGTGTGATGAAGGGATTTAAAAATCCATGCTTTGTAACTGAAGCCTAGTGTTGAAAATAGTATCCCATAAAATGTGGAGGTGAGATCAACATGTGGAGGAGATCTCGATGCACCATCCTTAAAAGGAGGGAGGCTTGCTCACGTTGCAACAACAGCAACGCTATTATTTTTGCAATATATTATAAATATATAACATCGTTAAACTTATATCAGACACATAAAGAAGATACAAGGGGTAAAATAGAGAGAAATTGGCTTAAGTACCATGCATGGTGGATAACCATGTGGAACAACCGACACAATCATTTGATTGAAGTATCAATTTCATCGAAAACGACTATTTGAGGGCCATCATACCATATATGCAATGGTATATTAACCATAGCATCTGTTACATATCACTTTCAGAAGATTCATCAGACGACGACAATGTAAGTTTTCTTTCTAATACATTTCTTAATTCACCTATATTTGTCTAAGATTTCTTTTTCTATATAGTATGATACATCACAGGAGCCTATCCAAAACCAATCTCATGGTCATATTCACCATGTTAGCTCTTCTTATCATAATCAATTTCATCATCACTCATTTGGTCCATCTAATTATCAACAACCACCGATGCAAACCACATATATGTATCATCTTCAACAAATGTCTTCTTATTCTTCAGTGAACCAAGTTCTTGACACATTCAACATGTTTCCTTCTCAACCAGATATTTTTTCTGGTCCATCTAACATGTTTGCAACTTCAACACCAACACATTCATCTTCATACCATCCCATATCACTCATGCAATATTATCGACCCATGATGTCATCTCAAGAACATGGCAATGTTGAACAAAATGACGATCAATAGAAAACTAACGATGACCTTATTCCACCCCTCAATTAAGACTAAGAAGATAAAGAAGAACGTCTCTTTATAGAACAATGTCTCATAAATAAATTTTTTAGTACAATTATATTATTACTCAAACTTTTTGTGTGTACTAATTTTGAATCTAATCGTTCTTCTCTTTATAGATATAACATATTGAATCTCATATTACTTCTTCTACATTATATCTATAACTATTATACATGTCACTTCATTAACTTTTCATTCATTTATAGTGCATAATAATTTATTTTATTCTATTAATACAACTATATCTTTACACAAAAATTACTTACCATTAAAAATTTTAAGTCTTAAAAATATAAATTTATATATAACACGTAACCTTCCCGCAACTTCAAAACAATATATATAAAAAAAAAAGTCATCTGACATACGACTTTAGTTCCGCTTCGTAGCACCACAATCACAACTTCCTTATTTCATGAAATGTTGTCTTTGCCTATGTCCAAGTCGTATGATTCACGTACGACTCCTCTTTTCCAATATAAACATCAAATTTACAAGTCGTATAAGAAACATGCGACTTCACCTTTTCATAATAAATTAAAATTAACCACATCATTAAATGCTAATTATCTTATTAAATATCAAAATTGTCTTCATGGTGTACGACTTAGTGGAATCACATTCGTGATGTAAGATTCAAAATTATATTTGTGACGACTTCTTGAAATAAAGTCGTGTGAGACTGGTATGATTTTCCGATATTATAATATTTTTAAAAATTGCCAATTTTCAATAATATTATATGCGAATTGGTAAAAAAAAAACCTGGTTTTTTCATATCTTCTTAGTATACGTGAAAATAAGAATATTATCCAAACATAAGATGTGTTTATAAATTATAATTGTTAACACGTGGTACAACATGATGCGTGTAATCTGAATTTTTTGCTTATCAAACATTGTGCAAACATATATCTCAGACAAAACTCAATAATCTACTGTATAATATAGTAAACTCTGAATCAAAAACATATCGGATCTAATGGATTTTTCTCTAACAGTTTCTTTTATATATTACTATGATATTAATATTTTTCTCTCGTTTTATTGTACTCAATTACATTATCTTATATATTCATACATTTATATACAATAATATATATGTCAATAAATTTGACAGTGGTATATCTTCTTCATTAAATTTTATTATTAAATATTTTTCCCTGCTTTTTATGTATTTATTTATTTACGGAAAGACCTTACTGTTTATATCTTTCTGTATTAATAACATACACGCATATAAAGTAACTCGGCACTTATTAACATTTGCATAGATTTATTAACACTGGCACTGAATAGATATTAATATTTGCATCATTTATTGTTGTTGAACATAATTAAGATATAATGTTCATTGTATAATAATTTAAAAAATTAATAAATGTATGAAATTATATAAGTAAAGTTCTATCAAATATATGTTAAGTAATTAAATTAAAAATTATTTTTCCCATATACTATTACTGTATAGTATCAAACAAAATATTGTTCAAACGCGGATCAATTAACATTTGCATACACTGTAATCCAATCACAAATCTTCCTATATAGTAATAAATATATTAAAAATCATACCAACAATTACTGATGCCAATGTTTTTACACTCATAATATACATTGCCATTAATCTTAAAAATAAGTAGTAGATTACCATAAATAATATAGGCATAAAATTTAATAACACAGTGACACATTAAGTAAAATATAAATTAATGAAAATTAACAAATTCTCCTTCCTAATATGATGAAGATTTTAATCCAGCACGATGGTTCAAACTTTTGTACTGTCATATGCAACATTCTACAAACTGCTACAACTGTTGCTTATAAAAGACAAGTCATGTCTTGTTCTTCACAAACTCATTTTATCCTTTGGCTATCACTTTCTGCTACCACAGTGTACAACTGAAAAAGTAGAAAGTGATGGCTCCAAAACGGAAACAATCTGAGGGAGAGTTGGTGATGAAAAGAAAGAGACAGAAGAGAAGATGTAGAAAAGATGAGAAAGACAGAATCAGTGAGTTACCTGATTGTGTTTTGCTGCACATAATGAGTTTTCTGAGCACAAAAAGTGCTATTCAAACCTGTGTTCTGTCTAAAAGATGGAAGAATCTCTGCAAATGTCTCACTAGTCTCACATTCTGTGCTAGATACACCGGGGACATTTGTTTCAGAAAATTTGTGTCTTGGGTTTTGTCTAGCAGAGATCATTCTCATTCCCTGCTAAATCTTGTAGTCATAAGTCCAAACGAGTCTGAAGTTCTAGACTTGATCATGAAATATGCTATTGTTCATGATGTTCAGCATTTGACAATGCGTATAGATTTAACTTGCAAACCTGCATTTCGTTCCCTCCCTTTCATCTTTTGTTGCAAGTCTTTGACATCCCTCAAGATTTGCAATGTTTATGATCCAAATGTGGTGGTGATTCCAAACTCTGTGAACTTGCCCTTTCTCAAAAGCCTGCATCTTGAACGTGTTAAATTTACTGCAACAACTGCTGATGCTGAGTGTGTTGAGCCTTTTTCACACTGTCGTGTGTTAGAAAGCTTGTACCTTCGAAACTGCTCCATGCAAAATGATTCACAAGCTCTCTGCATATCTAATTCCACCCTTTTCAGCATCAAGATATACAGTTACAATATATTTGCTGAAAGAAAAGCTTACGACATTGCACTTTGTACTCCTAATCTTCGTTCTTTCACTATCAAGGGTGTTAATAGCCACCAACTCTCTTCTGTGTGCAATCTACCTCTTCTTGGAGCTGTGAGTATTGGCTTGTTTATGGTGAAAAGTTCAATCATCATAAAACTTATGCAAGCACTGGCCAATGCAAGGATATTGACTCTGGGATCATTTACCCTTCAAGCAATACTTGATGTAAGTTCTTTTAGCATTCATTTTGTTTTGCTCCTTATATTTTTTATGCTCAAAACATGTCTGCATTTATATGAGGAGAAAAAGAAATTGCAGCACTCAGTCTTGCATTATTTGCTCTTACTGTGCAGGATCTTTCTGATGGTTCAACAAGATTTCAACCACCATGCTTTGTTAGATTGGAATCATTGAGAGTGAAAAGCAAATTGATAGACCTGTTTGATGGACAAATAAGCAAAGTTGTGAAGTACTTGCTTCAAAACTCTCCAAGGACTAGAGTTGAAGTCACAAGGAATTAGAATGATCCTTGACTCTTTTGTTAGAGATTTTTACATATGATCCAGCTTTTACTTGTTTTATGTCTTCCTTTCTCCCAGTCCCAGATGCTCTCTTATAGCTATAGGTTGGAATAATGTAAGCTACTTGTTCATCAGACTTGTTGCATATTTATTTGTTTATTTGGTTTAGCCTATGAAACATTTGAAGACCATTTTAGTCCTTTGTTGTTGGGGAAAGATGTTATGCAAAATGTTCTGTTTACAACATAATAGAAGCTTTAAAAGGTAAATATTTTTGAAAATTCTAAATATAATCGAATAATATAAGACGACTTCATACTATATAATTGAATATAAGATTTATATAAAATATTATCATGACATCAGTTAAACCTGTCTAATATTGCGTAAGATATGTCAATGCCTCCACTGTGAGAATCGAAGTATTTATTAAAAGCTAAGAATAATTTATTGTAGAATAAAAAATTCATCTTTACATACTAATTTTTTTAAAAATGAGTTAGATCTAAATCCATTTCTTTTTTATGAGAAAAGATGTTTCAAAGATCTGCTTTGATTTTCATTCACCACTTGATACCATATAATTTTAACTTTTCAATTATATATATCTTTTCACATGTCATCGTGGTGTAGTTTTTTTTTTTTATTTTTTTTTATCAGATATATCTACTCTAATATAGCATGTTACAAGAACGTTATCTTACATAATTTTTCAGGCTTTTGTAGTCAACATATAGCTGCAATTTAACACAAATGAGATTCATTCTTCCCCCATGAACTTCTTGTAGCAGGACCATCCCATAGCTATAAATATCAAAACTTTGCTGAGGGCTCCTCCAAAAACATTGCAAAATAGAAAAATAAAAGCAATTCAAAAAATAATTTAAGTGTTTATATGGATATTACCTTTTTTAATCAAGTGTGATATGTCTCTCTTACACATATCAAATCATAATATAATTTTATAATATATATATATATATATATATATATATATATATATAATTCACATGAGGAAAATTAAAAGAAATGAAAAATTTAAGAACATACTTACTTAAAAATGATTTATATATATAATTAATTTACTCTAAACTTTAAAAATAGGGCAAGCTAATGTAAATGATTAATATTGACATCATAATTCAACATAATTTAATTATAAGACTCAAATTATAAACAAAAATAAATACTTTTTATTTTTATTTTTCTCCAAAATCCTATTTGTACTATATTATTTTAATGTATGAAGAAAACAAATATAGAAAAAATAAGAACAAAATCAATAAATGATTCACATTTAAGATAAACAACTTGATTTAAATTAATGCAAATTTTTTTTAAAATAGAATAATTTCAAGGACCAATTAGATGGAATTGAACTTTAAGGTATTTATTTATAAAAACAACGAAATTTAAAAGAATTAAAATTAAAGTTTATTGTATTGCTTGCAAAAAACATGCTTAGCAAGAAACTCTCCCAACTCCGCTCTTTCTTCCTTTCCTTCCTCTGCAGGCATCGAACAACTTCTCCTCATCTCCGAGAAAACCCTACTTTAACCAGAGCACCGTTGATTTCAGCATAATTGTCTTCACCGCTGCAGGCTGCACAAGTCTCAATCTTATACTGTCAGTGATCAATTTGATTTCCTTTCTTCCTTCTTCCTTTGCTTGTATGTTTTTTATGTTTCTTCTTTTTAATGTACATAACAAGGGGAGTTCTGGATTGGTTCTGGTTTAGTGATTTACTGTGAAAATTGGTTACGGGTTGGAAAATCGGATTCCAATTGGTTTGTAACGAGTTTCGGAGTGTTCTTTGTGAGAAACACTTTGGTGACACAACCCTAAATGTGAGTTGTTAGACACATCCTACCAGAAACTGTAAATTCGTTAGTAATCTTTTAGAATAACGTACTAGAGTCATGTTGAGTGCGACCCATTTGTTCTCCTCATAGCCCCAACCATTGAAATGGACAACTACTAGTGCCTAGAATCTGCTTGATGAAATACTTGAGAGAAATTTATGGTACTGGGTTGAACAATTTCGAAATTTTTGAAGTCAATGAAGAGTATTATTTACTCTTCTTCTTAGAATGAAAGAGTTGGATTTCATGAAAAATGGAGTCATTAGAATTTTGCTATGAAACCCATACATGCAACTATTCAACTATCGTTAATATCCACAAAGCAGGAGATGAATAAATGACTCATGGAAGCCTCTAGTCCAAGAACATTTCAAGTTTAGCGACTACGATGGCCAGATTTTGGCCTCTTCTACGTGCCTACATCTCATCTCATCTACTGTCAACTGTCATGAAAAGCAGTTGCAGAAGCTCTTAGCTTTAGATGGGCCATCCAAACAGCGAAGGATTATTGTTCCCTAAGTGATTTCTGGAATTGACTGTAAGGTTCTCCAAGATACTTGGCATTCAAGGGTTAATCCAAATAGAACATATATACATGGTGTAGTAAATGAGTGTAAAGTCCATGCTCATGATTTGTTGGAAGTAGATTTGCTTACTACAAGATGAGAAGGAAATAAACTAGCTGATAGAGACAGAGACACGATGCACTAGCCGCGACCTGTTAGCTTCATGAGAGAGATAAACAAGATGTCCCAGTCAGAGAAAATGTGAAAGAAGAAAGCATTTTTTTTCTTTTTCATTTTACTATTTCTCTATTAGTATTTTATAATATTCTGGACGGGCCATTTTGACCATTCTATTGACTAATAAATCCTTACAATCTGATTCATCCCAATACTTCTTATAGTTGTCATTTCATGTGATTATAAAATTGTTAATTGTGCATTTGATGCTTTTGAAGTCTTATGGATCATTTTGTCGTCCACATAATTTATTGTATAGATCTGAATTAGAGAAGCAACACTAGGAGTCCGCATCCATGGATTCACAGGGCCAGACAACTTCTTTGCAGAGACTTCAGAATGTAGAGAAGGTAATTTTTGAAAACGTTTATGAAAGGGTCCTGAATGTAACAGAACATTGTAGTTTGTTTTAATTGATTTTTCCCCCCTTTCTGCTGGTCATTGTAGAGAATCGTGAAGGTTTTGGAGCTTGCCGGAGGAGTAATGGATGAGCTTGCAAGCCCTGTGGGTCCTAGGAAAGATGTGGTCCAAAACCACTGCCTTGAGTTCATGCAATTAATCAAGGTCCTTGTCTCACAGAAATCAATTAACTTTTTGGTGCATACATGTATATTAACCATGTGTTTGGATCTATGTTCATGGACGCTTCATCTGCTACGCAGAGGCTACTATTTGTAGCTTCTGCATTTTCCTTTATGATTTTTGGATATATATAATCTTCGTCACTTACTAAAGGGGTTGGCCTTGTGGGTTCAAGTCCCAAAATGAGCACACTACCAAAATGGCACCAGTCTAATTAATGATGAAATTAGTGAAAAATTAATAAAAAGATATTTTTTTGTTAATAATATCTCCATTAGTCCTGTATTATGGATGAACTCTACTAGGAGAGAAAAATGAATACAAGTTGTTTTGTTACTCTCTACATTTCTAGAACATGAGATAGAACATACCCCAAATCTTCCTCTCCCTATATCTTAATATCCTATATTTGCCAAACTTGTTAGAAACATAAGATTCTTACTAAAATAACTCTGACTATACTCTCTTAATTAACAAAACCCCAGTCTCATAACACCTCCGATATTACTTGCAGCCAGGATTTCTGTGAACTAGAATTTGAACTTTGTGGTATTGTTATACATCAGTGTTTTAAATAATGACATTCTAAACATGTGTCAACGACATTATGATAGGAGCATTGTGTATTATGGGATGCTTAAGTTTCACATAGAGTAATCTGAGATGCTCGGTGGAGTATTTGAATATTTGGTTCTCGCCCATAATAGCTAGTTTTTAAGGATGTGTTTCCAAGTGCTTCGCTGCTTATGACATTATAATTTCAAAAAGTAGCTTTTGCTTTTAAAACGATATAGAACTAGTGATTACCTAATAACCTTGTATTTAAACTTAAAGCTCTTATTTTAACTTCAACTTAAAGTAGTCTTCAAGTTCCAAAAATAGTGAGGCTAAAATCTACCAGTGTTCTTGTTATTACAACCTATTACACCTTCCTTGTAAGTTTGGTCTTTGTGTTTTAGCAAAATCATAGTTTGATATATTCAAAATATTCTTATTCATATTTAAAATTAAGGCTGAATTGTTCAAGACAAATTACATGAACTAGTCAGGTTACTCAAACAATACTAAAAGATATGACAAACAAACTAAACTTAAAACTCAATGTACCTAAATTGTAGATATCAAATGAATTCCTATTTTTGCTGAGATATATGTACTTTAAATCTCAACTACTGAGTGCATAAGTCCATATATATTGGTAATTGGAACTTCTAAATGAAATTTCTTTTATAATATAAACTTTGTCAGAAATAGTTTTGTTTGCTTTGTATAGTGTTTGTTAAATTACTTGTGTGTGAAATCTGTATATATTAAATTTTTTCTTCACATTCAGCAAATTTGCCTATCCTTAATTAAATAATGAAAATGCAGTGGATTTTTCAAAGTAAGCAAAGCAGTGAACTTATGATCAACAGACTGTGTTTTGTTCGAGCTCATCATCATGAATTTTATGCTCAAACTTGTGCCTTAACTACTTTTTATTTCAAATGTTTCAGGACATTCAGGTGGCATTGCGTGATGAAATAAAAAGTGCTTGTGAATATCGTCCATTTGAGAAATGTGACTATGGTCCAAGAATAGCCAATGAGATTTGTCACAAAAAGGTGGAATTTATTATGTCACAATTGGATGCAATGAAACAAACTATAGATGAGTATCATGCGGCAGTTTGAATATGTAGTCTAGTTCCCTGTAGAAGCCTGGGTTACCTTCCAGTAATGAACTTATTTGGAAGTGCTTGTTACTAGTTAGTGTGTAGTTTTGGGTGAGGTAATAATTATCTTACGAGAGGAAGGAAATAATTGTATTTATTTAGACCTGTTATATAGAAGAATATCATATTCGATGTGGGATTATCATGCTCCTCCTATCTTAATAGGGCCAACACAATATTTTCCTTTATTTTGTGGACTATTTGGACAACAATTAGAGTGTACCTGTGCACTTAACATTTAACAATGGTTATGAAGTTTTAGATTCTTGACCCAGACAACAAAAGAATGATCTTTCAAGGCTGGTGTATGACCTTAATTATTATAGGGATATGATTTTTGTCCACATTTTCGCAACCGATTGCTTGAGATTTTTCCTTTCTGGGAGGACTTTATTAAAGTGGTTAGAGATATTATCAGGATCTCTGCAACTTTTTATTATTACATCATCACCAGATCCCAATCATCTATTGTACATTTCTTGCTACCTTGAACATCATCTTCTGTGACCTCATTAATTTCGTGCAGGAAGAAAATGATTATTACATTGGAAACATGTTGAAAAGTCAATAGAATTTTTCAATTCTAGATGTCTCAATATATATTTTTTTTTCTTTTTTCTACATTTCAATGTAAAGTACTCAGGAAATTTGGCTTTCAGATGAATAATGTCTTTATGTTGTACATACATTTTTTTTTTCTTAATTCTTTATATATATTTGGTTCATTGTCTAGTTCACACAACCATGCTGGATTTAGATTTTCTAGTTTCAATTTTTATGTTAAATTTTATTTATCAGTATGCTGTTTTACTATTGGCCGCATCAATAAGATCATTAAAATTTATATAATTACTAGGAAATCATTCAAACTGAGTTGAAGCAAAAAAGAAATTATTTTACTTTTGAGTTTGGTAATTTGTTATGTTCAGAATCAATTGAACTGATTTGTAAACATTTCTATTGAATACAAATATGATACTATAGATATGAGTAGAGATAAAAGTAAGAGACAATAACCATAGAATTAGATACAAGCATTATCTTAATTCAATAATAAAAGCGTGTCAAGGAAATCCTTTTTTAGATTTATTTTAATATTTTTAGTTTAAATGAAAATATATTTTTTAATATGTTACATTTAAATGTCACGCTTATTATAAATCTATTATAAATCTAAATCTAAAAGATGTGTACAAGCTGTTTTAACAAAAAATTTAGTTCAATTGTTTATATAAAATAGTAATGTTACTTGAAAAAAGGCATAAAATAAGGTGACCCAATTTATTTATAGAACTTTACGTGATTGTAGATGAGTTCTCACGCACAATATGTAATTCACATCTTTAAACTTTTGAATGTCCTCTTTGTTCCAAAATCTTAATTAAATTTTTAGATTTTAAGTCATCTTCACAAAATAAATGTCACAACAGACCCACAAAATAAATGTAACAACTCCAGGGTCATGGCTTGGAAATAAAACCCCTCATAACCTTGAGTTTGCTTGATGTTTGGTTTGTCTCTTGAAGGGTGTTGAGGTGGAATGACAGGAACATGAGATGATTGCGGAGTAGACTGTGTTCCTTCTGTTGATGGTACTGATTGTGTGTATTTAACTATGTTGATTCAGTTTGTTGTGGTGGAAATAATGTAGATTTTGTTTGTTGAGGTGGAGATAATGTAGATTCTGTTTGTTGTGGTGGATATGATGTTGATTCAGTCTGTTTTGCTTGACTTTTTTGCAGGCAAGAACTTTTGTTGTGTCCAACTTCTTGTAGACAACATATATTTTTTTGAACCCCTCCTTTCTTAATTTAATATCATCATTCCTTATCTTCCACGCCCTCAGTCTTCTCTTTTTTCTTAGGCCTTCCTAGCGTTACTCTTTTCTTTGAGGCAATACATCTCGATATGAAGTAATTTTTCACACTTGTTGACCATTTATTAGGTAGGTTTCTTCATATGTTGACTTCCTAAATCAATAGGAAATGAAGTCTTCTCCATTTAAATTTAGAAATCTCAATGTACACAGCAAGGAACTCTACTTATACTCCACTTTCTGTATGTGCAATCCATTGTGTCATTGTTGACAACAAACTACTCCTCAATTTGAGATGCATGTCTCACTTCAAATAATTTGTCTACTAGCCACCTATCATGTATACATAAACCCAGAATATAACAATGTGAATTTCTAAATTAGAGGCCTAATTGAGACTAATTGTACACATCCACCACCTCTATTTTACCTTTACCATCATCCTCTAACTGACCACCTCCTCCACCTATTTTTCACCCTCACCATTACCCTCTACTTGACTCCCTTCTTCTAACTGCTTCTCACCTTTACCACCACACTGAAACTCAACACCCTCTTATATATCTTCTAACCTAGGTTCACCATCACTCTCCAACTAACACTCCTCTAACAGCTTCTCACCTTCACAACCATGCTAAAACTCAACACCCTTTTTATATCTTTTAACCCAAGTTGACCATCAACCTTCAACTGAACCCCCTCAATCATGTCTGTTATCTCAGGTTTAGACATTTTATGTACCACATACAGATGCACTACCCCGTTTAGCCTAGCTATGTTAACCATATGCATAACACCCTTGTCATCATCAATCAAAAGTTTCAACCTATCTTCTAGTACAAACCCACCTCCTAAAGAGTACCATAGCTCCTTCACTTGAATATGTCCCATGTCTTTCAATCCACCTACAATCCCAAAATAACTCCATGTGTTCGGGTCACAGAACACTGTGTTGTTTCTCCATCAAATTGTAGTTTCCCATTATCATCACTTACAAAGCTTCCATTATGGTGGACCACCACTTCAAAATGCTTGTCAGACATCCTATCCTATATTACGGTCCCTACAACTGAAACACCCAAATGGGAGACCAAAAATTTCAAAACAAAACAAGGGACCACAACTTTACCTCATTCAATAGAACAAAACAAAACAAAACCCACAACTTTAACTCATTCATACCCAACGACATAATATTTTCATCCAAAAACAAAAATGCACAACTCAACCACGACAACAAATATCAAATGAAGTAAAATAACATGTATATTAAAATAAAACTGTCGTTAACGATTTAGACAACATTAACGATTTACACCTATTTGATATACATTTAAAAAAAAGATATGAGACGATTTAAAATTTAATAACTGGAATTATGAAAAAAAAAACATCCGAGAATAAAAACCCAATTCATCCGTGAATGTTAGATATGAAGTTAGTATGTGAATATGAGGAGTTTATTTATAATGGATCCATATTATCATTTCTTTCGATATTAATTCAGAATGTTAATCGGTTTAATGACTCAACATGCAATTTTGAGGCATAATCCTTATTCTCGTTCATCCATGATTAACTATATTAATTTATTTTTTTCACAATGAGAGGTTATGGGAGATTTGGGACGTGTGTGAGTTGAAGAAAATTTGTAAAGAATTTGATTTTTAATGTAATTTGGGGAAAAAATATTTTTCATTTTTGTTTTGAACGTAATTTGTTTAATTTTTACTATCCATGGATTCATTTGTTTTACTCATTAAATTTATTTTCCCATAATCTCTTATGTCCATATTTGTTATTTTTTGTTTACATTAATAATAACTTCAGGGGGTGGATTCATAAAGATTTACATATAAATTTCATTCGGCCTATTGAAAATTCAGTTTTTTTCTTATAGTGCAGTAAAAACTAAAATTAATGTCAACTTATTAAATAACACCTAAAATAAAATAAAAAACATAAATTTAATAATCAATGTGTCTAAGTTTTAAGAATGGTTTATTTTGTATTTCTGAAGTATGTCTTGATTTATCTCTTACTTTTCTTTATAATAAACTTTCCACACACTGTAATTATATCTTAAAATAACAAATGATAATAAATATTGCATAAACCCAATAGTAGAATGGTGAAATAGTGTGATTGTGACTTTGGAATTGGTGTATAAGCAAACATATTTGGGACTTTGGGGGCAAATGAGTATTTAACTAAATTTAGTGACAATTTGTTTAAGTACTGTTGATTAAAGTACAAATGGAAGAAAGTGAGAAGGAAACTTTGCACACTTTTCGAGTTTCAAAAGCAAAGAGAAAAAGTAGAGATAAGAGTGAGACAAAATATCTTAAGTGGTGTAAGGAAAGAGCAGACACATAAAATGTCAGAAACACCCCTTCATAGTTTTATAAAATAAAGTGCAACACTTAAAATATATTAAAAATTACTAGGAGACACAAAATGTCAGAAACAACCCTTCATAATTCTATAAAATTAAAATATGTTATGATTCCCACTGTCAAATAAGTTATATTTAATAAAAAAATTTGCATAAATGTTTTGAAAAAATTTGAAAAAAGTGACTTTTTCCAAATTTTCTGAAAATTTGTAAAAATACATATAGAAAAAAAATTCCAAACAATATTTTAATATTTTATGGGTGTGCAACACAGACAAATATGCTAACATAAATCAAGACACATTGGGAACGATCTCTTGTCTTGGATAGACTCAAACTGAGAGAAAAAATTAATCATCCAACTAACTATAAATTTTTTTATAAAACTTTATTTCAGAATTTATGCTTTTCATCATACTGTTTTCAAAAAAGATATATCTTTTTCAAGTAGTTAGAATTAAATAGGTAGTTAAAAATTAAGTTATTATCATTATAATAGGTTTAGACAAAATATAAACATCTTTTATATAACATGTAAATCTTGTTTATGTAGGTTAGGAAGGACAAACATAGAAAGAAACATGAACCATGTAAAAGTATTAAGTTTGATTTCATATTTTTAGCTAAAGTTATTTTTCTATCTTTCAAACTTTAGTTTGACCTAAACTACTTTTGCATTAATCATCACACCCTAAGCAATCTATGTACTAGCCTCTCTCTCTATCTTTCTTTATTTAAAACATTCTAATGATGTTTTTTTTCGTACATATATTTGTGTTCCTTATTTGTTACCATTTTGATGCATTGACCATTATCATATGATGCATTGACTATTATTAATCATCTGTAATTTTTTATTTCTTATATTATTTATTCCATTGTCAAATTATAAGCAACAAAAATCATATGATCAAAGTAACTTTTATTCTTATGTAGAAAAAAATGAAAGAGAAAGATACAAAATTGAAAAGGAAAAAAAGTGTATCTATTGGTCCTGCATTTGCACCACGTGGTCATGCAATTTATTTGTCACTCGGTGGAAGGTACTAAGCTAGTGTCTAGTACTTATAGGTAGCGGCACTCATCCTCACACCAAAAGAGAAAAGAGAAAGAAACAGACTGTTAAATCTTAGGCATTTTCTATTTTCCGGCCACCGCCAATACTCACTAGAGGAATGGAGATGTCGGACTCCGATGACCAACTTCCACCAGGTTGGACGGTGGAAGTGAGGGTGAGAAAGAATGGTAGGAGAGATAAGGTAATTTAGCTTTGACAGTCTAATAATCATGCTTTTTCTTCTGGGGTTGCAGTATTTTGGTGATCTTCTTTCTCTCACACTTTGGCGCATGTTATTTTCTATTGTAATAAAGTTGTGGTTGTAAGTGTAGCCTGTATTGTTGCTTCAGGTGTCAACATTTCAGAGAAGGGTTCTGATTCTGAGCTTCAAGAATTTTTGTTTTAATTTTTTTAACTCTTGGATGTAACTTAATCGGCTTTTGAGATTTAACCTTTGCTTTGCATGTATTTTGTTAACCCTTTGGAGTTAGGACCATTTCTCTTCAGCAAATTCCTTTCCTTTTTTTGAAGATTTAAAAGGGGGTCATGATTTTGGTGTGCTTCTTTTTTTTTTTTCTGTGTGAGTGGATCAAGAGAAAAAAAGGAATCATAAACTTTGGATGATACTTTTTGGCCGGATTTTTCTTTTATTAGTTTTGGTTGGTGTCCTTCCAGCATGTCATATGTTGCATGTGTGTTGAACATTGCATGTCTTTGAAATAGTGGGACGGACTGAATGTATAATGAAGCTGTGCTCATTAGAGATTTAAACTATGCTTTGCATGTAATTTGTAAACCCTTCTGGAGTTTGGATCATGTCTCTTCAGCAAATTTCTCTTTTCTATTTCGAAACTTTGAAAGGGGCACACTTTTTTTGTGTGTTTTTTCATTTTTTGTTTGTGACTAGATCAAGAGGAAAAGAATCATAAATATTGAAACAAGTTTTATGCGGGAATCTTCTTTTATTAGTCAATGCAATGTGTCCTTTTAGCATAGCATGTGTTGCATGTGTGTTGTATATAAATGTCTCTGCAACAGTGAGAGTTACTGAATGCATGACAAAGCTAGACTCAATAGTTTCCAAACAGCACTATGAGGAGAATTGTTTTGCTGATTTACTAGATTTTTGAATGATGTTTTTAACTCTAGACAGAATGAAACAAGACACTGGAAAGGTAAGACAGGCTTAATAAGTTGTTTATACTGAACTTTGTAGTTATAGATGATGTAACATTATTGGTTGGTTCAAGAGGAAGCCTTAAGATTTCAATGTAAATCTTTTGTTTCCCTCTCTATATACCCAGCAAAGTCAAGTGAGATTGAGAGTCATCTTGATATTTTTTTTCTCAGCGGTAGTCATGTGTCTGAAAAGTCATCTTGATATTTTTTTTCTCAATTGTAAAAATGTGTCTGAAGTCTGAACGACTGATTGAGTGACTATTTAGATAAGCTTATCCTAAAACACTATGACGGACTGATAAGAAGGAAATATAAAATAAGTTAATCTATATAAGTTAAAATGAGCTTAATTAAATTCAGATGTTTATCCAAATAAACATACTATAAATGCTTCAACCTTTATCATTCTTTGCCCCCATTTGTTTAGATGAGAACTAAAAGAAATTGGGTTAAAATTTCATTCGGCATAACTTTATTTCTATAGATTACCCTTTATTGCTTTTGAATACTGCTCCTATGAATTATACAATGAAATTGAGCTAAGCAAAAAAAAAAAAATTGGTGATTAATCATTAGTAGTTGGTTATAAGCTAAATTATCTACATTATTTTCTTAGTTGTCTCTTATGACTCATTCCATGATTTAGTAAATTTTAAATGAAAATCCATATATTTCTACTTTAGCATCTTGCATTTACTGTTAATGTCTATCTGTAAAAAATTTATCTGATTTTAAATGAAAAGCCATATATTTTCATTTTAACATCTTTTTCCCTGCTAATTCACTTAGTATTTTATCTCTCTGTGGCTTGAATTGTTTTTTGACAATAATTTAATCTTGACTGGGCCAAGGAGCCAAGGAGTACACCATAGGCATAGAAACTTTATCTATGATGATGCAACTCAGATCTTATTTAAGTTATATTTATTGCAGTATTACATTCTCCCCTCAACTGGACTAAAATTCAAATCCAAGGTGGAGGTATTTCGTCATCTTGACAATGCTAGTAACAAAGTCAGCATCCAGAAAATCTCTCCTAATGTCTGTCAATAAAATTCTTCCTTTAATGACATTACTTTATGTTTACTATCTATTTGATTGTATAACTTAAGTGGGAAAATTTGGTTATTCAAGCAATCTAGGTTGTAGTTGAGAAAGCTAGTGCGGAAGGGTTACCACCAGGATGGGTGAAAAAGACCAGAATTGCAACTAAAGGAGATACAGTTAGAAGAGACACGGTAAACAATGCCTCAACGACATTTCTGTTGTATTTTTTATTTGCAGCTAGCTACACATTATTAAAGGAGAGGAAAAATCATGTCCGAATAATCTTTACAATGCTCTTAAGACGCATTTTTCATATTTGTATTTGTTGTTGATTTAATAAATCAGCATGTGGGGCAAACTCCTCACTCAAAGGTACTTATTAAAACTGTTTGTAACTGGACCTTCTGACCTTGCAAAGTTGTCTTCGATCACTTTACAAATGAAGTGATAGATTGAATTCAATGTACCTTGTTCTGCTGTGATAAAAATGCTGATTATTTTTGTCAAATATATTCCGTGTTTCTTCCAAGATTGTGCTTTGTTGCTTGTTTGAAAGTCATGAGTGCTGGCATCACTTAAAATCACTCTCATAAAAGGCATCCGGTTCTTGATTTTATTTTGTTCAATACTTTTCTTTTCCATGATCATTATTGCTTTGGATATACCTTATCTTCCCCTTTGGTGTCAGATGATGAAAATTGCTTGGATTAGGCATGAATATAGGCATTAAAGTTGCTGCAAACATGATATTGGCCCTGTAGCTGTGAGATAAATTATCTGCTAAAAACTGCTTCCTTTCAACCATCACCTTTCTTTTAATTTTTCCTCTAACATTCTCTTATTCTTCATTCCTATTTAGTGAAACTCGTACATATTCAAGAGTCTATTCATGTCCATTTTGATTTATACAAAAATCGTAGTTCACTTTTACTAAACTTCAAAAGTGTGCAGTCACCTACTTCTGATTCATATTACTACATCACTTGAGCAATAAGAGTAGAAGAATGTACAACTTTTTATCTAGATTTTCTTGGTCTTTTTGTATCACCAATCAATGTAAGAAAAAGTAATTCACCCTTTTGTTTATGCAGTACTACATCGACCCTGTAAGTGGGTATACATTCCACTCCACTGAAGATGCTTATCACTATCTTGAATCTGGAGAGATAAGAAAGAACACACTCAAACCAAAAGATGGAGACAACAGTGAAACCAATTTAAAAGATGACAAATCTCCTGTATGGGTGGTCATAATTGTGCTTCTTTTAGTTTGTCTGTTTATTAATTAGTCTCACATGCTAAACTTTCTCTTCCACTCCACCTGCCCCATCATGTGGTTTTCTGTGTGGATTTAAATTCTCTAAGATAGACATATTAAAACTGGAGAAGAGAATCATTAATGCTACTGCTAAGGTTTGTACTTATACAAATTTTCTGTCTTTGTGATTTCTTCAGTCAGTAACTATGAAACCAACATTATCAATTAGCATGGCTCAGAGCTCAAATTTGGACATGTTAGCAAATTATCAACAGAGTCCAAGATCTGCTAGTTCTGGAGAACATATGCATGTGCCCAATTCTAAGTTTATTTCCAATCATGGTAAAGTTTCCATCTTTATTTGAAGTTGACAGCATGAAATCCATCTAATTAGATGCATACCTAATGCTATTATTGCATTGCCCTTCACTTTAGTTTTGTTAGCTTATTTTTTATGACTGACATCTGCTTATGGACTTTATATGCAATTAGGCTATCTCGTGCAAACCAAGACATTTTTTTTCATGCAGTTAGACTTTTGTATTCAATCCCTCTATAAAATTAAAAATTTGTTCATTCTAGATAAAGTGAAAGTTAGTAAGTTTTGTATTTATGCTAAATTTTTCCTTTTCCATGTTAATAAAGATCTTGCATTTGATGTGGGTTTATTAAATGGTTAGGTATGATGGTGGATGAAAATTTAGATCAGAAAGAAGTGAAGGTTGATTTTGTTGAAAGTGCTTCGTTTTCAGGTTGCACTGACAAAGATACCCAAGAGAAGCAACTTCAAGAAAGCTCAGAAACAAAGCAAGCAACTGAAAAAGTGCAGGCCAAACATCATCGGCGCAGAAACAAGCACAAGAAACAGATAAATTTGCCTAGGAGATCTTCAAAGCGACTTGCTGGAATTAAGCTTGATCCTGTTCCAGAGCTTAAAACAAGAAATCGAACACGTCGAGCAGCAGTTAAACAATCAAGTGAGGAAAAAACTATCACAAATATGGATAAATCTTCCAGCAGCTTGCATGATGGTCTAGCTAAGCAGCAACTAAGTGGCAAGGATAAAGAATGCTTCACTCTTTCACCTCCAGATAACAATGGTACTGTTGAAGAGTGTATGAGAGTCACTGAAGATGGAGATAAAGTTGATGCAAATTTAGATTACAGCCTTGACTTTCCCCTCAAAGAACTATTAACAGACCCTTGTATTGCATTTGCAATTCAAACTCTCACTGGCTTAACATTTGAGACCTCCAAAAACTCACAAACTTCTGAATTAAAAGACATCCAGCATTCTGAAATCTCTGCAGCCTCAGATAATGAAGGGCAAGGTAAGAAAAACAATGTAGGCAACAATGTGATCTCATCTCCAGGGCGTCTTGCTACTCCTCAAGAACATGCTGGTGATAATGCAGCCAAAACCGATATGAAAGCCAAGAACGCCGAGAACGAGAATGCATCACCATCTTCTGAAAAAACACTTGACATGTCATGGATGGATCCATGCATTGAATTTGCTATAAAAACTCTCACTGACTCCATCCCATTAGAGTCTGATCCAAACCCCAAGAACTGTCTTCAACAGCAGCTGAGTTCATCCAGTAACCAACACAGTGAGAGGACAATGTCAAATGTCAGTTTAAATAACACTTACCAAACTGACTACTATTGCAGCCAATACTTTGGCTCACAAAAGCCAATGTTTAAGCAGTCTTTTGTGGATCCATCATTGAAGCACACCAGAAACATTGGTATTGGAAATTCTGCTGGAGCAAGACTCTCTCACTGTGGTGAAGGTAACAGAAGGAATGTTTGTTAGATCAGCAACCAGCTTCTGCCTGAACAAGCATAAGATAGTACAGTTAAGAAAAACTATAAAAGGCTTCCTACTTATCTACTTATGAAAGCTTTGACTTATCCTTTTGTTGGTATTTTGTTTTGTGATCCCTTTAAGGTGTGATCCTATCCTATGTATGTATTGTGTAGAACTTGCTATGGTAGTTGTCATGTTAGTTTGACTTAGAACTGTGTTTCTAATGGTGTCTAATCTAACTGTAGAATCTTTCCATAGTGTGACATCATAGTCTTCTAGTTGGTCTTGTTCTTGGTGCCAAGAATTGCATTCCTAGAATAAGCCAAAAATTTTATACTTTCATTCTCATGCTGATGAAGTCAAAAAATGATGCAAAGTTTTTCTGCATTATTATTTAATCATATACTTTCATATTATTACGAAGGAATTTGTGACACTCACATTATATAATAATGATGTAAGGAAACAGTGACTTTTAAATCCTTTTTGTTTCAAAAATTTGCATGACAAATATTTTACTTTCTTATCATTTTTAAAACTCAAAAGTAAAACAAAAATAAATATTATTTCCGTAATAGAATAAGATATGGTTTTGTCTTCTTATGTTCTTATTAAATTTGGTCTTGGTCTTGTAACTTTTAAAATGTTTATTTGATAAAATTATCTTTCAAATTTGAGTTAATTTATTTATTTTTAGCCAGGCTCTGAACTGCTTTACTCATAAAACTTGTCAAATTAAATTCTAACGACTAATTAAAAATTTAGTATAACATTTTCATTGAAAGGGTATCATTGACTCCTAGAAAAAAAATAAAATAGATATTTTAAAAATAAAGGAATAAACCTGTTTCCTTATAAAAGAATAAGAATATAAATATGGTTTATCTTTTCATGACATTCTCAAATAAAATAATTCGTAAATTTCTCTAATTAAACTATTGTTTTGCCTATAACTGAGCTTTTAACTAGAATAATATTTTTAAATTCAAATGTATGTATAAAAACTTATAAGAATTACTAATTTGCGTGCAATAAATTTATATACACTACCTGGGAGTGGAGAATGTGACTTAAAGCCTAATCCATGTGAATTTTGTATGGTGTCACGTGATTGAGCGTCACCTTTGTTACAAAAAGTAAAAAGTTATAAATGTTATCACGTGTCAACGTTATCTTAAATTGAATGTTTCACTCCACTCAGAGCCTGCAAGTGAAATAAAGTTATTGACAAAACCTTGACACCTAGTAATAGATGTAACCTTTTTATGCACCTCAATTAGTGCATACATAGGCACATTCCAACTCTGTTAACGACACACTACTGAAAAAGGAATTTTAACATAATTAAAATTGATTTGGAATGGTTGTTGAAATCTATAACTTTTTCAGCGTGTTATTTTGAGGCGATTTAATGTAGGAAGATAATAGAGATCGATTATTGTAGAGATTAATCGTGTTTGTTTTGTATGAATGTAAAGGAATGAAAAAATCTTATTTGCGATACACTAATATTTTGCATCCTGTTATTTTAAGGTATAATTAGTCACAACATACTCAGTTTCATCCCAATATATTTAAATGGTATCCGCTTTTAACTTTGCATTTACTTAGTACTCAAATTAGTTAATTCGTATCAATGTGGTCCATCCCGTTAAGTTTTCAGAAACGCCGTTAACAGAGCAGTGATGTGGCATTGTAGAACAGATACGTGTCAATGAAAATAATTGTATAGTGGCAATTGGTGGATAACGTGTTATGCCCTATTTGAATTGATTGTCCCCATTCAAAAAGCTCTAATTTCCCATTTCCATCTTCATCTTCTTCTTCATTTTTTGGCCGGGAAGCTGATTTGCTGCAGGGGTAAGGTGGTTGGCGAAGTGGGAAATGTCGCATGGTTTTAGTCATCCATGGTCGTCTTGTTTGTGTGGGTCACATAACCACATCGTTTCTTCTCCTGCTACTGTATCTGGGTCAGTGGGTGGAACACCACATTGCCATTGTGGGGGAGATTGCAGTGTTAAGAGTTGCAAGAACAGTGAAGAATGGTGGGAAAGAATTTTGGGGGTGCCCTCACTACAAGGTTTGATATGTGATTTTTATTTTTGTTTGGGCTGACTTTTGTTGTTCAAAATCATGTTTGCTTTGATTTTTGTTAACAACGGACTGGGACTGAAGATTTCAAAGGCTGCAATTACTTCAAATGGTGCACTGAAGATAATGGGGATGAAAGAGATGCAACTATTGCTAGACAGAGCCAAAGAATACGTCAACTGGAGAAAGAGTTGATTGATTCCGAGAAGTGGCTGATGTACTTATTTAGAATGATTGGGTTTGGTTTAATTGTCATCCTTCTTCTATGTGTATTGATAAAAAAATAGATGAAGAGTTCATTGGTGAATATGGTTTGATGTTCTTGTTTTGTAAAATCCGTGAAGGCTTAATTTTATGAATGATTGAATATGGTTTGTATTTGGGTATGTATTTTGTGTTCAATGAAGTTGTAATGAATGGCTATTAAATGAATTGGAAGTGAAATTGTTGGTGATGAAAAGTGTGTTCAATTTGTGGTTACATCTTCAAATTTAATCTTCTGCAATTAATTGGATGCACATAGAAGAAGAACCATAACCGGTGGTGGCATATTCATTTGACATTCATAAATTTTGAACTAAAGATGGATGAAAATGCATTCATTAAAGAGGAAGTGAATATTAAGTGTTGAGTACATAAGTTGGGCATATCAAACTAATTTGTCTTCTAAAATAAGCCCAATATAAACCAAGTAGTCAATTACAAATTACACTTTAAAAAACAAAAAGGAGGTCCAAATTCTTCAAGATAAAACATTCAGTTGGTGGATCATGGCTTCCATGTTGGGCCTCCGCTTTTATATGCCAATTTTGGTCTAAGATTTGTACGTGCAGGTGGTGCCTGACTTTGTTGTGTTGCACCCGGTTCAATTTGAGTTGTTCGATTGGTTATTGTACTTGGTTGCTGAATTGGTTGGTGTGGTCCACTTGATGCATGTGATCCAGGAAGAGCTTTTGTTGGGGAATGAATTGGAGTATCAATTGTTGCCTTAGTTGGTGTGTGAATTGATTGTTCTGTTCCAGGACCATGTGTTGGTGGCTGAGTTTGTTGACTGCTCCCAGTTGGTGGCTGAGTTTGTGGATTAGTTGGTGGCTCCTTTAGGGCTTGTGGACAACCATTTCTTCTATGAAATATTTGTCTGCATATCTTGCACTTCTTTCTAGTCCCACCTTGTCTCAATTGTGTAGAATCTTTGCGCAACTCCCAACTCTCAAGTCTTCTCTTTTTTTAGGTCTCCCTGGCAATATCCTCTTTGGTGGTGGCAAGACATCAATATTTGAATTCATCTCCCAAACATTAGGTCCATTGACTGGATATATCAGTGGAATATATGTTTCTTCATATGTTGATGTCAAAAACTAGTGAGGTATATGTTGTTCTACATTAATATTGAGGAACCTCATAGCAGTGAGTGAGTGGCAGCAGGGAATTCCTGTGATTGTCCATTTTCTACATGTACACTCCAATTTGTCTAGGTTCACCACGAACTTATCTCCAGCCATGGACACATGGTTAACCTTAAACAATTTTTCTCCAGCCCAACTACCAAAAGAACATATAACAATTAAAATATGAAATATACACATTAAATAAGATGATATTTTATGGAAACAGAACTAACCAAGGTATCCAATATTTTGTCTTCTCTAATTCATTATCCAATCTGTTTTTGATTTTGGGGCAGAGGGAACCTTCAACCTTTTTTATGTTGACTATATTTTTTGCCCATCTCTTCATAAGATAAATTCTAATGTCTTCAATCATGTTGATGATTGGCTTACTTCTTGCATTGATGATTGTCCTGTTAAATGCATCGCTCATATTGTTGACAAGTGTGTCACATACTGCCTGCCCTGTGAACCTGGACCTAGACCAAAATCTATCACACCAAAACAAAGTCAATAAATAAAACTTAATATTGTTCAATCAGAAAAGTATGAATAACTTGCCTTGGAGGAATGGCAATCAAATGTTTAAAGGCATCTTCATTCAACTCTTTCATCATGCTGATGATTGGCTTACTTCTTACATTGATGATTGTATTGTTAAATGCCTCGCTCATATTATTGACAAGTGTGTCACATATTGCCTGCCCTGTGAACGTGGACCTAGACCAAAATCTATCACACCAAAACAAAGTCAATACATAAAACTTAATATTGTTCAATCAGAAAATTATGAATAACTTGCCTTGGAGGAATGGCAATAAGATGTTTAAAGGCATCTTCATTCAACTTTTTCATGTCTCTCATTGTGGCCTCCCATGCTTGAGTGTAGTGGCTGCAGCTACCTTCCATAAGAGTCTTTTAAGGTTTTTCCCAGAAAATTTCTTGCAGAAATTTGCATATATGTGTCTTACACAGAACCTTTGTTCAACATTAGGTATTAATTCTTGTAGTGTTGGGAGTAGTCCCTGTATAAATTAAAAAATAAATTATGAAAGCTTGTAGAAAATATAGTTTAAGACATTAATAGTAATGGTTCTAGAAATGCTTACTTTTTGTTGATCAGACATGAAGGTTATTCCCTTGCAAACTTCAACCCCACCAACATTGGCGGACCAATGAAGGGACAGGGGGGAGTTGTGGCCCCCCCAAACTTTTTTTGAAATTTTTTTAATGTTATATGAAAATTGTTTTATTTTTTATTTTTTTAATTATGTATAAGAAATTTGATTCTTTGGAATTTTTTAAATAATAAAAGTATATTTTGAGAATTGATAAAAATTAAAATAGGTATTTTTTTATTTATTTTATAAAATATAACATTTAATGTTAATAAATAATAAAGCATAAAATTAAATTTAATAAAAAATAAAGAAATTTATTAAGATATTTTTTCTTTTTTCTCTCACTGTTTTTTGAGTTTCTCACATATTGTACCCACTTTAGACTTTTATTTGTTTTGTTTTCTTTTGTTTATGAAGAAAAAAAAGAAACTTGAACACAAATTCATTATTTTGTGCTCTCATTTTTGTATGCTTTATTCTATTAATGAAGAAAAAAGTAATTCTTTTTTTCTCAATT
>Ga0214544_1000158_pt1 | contig 101943 bp, 101 predicted proteins | sample CNSS3metaG_FD_160074 | JGI IMG/M metagenome (GOLD analysis project Ga0214544, IMG submission 160074) | Root nodule microbial communities from cowpea collected in UCLA plant growth center, Los Angeles, California, USA - CNSS3 | ecosystem: Host-associated > Plants > Roots > Nodule | place: USA...
AGTTGACCGCACGGATGGAACGCGAAGCGCCGAAGATATCGCTCGTGATCCGCAACACCAGCCACAGTGTCGGCCTGCCGATGCTGGAGGAAGGATCAGTCGAACTCATTGCCGGCAACTTTCCCGATCCGCCGTCTCACCTGCGTGACGAACTGCTCTACGAGGAGGATTTTGTCTGTGCTGGCCGAGGCGACCACCCGGCCCTTGCGGATCCCCTCGACCTCGACCGCTATCTATGCCTGCGACATCTTCAGGTGTCCACGAGAGGCAATCCGCATGGCTATGTCGACGCCGTCCTGGCGGAGCGGGGATTGAAGAGGAAGATCGCTGTTACCGTCGGGCATTTCTTGATGGCGCCCCTTCTGGTCGAATCCTCGAACCTCGTGGCCACCGAACCCCGCCGCCTGTTTGGGTCACTGCCTAGCCCGCTGCCGCTTCGCTTCTTTCCGCCCCCGATCGACATTCCGCCGTTTCGGGTCGTCCAGGCCTGGCATGCGCGTCATGACGCGGATCCCGGCCACCAATGGCTTCGACGCGTCGTTCGGGAGATCGCGCAACAAACGTGATGCACCGTTTGTGCTGCATGAGCGGCCCTGCTGCATTTCACATCATGAAGCGGGGCAATTCCGTGGCTAAAGCATCGACGGCGGCGCGGACCTTCAGCGGCAGATGCCGCGTCTGCAGCCATACGGCATGACAATCATAAAGGAACGGTGCCTGATCGGGGAGAAGCCGGATAAGAGCGCCTGTCTCGATCCGCTCCCTGACCAGCCAGTATGGAAGCCATGCAAGCCCCGCCCCGGATGTCGCGGCATCGGCGATGGCATCGAGATCATCGAGGCGGAATCGGTTCACCGGAAGCACTTCGAATGGCGTTTGGCCCTGCCGTGGGAACAGCCAGGGCGGAACAGGGCCGGATCGGCGATAGACCACCGCTTTGTGCTGAGCCAACTCCTCCACCGTCTTCGGGCGGCCATGGGTTTCGAGGTAGGCCGGTGCGCCGCAAACGATCATTGGCTGGCGCGCGACACGGCGCGCGATCAATCCGGCCCTGTCCGCCAGTGTGCCCGTGCGGATGGCGAGATCATGGCCATCTTCTGCAAGATCGATCAGGCGATCGTTGAAGGAGAGGTCAAGCTCTAATGCTGGATATCGGCGGGCGAGTTCCAGCAGTATGGGCATGACGCAGTGCCGGCCGAAATGGACCGGCATGGTGACGCGCAGTTTTCCGCGCGGTTCGGAAAGCTGGTCGGCCGCAAGCGCATCCGAGGCTTCCGCCTCGGCAAGAATGACGCGGCAGCGCTCGTAGTAGGCGCGACCAAAGTCGCTCAGGCTTTGACGCCGCGTGGTGCGGTTGATCAGGCGCACGCCAAGCCGCTCCTCCAGAAACCGGATATGCTTGCCGACCATTGGCCCGGAGAGATCGAGTGCGCTTGCGGCGGCCGCGAAAGAACCGAGATCGACGGCTTTGACGAACACGGCCATGCTGGTCAGGCGATCCATATTCAAAACCTCTGGTTTCTACTGTGGTGCAGAATCGGCCATTTATCCGCTCAATCGCTGCTGACATAGCTTATTTCATTCGTTCATTTTGGAGTCTAGCCATGACGCGCGTTGTTCGCTTTCACGAGCTTGGTGGTCCGGAAGTTCTGCGGATCGAGAATGTGGATGTTCCGGAGCCTGGCCGGGGCGAGGTTAGGATCCAGGTCAAAGCGCTCGGCCTTAACCGGGCCGATGCCCTGCTGCGGTCGGGCAACTATATCGAGACGGCGACATTGCCTTCCGGGCTCGGCTTGGAAGCCGCGGGCGTCATCGAAAAGGTCGGCGAAGGCGTGGAGGGTTTCGTGCCGGGCGATGCGGTCAGCTTGGTGCCGCCGAGGTCGATGATCCGCTGGCCATGCTATGGCGAGCTTGCCAACGTTCCCGCCGCCCTCCTCGTCAAGCATCCGGCTTCGCTTAGCTGGGAAGAGGCGGCGGCCGTCTGGATGCAGTACCTCACCGCCTACGGTGGGCTGATCGACATCGGTGGGCTCGGTCGTCAGGATTTCGTCGTCATAACCGCCGCGTCAAGCAGTGTCGGACTGGCCGCGATCCAGATTGCCAACGAGGTTGGTGCAATACCGATCGCGGTCACCAGGACATCGACCAAGAGACAGGCTCTGCTGGAGGCCGGCGCTGCGCATGTGATCGCCTCGGCGGAGGAAGACCTGGAAGCCCGCCTGAAGGAAATTTCCGGCCCGCAAGGCATTCGGGTGGTGTTCGATCCGGTTGGCGGACCGATCTTCGAGCCTTTGACCGCTGCCATGTCATCCGGCGGCATTCTCGTCGAATATGGCGGCCTGAGCGCCGAGAAGACGCCTTTTCCGCTGTTCACCGCGCTCAGCAAAAGCCTCACGCTGCGCGGCTTTCTCGTTCACGAGGTGATTGGCGATCCGGTCCGGTTGGAAGCCGCCAAGGCGTTCATTATCGCGGGGCTGATATCGGGTTCGCTTCACCCCGTCATCGCCAGGACCTTTTCGTTCGATCAGATTGTCGAGGCGCATCGCTTTCTGGAATCCAATGAACAATTCGGAAAGATCGTTGTGACGGTTTGACCAACGCAAATCCGCTCCGAAGCACGTCGACTTGGACGGCCGGATATACCCTGGTGGTCATTGCGAACGATCGCCCCGTTGCGGACTTCCGCCGATGGCGGCCGGAATGTCCGGTGCTCGCGCTTCTGTGGCGGTGGTGAGTGCGAAGGTGTCGACCCTCGTGGACATCCAAGGGGATGTCGAACTCACGAGAATTGTTGAAGGACCGCGAGCAGGCGGCGCTCCTCCGTCGGCTTGCCGACATTAGGGGCTCCGGCCAGTATCTCACCGCCGATCAGCTCTGGCTTGCTGTAAGCGCTTGCCACGATGAAGGGTACGTTCTGCGCGCGCAACGCCTCCGCCACCACGGTCACAGCCCCGTCCCTGAGGGTGACATCGAGAATGGCCACGGCCGGCAATTCGTCGTCCAGCAATCCGAGCGCTTCCGTAACCGTCGCCGCCGGGCCGAGTACACACCAGCCGCGCCTCTCAAGCAGCAGCTTGAGATCCATCGCGATCAGGAACTCGTCCTCCACGATAAGTATCGTCTTGCGCATGCGACTAGTCTCATGTCATGAGACCGATCCTAGCGGGGCGACGATCTCGACTACCAAACCCGCTGGTTGATAGTTCAGTTCCACGCGTCCGCTCAATTCGCGGCTTACCGCGAACTCGATGAGCTGGGTGCCGAACCCGGAAGTGACCGGCGGCGCAACCGGGGGGCCGCCGGCTTCCTGCCAGACCAGCCGCAGACGTGGAGCGCTCGCTTCCTCGAGGTCCCAGCGGACACGAACCTGGCCATTTGGTTGCGAAAGCGCGCCGTATTTAACCGCATTGGTCGCCAGTTCGTGGAGGATCAGGCTCAGCGACATGCTTTGCTTCGCTGCGAGCGGGACAGCCGGCCCCGGTTCGACGACAACCGCGATCGGACCTTCCGAGTAGGGCTCGAGCGTTCGCTCAAGCACCTCCTGAAGGTCGGCCTCGCCCTCTTGCGCGTAAGCCGCATCATGGGCCTGCACGAGCGCATGGAAACGGCCGAGGAAGGCATCGCGGTATTCCTCGCCGGAGCGGCCCGTCGCCGTCGTCTGGCGCGCCATCGCCTGCACCAGACCGAGCAGGTTCTTCATGCGATGCCGGAGTTCGCCGAGGAGCACATCCTTCTCAGCCTCACGTTGGCGCCGCTCTGTGGCATCGGAGATCGAGAGCAGCAAGGTGCGGCTGTTGTTGTCGGGATGGAACAACCGGTGCGCACTGACGAGCATCGTCCTGCGACCGATGCTGGGAAAGTCGTGCTCCACCTCATAGTCGACGACCGCCGTGCTCTTCGGGATCACCTCTTCCAGCAGGCGGCGCAGCTCCGGGATGTCCCACTGCCGATTGCCGAGGTCATAGATGTGCTGGCCGATGGTCTCGTCGCGGTCGACTTCGAAGGTTGTGAAGAAGGCCCGGCTGGCGGTCCGGACGCACAGGTTCTGGTCAAGCAAAAGCAAAGGATCGGGAACCGTGTCGATTATGCCTTGCGCCTCGACATGGCCATTCCGCAACAGGCGATAGAGATCTTCAAGGTTCATTGCTATTCCCGTACGCTCAATTTTTCAGGATATTACTACACCCGGTAAAGGGCACGCAAAGGACCCTATTGGACGAGGGGCGAGAGCGGATAGGAACCGGATGAATCGACCCTTAACGGCCGTATGGGTTGGGAGGATGGAATGGCAAGAAACTGATCGACTCCGGCCGTTGTTAAATCGAACGAACAATCCGGAGGGTTCAGTTCAATTTGAAGGCGTGCGCGAAGGTATTCGAGCAAGGTATGCTAGCCTGTGACGACGGTTACATGGACCGGCATCTTGAATGTACTTTTAGGTGCTACTTGACACCAGCCTTTCCATCCAGCGGGCATAGATATAGGCTTCGGCTCCTGAGTTTCCCCGCACCTCGCGGAGTTCCAGCCCATGCGTGACCTGCACCTGCCCGGCCGTTCCGTCGTCATGGGCCGGCACGGCGCCGCCGCCACCTCGCACGTTCTTTCCACGCTCTGCGCCATCGAGATCCTGCGCCGCGGCGGCAACGCCGCCGACGCAGCCATCGCCGCCTGCGCCGTACAATGCGTGGTCGAGCCGGGCTCGACCGGCGTCGGCGGCGACAATTTCGTTCTCTTCGCCCCTGCCCGCAGTAATCCGGCGGGCACGACGAAGGGCGGCAAGGTCTACGGCCTGAACGGTTCGGGCCGCGCGCCCAGGGGTCTTACAGCCGAGCATCTTTTGAAGCAGGGACTGAACGACATCGCGCTGACCTCGGTGCATGCCGTCACCATCCCCGGCGCGGTCGACTCCTGGAGCAAGCTGAACCAGCGTTTTGGCTCCATGCCGCTCGCCGAGCTGCTGCGGCCCGCCATCCGCCATGCAGAGGAAGGCTTTGTGGTGACCGAGCGAGTCGCCACCGACTGGCGCCGCAACGAAGGCAAGCTGACGGCGGACGCCAATAGCGCACACATGTGGTTGAAGGATGGCAACCGCGCCCCGAGGGCAGGCGAGGTTTTCCGGCAGCCCGAGCATGCGAAAGTCTTCCGCGAGATCGCCGCCAAGGGCCGCGACGGCTTTTATACCGGCTGGGTCGCCGAGGACATGGTGACCTACTTGCGCAGCCTGGGCGGCCTGCACGCGCTCGAGGATTTCGCCACGCAGGAGGCCTTCTGGGTCGAGCCGATTTCGACGACCTATCGTGGCATTGAACTCGTGGAGATCCCACCGAACGGCGTCGGCATCACGACATTGCTGATGCTCAACATCCTGAGCGGCTTCGACTTGAGCCGATACGATCCGGTCGGCGTCGAGCGTTTCCATATCGAAGCCGAGGTCACGAGGCTCGCGTTCCAGGCACGCGACCGCCATATCGCCGACCCCGCCTTTGTCGATGTGCCCGTTGAGAAGCTGCTCTCGGCCGGTTTCGCCGACGAGTTGCGCGCCCGCATCGACCTGAAGAAGGCCATGCCGGCACCGGTGCCGGCCGGCCGCACCACCCATCGTGACACGGTGTATATCAGCGTGGTCGATGAAGAGGGCAATGCCTGCTCCTTCATCAACTCGCTGTTCTGGCCCTACGGCACCGGCCTGACCAGCCCGAAGACCGGCGTCCTGCTGCAGAACCGCGGCGCCGGCTTCCGCGTCGATCCCGCGCATCCCAATTGCGTGGCGCCCTGGAAACGCCCGCTGCATACGATCATCCCGGCGATGGCCATGAAGGACGGCAAACCCTGGTTATGCTTCGGCGTGATGGGCGGCGACTTCCAACCGGTCGGCCAAAGCCATGTGCTGACCAATATCCTCGACTTTGGAATGAATGTGCAGGAAGGCATTGACTGCGCCCGCGGCTTCCACCAGATGGGCCGCTTCGAGGCCGAGCGCGGCATCCGTGAGGATGTGCTGAACGGCCTCGCAGCACTAGGCCACGAGATCAAGATCGCCGAGATGCCGCATGGCGGCGGCCAGGCGATCATGATCGACGCGGCCAAGGGCATGCTACAGGCCGGCTCGGATCCGCGTAAGGACGGCTGCGCGTTGGCTTACTGAAGCCTGCCTACTAACAGCCCTGTTCGCTTTGAAGAATGATCGCCGAATGCCTCGTTGTTGGCGCATAGCGCCGAATCGCTCGTTCGCGTCGGACTTCCGCTTTGCACCCTCCTAAGACGGAACAGGAAAGATCGACCCATCGCGGCCGTCGGTGAAAGGAAAGACGATCGCCCCGATTTGTCCGCGAAGCGGTCACCGAGCAGGCGGGCGTGCCTTCCGCTCTGGCTGGTGCCGGTTCGTATCAGGCGTCGTCCCTCTCGATGCACCGGAAGCCTAGATGGCAGGTCGAGGTGTCGACCGGTTGAGCCATGCGTGCGGCGGGACGGTACCGCTGGCAGTAGTTGGGAGCGCACAGAAAGGATCCGCCTTTGGTGACCTTCCGCGGAATTCGGATGTCGGGCATCGCAGGATCATAGCTCTCCTCGCGTTCGCCGCCGAGCGGGTCGACGATCGTGCAACACGGACTGCCGACGGATCTAACGTCGTGATACCAGTCGGTTGTCCACTGCCAGACGTTGCCGGCCATGTCATAAAGACCATAGCCGTTTGCCGGAAACGAGCCGACCGGCGCGTGCATTCACAACCATCTTCGCGCGTGTTGCGATACGGGAATTCGCCTTGCCACGTATTGGCCATGTGGCGACCTCCCGGCGTCAAATCGTCGCCCCACACGAATTCCGCCGCATCCAACCCGCCGCGCGGCAAATTCCCATTCGGCTTCGGTCGGCAATTGCTTTCCGGCCCATTCTGCATAGGCCGCCGCATCCTCAAACGCGATGTGGACCACCGGGTGGTCTGGAAGCTTGGCGATCGAGCTCGCCGGCCCGCGCGGATGTTTCCAGTTGGCACCGCGCACGTAAGCCCACCAAATATAGGCGTTGCTGAAGCTTATGGCCTGTTGGGGTTTTATGAAGACGGCGGACGACGGCGCGAGCATCTCCGCTTTCGCCCCTGGATAATCAACGGCATTGGCGAGGCGCTCGGCTAGCGTGACGTAACCGGTGTCAGCGACAAAGCACTGGAACGCCCGATTGGTAACGGTGTGGCCGTCCATCCAGAAGCTGCGTACCGACACTCGGTGCGCCGGTGCCTCTTGCGGATAGTGCCGGTCCCAATCGTCCCCTCATGCCTTGATCGCATCGACAAGGGCGCGAAAGCCGGCGGACATGTGCCGCCGGCTCGGATAGTAGAGATATAACGGTTCTTCCGGCTGGCACCAGTCGTCCAGCACGCGGATCAATTCACCGGAGGCAATGAAGTTCTCGACCCGGTTTTCCCAGACATAGGCGAGCGCGACGCCGCCGAGCGCGGCCTGGGTCATGAGCTCGTAATCGTCGAGCGACAGCGGCCCGGTCGGCTGGAATGTGATCGTTTGCCCGTCCCTCTCGAATTCCCATGGATAACGCGCGCCCGACGGAAACATGTTCTGGATGCAGAGGTGACGCTTGAGGTCGTGCGGCGTCAGCGGAACCGGCCGCCGCTCGAAATAGCCCGGCGAGCCGACGACCACCAGCCGCAGTCTCGGCTTTATACGCACGGCGATCATTCCCTCCGCCACGCGCTCACCGAAGCGAATGCCGGCATCGAAACCTTCCTGCACAATGTCGACGAGTCTGTCGGTCGCGCTGATCTCGAGCTCGAGGTTGGGGTTCTTCTCCAATAGCGGGCCGATGATCCGGCCGATGACGAAGGGGGCAATCGAGTTCGGGACGTTCAGCTTCACCCTGCCGAAGGGCGTATGGCGAAAGCGGTTCAGCGCATCGAGCGCCGACGTGATCTCGCCGAAGGCTGGATCGAGGTGCGACTGCAGCAGCGCACCCGCCTCGGTGAGCGAGACGCTGCGCGTGGTACGATTGAGAAGGCGAATGCCGATCCGCTCCTCGAGGTTGAGAACGGCGTGACTGATAGCCGACGCGGTCACGCCCCGCTCCTCACCCGCCCTGCGAAAGCTCTTGTGGCGGGCAACGGCCGCGAAAGCCGACAGCTCGGACAACTCGGTCGCACGCATTGGTGAATCTCGCTCAGTATTATCTCTCAAAAAACAAATCTTATACATCAGCGATTTTGGGGTCAAATTCCATGCCGTCAGCAGAGAGCTGAAGAACAGGACATCGGAAGGAGATCGTCATGAAAGTCTGGTTCATCACCGGCGCGTCCCGCGGTTTCGGAGCGCTGATCACCAAGGAAGCCCTGGCCGCTGGGGACGCCGTCGTCGCCACCGCACGCAACGCCCAGGCTGTGAAGGAAAAGATCGGCGAACACCCGAACCTGTTGGCGGTCGCCCTCGACGTCACCAACGAAGACCAGGCACGAGAAGCAGCAGCACTCGCGGTGGAGCGGTTCGGCCGCATCGACGTGCTCGCCAACAACGCGGGCTACGGCCTGTTGGGCGCAGTCGAGGAAGCAACGGCAAGTGAAATCGAGGCCCTCTATGCCACCAATGTCTTCGGAGTCCTGAAGGTTACGCGCGCCGTGCTGCCGCACATGCGCCGCCAGCGCGCGGGCCATATCCTGAACTTCTCGTCGATCGGCGGCTACTTCGGCTATCCGGGCTGGGGCGTCTATGGATCGACGAAGTTCGCCGTCGAAGGCCTGTCGGAGTCGTTGGCAGCGGAGGTCGCTACCTTCGGCATCAAGGTGACGATCATCGAGCCCGGCTTCTTCCGCACGGACTTCCTGCACGACAGCTCGCTGGCGATCAGCCCGGCCTCCATCCCGGACTATGTCGGAACCCCGGCCGGTGACATGCGCCATTTCGCGGCCGCTGCCAACCACGCCCAGCCCGGTGACCCTGCAAAGCTGGCCAGGGGCATCCTGACCCTCGCCAATGCGGTCAATCCTCCTTTGCGCATGCCATTTGGCAGTGACACGGTGGCAAAGATCGAAGAACAGAATGCAAGCGTTGCCGAGGAGTTGGCGAAATGGAGAGAGCTTGCTGTCTCTACAGACTTCGACGTCTGATAGAACGGCTTTTCTCAAGTCACCCCGGTCGGCAGCGAGCCACCGGGGTGACTGACCTAATACATGTATCCACGCGCTCGCCGTCGAGCGATCGAATCCCGTGGGCGGGATCTTCTCACCATGCAGCTTGACCTGATGTCGCCCCGTTTCGCATAAAGCCTGGTGGTTCAACCAAGGCGCCCAATGGAGACGGCAAGCGGGGATGCAGGAAACAAAAAAGAAGCCCGGACTGCGGGAACAGAATAAAGAAGAAAAGCTCCGGCGCATCAAGGAGGCGGCGCTCGACCTCTTCGTCTCGAAGGGTTTCGACGACACGACGACACGCGAGATCGCCAGCAAAGCCGGCGTCGGCATGGGCACGGTCTTCGTTTATGCTGAAACCAAGCGGGACCTTCTTTTCCTGATTGTCAACGACGGCCTTGAAGAGTGCATCGCCGAAGCAAGCGCTGCAATCAGGCCCGAAGACTCCCTTCTTCAAAACCTGCTCAGCGTGCTTCGCCTGCACTACGAGTATTTCGCCCGAGTTCCAGTCCTGTCCCGGGCGGCGCTCCGCGAAATGTACTTCTATCAGTCGGGCAAGCAGGCGGAACGGTTCAATCGTACAAGGGACAAGCTGAAACTCCTGCTCACCCGGCTCATTTCGGAAGCGATGGAGAAGGGCCTGGTTTCTTCAACGGAGTCTCCCCAGATCGTGGCGCAGGCCATATTCGCCATATATCAGGTCGATCTTCGAATGTGGCTTTCGGCCGAGTCGCTGGATATTGTAGCCGGGTTGGACAGACTCCGTCGCCAGATTGACGTCGTGATGCGTGGCCTTTCACCAGATCCAGCCGTCTTCAGATTGGACGCATGACGCTCGGATTGGCGCGCGGCTAGCGCCGACTTTCGCAGGTTCCAACAAAAAATGAAAAATTGAGCGCGCTCAAATTGACAAAAGCAGCGCTCTCCGGCATTTTTTTGAGCGCGCTCACTTTTCTTGAGGAGGTTCAGAGAAGGAGTGCACCGAGACGCTTGGCTGCGTCTGAGCGTTGCGATGCGGCCAGCCCTCATTCGGGAGGAAGGATGCAGGTCGATTCCATAGAGCAAGGGCGCGGCAACCCGTGCCGGGCAGTGGCAATTGCGATCGCGCCGAACGGCGGCCGCAGGACGAAGGCGGACCATCCGGGCCTGCCGACTTCCGCTGCGGAACTTGCCGACTGCGCCGAATCCTGCCTCGCCGCGCAGGCCAGCATGATTCACGTTCATGTTCGCGATGCTGAAGGCCGCCATTGTCTCGACGCCGATCGGTATCGGGAAGCGAGTGCCGCGATCCGCTCCCGGGCCGGCGACCGGTTGATCGTTCAAGTGACGACCGAGTCCCTCGGTACCTATTCGCCGACAGAACAGATCGCTCTCGTTCGGGAATTGCGCCCCGAGGCTGCGTCCATCGCTTTGCGGGAGATCGTGCCGGACGCCGCGCATGAAGCGGCCTTCGCAAATTTACTCTACTGGATGCGACGCGAGCGCATCTTTCCGCAGATCATCCTGTATGACCGAGCGGACATGGAACGGCTGGTCGAATTTCACCGGCGCGGCCTTCTTGCCGCCGAGGAGATTCCCCTCCTCTTCGTCCTCGGCCGATATACGACAGACCAGCAATCCCAGCCGGCCGATCTCATCGAATTCCTCGCAAATGCGCCGCATGGATTCACCCATTGGACGGTTTGCGCCTTCGGTCGGCAAGAGGCCGCCTGTGCGGTCGCCACCGCATTGATGGGAGGCAACGTCCGAGTGGGCTTCGAGAACAACCTGCATCTGCCGAACGGCGATGTCGCAGAAAGCAATGCCGAACTTGTCTTGGCCGTAACGGAGCACCTGCGCGTGCTCGGACTACCTTTGAGCACAGCCGACATGCAACGAGAGGCACTCGCAAGGATCTGGTGATCCTCCGACGCCGCTAAGAGATGGAGACACATAAATGACGATAATGGCCACGGCGGGCGAACTCACCGGACCACGATCGCTGGACAATGCCAAGGCTTGGATGCGGGATCGGCTCGCCAAGCGGATTCATCCGCTTGGATTGACCGAGCCTGAGGCAACGCTCGAGACGATCGAGGCCTTGCAGGGACTGGACGGGGCGAATTGGGCGAGCGCCTGGATTGGCACGGGCAACCGCTTCATGGCTCTGGCCGAGGAAAGAAGCCGCGCCGCTGATCGGGCGGGCGCACGCGAAGCCTATTACCAGGCCTACGGCTTTTATTTCCTCGGCCGTTTTCCCTGCCCGAACCATGAAGCGAAAGAGGAAAGCTATCGACTGGAGCTCAAGGCCTATGAACAGTTCGGCGCGCTGGCCGATCCGCCGATCGTGCCTGTCTCGCTGCCCTTCGACGCGCCGGGTGCTCTGACCTCCGAGATCCGCTGCTACCTCCGCATCCCCACGGGCGCAGAGCAGCCTCCCGTGGTCATCATGTGGGGCGGCGTCGACGCCTGGAAGGAGGAGATGACCGAGCTTTCCAACGCCTTCGTCGCGGCGGGCATCGCGACGATCGCGATGGACAATGTCGGAACCGGCCAATCGCCGATCAAAGCGCGCCGCAACGGCGAGATCCAGTTCCTTCCCGTCATTCAATGGGTTCGCGAGAACCACCAGCTCGACGGGCGGAGAATCGCGCTGATCGGCCGGTCCTTCGGCGGCCATTGGGCAACCAAGCTCGCGCATATGATGGCCGGCGATATCCGCTGTGCCGTCAACTGGGGCGGCGGCATTCACTACATGTTCCAGCCCGATTGGGTCGAGCAGTCCCGCTATCCCGACAGCTATCTCATGGAACTGGTGGAAACGCGCAGCCGCATGCTGGGTGCGACCAACGACGCGGAATATGTCGAAGGCTTTCGAGAACTTTCCCTCCTCGATCAGGGTCTGCTGTCAGAGCCCTGTGCACCGCTGCTGCTCGTCAACGGCAAGGAAGACAAGCAGTGCCCGATCGCCGATATCCACCTCCTTCTGGAGCATGGCAGCCCGAAGTCGGTCCGGCTCTTTCCGGGCGGGCACATGGGTTTCGGCCCCCATACCGTTCCCACGCTCCTCTCGTGGGTCGTCGAACAACTGCGCTGACAAAGGAGCCGTTGATGAGCAATTGGCGACAGATGATGCCGACCACGGAGGCCTACCTCCTCGACAAGGTCCTCTACGAACTGCACCACAAGCCGGATGACCTTGCCGCCTACAATGAGGACAAGGCCGCTTATCTCGCCCGTTTCCGGCTGACGCCGGAACTCGCCGAAAAGATCACCAGCAACGACGTGGCCGGGCTCTACGAAGCCGGCGTCAACCCGTACCTCCTGCGTGCGCACTGCATCGGCATGCGCATTCCGGAGGATGTTTCGCTCGCGGCACTCAGGAGCCTGATGAAAGAAGGAGACGACAAATGGCTGAACTGACCGGCATTTACACGGCAAGCCACACGCCGGTCATGCTGAATTTCCCGGATCGCATCCCTGCGGAATTGCGGACGGAGATTTTCGGCGCCTATGAGGCGATGGGACGCGATTTCGAGGCCGGCAGGCCCGACGCTTTGGTCGTGCTCTCCAACGACCACCTGCATAACTTCTTCCTCGACAATTTCCCCGCGCTCTGCATCGGTGTCGGCGAGAGCTATGAGAGCCCGATCGAACATTGGCTGAAGGCAAAGCGCCGCGTCTTTACCGGCGACCAGGCCTTCGGCGCCTATCTCCTGCAGGAGGCGCTGAAAGCCGATTTCGATCCGGCCTTTTCGATGGAAATGGTGCTCGACCACGGCTCGCTCACACCGCTCGAACTGGCGGGGCTCGATCCCGACCTTCCGATCGTGCCGATCCTCTTCAACTGCGTGCAGCCGCCCATGCCGACCATGCGGCGTTGCTACCAGTTCGGCAAATTCCTTGGCGAGGCGATCCGCAGATATGACGGCGCCGAGCGCGTCGCGATCCTTGCAACCGGCGGCATCAGCCACGACATCGCCACGCCGAGGATGGGCATGGTCAATCGCGAGTTCGACGAGACGCTCCTGCAGCTTATGGAAGCCGGCGACCCGGAGGCCGTCGTCAAATACGCCACCGACGAGGTCCATACCGCCGGCAACGGCGCCGAGGAAATCCGCATGTGGATGGCAGCGATGGGAGCTGCTGGCGGTCTGCCTTTCAAGCGCGCCTATTACAAGGCCGTCAACGATTGGTACACGGGCATCGGCATCGGCCACTTCGGCCGGAACTCCCCGGCGGCTGTGGAAACCGTCAATGGCTGAACACCGCACGGCCCTTGTCATCGGCGGCGGGATCGCAGGCATGTCCGCGGCCATCGCGCTGCGCCGCGCCGGCCTCGCTGTTGACCTCATCGACCGCGATCCGCATTGGCGGGTCTATGGCGCCGGGATCACCATTACCGGCCCCACGCTGCGCGCCATGGGAAAGCTCGGCATTCTCGACGAGGTCCTGCGGCAGGGCTACGCCGCCGACGGCATCGACATCCGCTCCGCCGACGGCACGCCCATGTTCAGCATCGAAACGCAAAACGAAGCTCTGGGCGACATCCCCAGCGCAGGTGGGATCCTGCGCCCAACCCTGCACAGGATCATGTCGGAGGCGCTTCTTGCCCTCGAGCCCCGCGTGCAACTGGGTGTCACCGTAGTGGCGATCGAATGGCAGGGCGCCAGGACCGGCGTGACGTTCAGCAACGACCAGTCTTGTGCCTACGATCTCGTCGTCGGCGCCGACGGCATCTATTCGCAGATCCGCCAGCATCTCTTTCCTGATGCGCCGCGGCCGCAATATGCGGGCCAGCTCTGCTGGCGGCTGATGATGGAACGGCATCCCGACATCGAGCGGCGGACCTTCTTTCTTGGCGGCCCCGCCAAGGTCGGGCTCAATCCCGTTTCCCGGGACCAAATGTACATGTTCTACCTCGAAGCCCAACCGGAGCCGGTCTGGCGCGAAGAGGAAACCCAGCACTCCGTGCTGGGATCACTGCTCGAAGGATATGGCGGGGTATTGAGCGACGTCCGCCACCATCTCGGCGCGGCCTCCAACATCGTGTGCCGGCCGCTCGAAACGGTTCTGGCGGGCGAGAACTGGGTGCGGGAAAACGCCGTGCTCATCGGCGATGCGGCCCACGCAACCACCCCGCAACTCGCGTCTGGCGCAGGCATGGGCATCGAGGATGGCCTGGTGCTGGGCGAAGAGATCGCCCGGCACGAGGACGTGCGGCAAGCGCTTTCGAGCTTCATGCGCCGCCGCTACGCACGCTGCAAGCTGGTTGTCGATTCATCGCTCGAAATAAGCCGGCTCGAGCGGGAAGGGTCGGCGCCGCGGGAGCAGACGAAAGTGGTCGAAAGGGCCCTCGCCGCCCTCAATCAGGAGTTCTAGGGTCTTCATGTTCGTCGCGATCAACGACCACAATCTGCACATCGCCTTGCACGGCAACGAAGCCGCTCCCGCAATCTTACTCCTGCATTCGCTCGGTACCTGCGCGGGTGTCTGGGAAAAGCAGGTGCGCGAATTCAGCAGATCGCACTTCGTGATCTGTCCCGAGTTCCGGGGGCACGGCCTGAGTGAGGTCTCCAGGACCCCGGTCAGCATCGAGGCGCTGACCGACGATATCATCGCGCTCCTGACGCTGCTCGAGCTGCGGTCGTTCCATCTCGTCGGCATCTCGATCGGCGGTCTGGTCGCGCAACTGGTCGCAGGGCGGCTTTCTGACACGGTGCAGTCTCTGCTCATCCTGGATTCAAACATCGTCAGCCTCGCACCGCAGCTCTGGAGGGAGCGCGCGGCAAAGGTCCGCGCCGATGGGCTGGCTTCGATCGCGGAAGGTATTCTCGCGCGCTGGATGACCCCGGCGGCGCGTAAAACGGCCGAAGGGCGCGGCCTCGTCTCCATGCTCGACCGGACTTCCCCGGAAGGCTACGCGGCGGGTTGCGATGCACTGGCGGTCGCCGACTGCCGCGAGAACGCGCCTCGCCTCACCATGCCGGTCACGGTTGCCGTCGGTGAGTTGGATGAGGCGACACCGCCCTCCGCATCAAGGGCGCTGGCCGACGCCATTCCTGGCGCATCCTTCCATCTGATCACTGGTGCCGCCCACATCCCGTTGTTCGAACAGGCGGAGGCGGTGAACCGCCTTATCCGCGAGGCAATCTCGCACCATGAGGAGCCGGTGCAGAAGAGAACGGCTCAAAGCTGAGGCGTGAAAACGACGCTAGGTGGCCGGAGCGCAAGCTGAATGAACTGAAATGTTGTAGCAATGGTCAATGGGAGGGAAATCATGACCGACGCGACCGTGAACAAAGTAGCCGGGAGGAGCGAGGGGAAGGCGTGGTCTGCGACGGCCGCCGCGACCGTAGGGCTGGTCTTCGGACCAAGCACGCTTTTGCTTTTCTTGTTCGGCGTTTTTGTCGAACCGCTGTCCCAGGCGTTCGGATGGTCGAAGCCGGCCATTCTTTTCGCGGCGACGATCATCTCGCTGATGATCATGGTGATATCCCCGGTACAAGGCATGCTCATCGACCGGTTCGGCGCCCGTCCGATTGTTCTGGCCTCCTGTTTGACATTCGCCTGCGGCCTGCTCGCAATGTCCTATATTCCGGGAAATATCCAGGTCTTTTACTTCATGTACGCTCTGCTCCCGGTCCTGGCGGTGGGGCTCTGGCCCGTTTCCTATCTGCGCGTCGTCAGCACCTGGTTCGACCGACGGCTGGGCCTGGCGATTGGCATTGCCAATGGCGGGATCGGCCTTGGCGCCGCGATCCTGCCGCCGATCATCACCTATGTTATCGCCAACGGCTCGCTGCAATGGGCTTATGTCAGTCTGGCGATGATTGTTACCGTCATCGTGCTGCCCTTGAACGCGTTGTTCCTGCACGATGCGCCAATGGCCAAGGTCGCGCGGCCCGCTCATGAACGCGCCGCGGCCAGCGCCGATTTTCGCCGCTTCGTGACGACGTCGAGCTTCGTGATCCTCGCCGCTGCCTTTTTCCTGCTCGGCTTCGTCAATACGGGGCTCGTCACCAACCAGATATCGCTCCTGATCGACGGTGGTGCGACGCCGCAGCATGCAGCACTAGTACAGTCGGTATTCGGCATCGCCGTTCTGATCGGGCGGTTCTTGACGGGGGTCCTCCTCGACTACGTTTCCGCAAGGCGATTGATGAGTCTCGTGTGCCTGGGAGGCGCCGTCGCTTGCGTGCTGTACGCGCTTGGCCCCACAGGCTATGTCGCCTTCGCCTGCGCGATCCTGATTGGCATGGTCTATGGCGCCGAGTTCGACGTCCTGAGCTATCTGATCAAGCGCTACTTCGGCCTTCCGACCTTCGGCCGGATCTACGGCTCAATCTTCGCGATCTTCCAATTGGGTGCAGCGCTTGGTGCAACACTCCTGCCGCTCAGCCGAGCGCAGTTTCAAAGCTACGGGCCGGGGCTCACGCTCTACGCCGCGGCGCTGGCGGTCAGTTCCGTCTTGTTCCTGTGCCTTCGCGGCGGCCGCGTCGCGCGCGTAACCACGGAGGAGAAGGCCGCGCTACTGTGACAAACTGACAAGGAGCGGCGCTGCGAGAGGGAGCTTGCGGCGGCGCATCTGGGACCTAGCCCACCTCACGTCCATGCAACCCATTAGCTGCTTCAACACACATCTCCGTGCGCCCAGAACGGCGAAGCTCGCGGCTGTAGCACGTGAAGGCTACAACCATGGCTGGCAAGTTAACGGCAAGAGAGGCTATCAGCTAGCTTATGCCGGCCCCGAAAAGCAGCACCAAGGTGGAGAGGCGGACGTTCCAGGGTCAGCAACCACCGGTGCGATCTCCTGCAAAGATCGGAAGGCCTCGAAATACCTGGCGCCATCGGCCGCCGCGATATGTAGCGAGGCCGGTCCGAGACCTGCGCCAAACGTCAAAGCCATGTAAATGATCCCGAAGAGCTTGCCGAAGATTCGCATCCCGAAGCGTTTCGCCAGAAGATAGCCGATCGCGTCGCCCTCCGCTCCAGTGGCGAGGCCGAAAAAGACGGCGCTGACTTAAAGCGGGATCAGGCCGTCGGAAACAAGATGGCCAACAACGGGTGACAGAAAGGCCAGGCTGGTCAATGGGATGGGAGGAAATCGATTCAAGCAAGGCCCAGCGCCAAAGCGAATTCGCGATGGAGCCACTGAGGGGCAGCAATATCGCCCGCTATCGCCAGAACGGGACGGCCGCCTCGCGTCTCGCCTCCGCCTCGGTCAAGCCAATGTCCTTGAGCAGGTCGGCACTCAGTTCGCCAAGTGCCAGGCGGCTGCGCCTCTTTGCCGCCCGCGCGCAATAGAAGCGCCAGAGGCGCGCGAAGACATGTCCTTCCGGACCCTGGGACTCATCCACGAAGCGCAAAGGTCGGATTGTACCAATTGTATCCATTGCTCGCACCATCCGGTTTAAAGATTTCATTGCTACAGTGATAATTGACATATTTGGCGAGGCAATCTAGATAATTGTCTCCATGACAAATTGGCTCCCGGACATTCAGCAGGGCAGCGGCCCGCTTTACGCGCGGATCGCGGACCAGATCGAGCAGGCAATCGGCAACGGTACGCTGGCCGTTGGCGCGAAGCTGCCGCCGCAGCGCAATCTCGCCTTTGACGTCGGCGTGACGATCGGCACTATCGGTCGTGCCTACAACATCGTGCGCGAGCGCGGGCTCGTCAGCGGCGAGGTCGGCCGCGGCACCTATGTGCTCGATCGTCCCGAGAGCCGCCCGCCCGAGCAAGCCGACCCGCTCACGACGTCACTCGCAGGCACCAGGCCGATCGTCGCGCCGGTAGGAAAGCTCCGCTTCGACAGCACCGCGGCACCGGACATCGGCCAGGGTGACATCCTTGCGCGATTGCTGAGCGACATCAGCCGTCAGCACCACGCGGATATTGCAAGCTATGCGCGCAATTTTCCGGATCATTGGTTCGAGGCAGGCGCGCAATGGCTGGCGCGCGGCAGCTTTCGTCCGGCGCCTGAAAGTGTGGTGCCGACGCTCGGCGCGCACGCCGCGGTGGTCGCTGTCATCTCCGCCGTGACCTCGCCCGGCGACCGCATTGCCTTCGAGACATTGACCTACTCGCAGGTGAGCCGCAGCGCCGGCCTGATCGGCCGGCGCGTCGTATTGATGGAAAGCGACGGGTTCGGGCTGATACCGGAGGATTTCGAACGGGTCTCCGCGCAGCAGCACCCGAAGCTTGCCTTCCTGATGCCGAGCGCGCAGAATCCGACGGTTGCCGTCATGCCGTTGGACCGGCGACAGGCCATTGCCGGTATCGCTCGCAAGTATGGCGTTTGGCTGATCGAAGACGATCTCTATGGGGCAATGACCGGCGATCCCGCTCCGCCGCTGGCGGAACTCGCACCCGAGCGTACCTTCCTCGTCGGCGGGCTTTCGAAGTCGGTTGCTGCCGGCGTCCGCGGCGGCTGGGTCGCCTGCCCTCCGCATTTCAGCCAGCGCATCCGCATAGCCCACAAGATGGTCAGCGGCGGGCTCCCCTTCCTTCTTGCGGAATTGTGCGCCCGACTGGTCCTTTCCGGCTCCGCTTCGACGCTACGCAGCCGCAGCGTCGAGGAAATAGGCGTGCGTCACGCGATGGCGCGCGAGATCTTCGCCGGCTTCGACTTCAATTCCCACCCGAAAGTGCCGTTCTTCTGGTTGAAGCTACCGGAACCGTGGCTTTCCGGAACCTTCAAGCAGGCAGCGCTGCAGGAAGGCGTACTCCTCGACGACGAGGACGAATTCAAGGCTGGGCGGTCCGATCGCGTGTTCCACCGCATCCGCGTCGGCTTTTCTTCGCCAGCCGAGCGCGCCGAGGTTGAAACAGGCTTCCAAATATTGCGCCGCCTGCTCGATAGCGGTCGCGCCGGCTACGACAGCTTCGATTGAAATCTTCTTGCGAAGGCGACTTTCCTGCACGCAAGGGCGGTCTATAGTCGCGCTAGTTGCATTAGGTTGATTCGTTTCGAAGGATTTCGGCATGGCCCTTTCGAAGAGGTTTGCGGTCGCGGGTTTCCAATCGGTCGCGGCCGTTGTCGCGCTTGCAGCCGGCATCGCGACCACGACGGCTCATGCGCAAGATCCGGTGTTCGACGAAGTGCGCTTCGGCGCCACGCTGCCCGTCGCGGAGGGAATGCACCAGGAGAGTGGTGCCTTCCCGTCCTTGACGGTCTTCTTCGACCCTCTGGGGGCGAATAGTGCGAGCACCCTGAAGGACAAGATTCTCCGTCCACGCATCCATGCCGGGACTTCGGTCGCAACCTCGTCGCATGGTGTCAACCAGATCTATGGCGGCTTCAGCTGGGACGCCGACCTCACCGAAAGGTTTTTCGTCGAGCTGGGTGTCGGCGCGACGCTCCACGATGGCGAGCTCGACGGCGACGGCTCCGACGGGCCGCGGCTTGGATGCCGTGTTTTATTTCGCGAATATGCCGCCGCCGGCTATCGTTTCGACGCCAACTGGAACCTGTCGGCGACAATCGAGCACAATTCGCATGCCAATCTTTGCGACGGTCCCAATGGCGGTCTCACCCGGGCCGGGCTGATGCTTGGCTACCAGTTCTAGGCTGCCTGCAAGACGCGGCTCGGATCTGACCTCTTCTTTGGCGAGGGCGCCGAGCCGGGGACCTGTTGATCGACGGTATTTTTCTGTCGCGCCGCGGCGCCGCTTAGGCTAAAGAAGCCGCGAAACGCTCCCCTGCAGCGCCCTGCGCCTTGATCAGGCGCGCCTTGGGTCGCTGCAGCACTTTATATCAGTGTCTATTGCGGTTCGCACGCGCCGTATTCTCCCGAAAGGGTTTGCGCGCCGCCCGAAGGATTGACGGTCGACGATGACGATTTCCAACACCCGCCCCATTACCCCGGACCTCATCGCCTCGCATGGGCTCAAACCCGATGAATACGAGCGCATCCTGAGCCTCATCGGGCGCGAGCCGACCTTCACCGAGCTCGGAATTTTCTCGGCGATGTGGAACGAACATTGCTCGTACAAGTCCTCGAAGAAGTGGCTGCGCACGTTGCCGACCAAGGGACCACGCGTCATCCAGGGTCCCGGCGAAAATGCCGGCGTCGTCGACATCGATGACGGCGACTGCGTCGTCTTCAAGATGGAGAGCCACAATCACCCCTCCTACATCGAGCCCTATCAGGGTGCGGCCACCGGGGTCGGCGGCATTCTTCGCGACGTCTTCACGATGGGCGCGCGCCCCATCGCCGCCATGAACGCCCTGCGGTTCGGCTCTCCCGACCATCCGAAGACGCGGCATCTCGTCTCCGGCGTCGTCGCCGGCGTCGGCGGCTACGGCAATTCCTTCGGCGTCCCGACGGTCGGCGGCGAGGTCGAATTCGATGCACGCTATAACGGCAACATCCTCGTCAATGCCTTTGCCGCGGGCCTCGCCAAGAGCGACGCGATCTTCTATTCCAAGGCGGAGGGCGTCGGCCTTCCCGTCGTCTATCTCGGCGCCAAGACCGGCCGCGACGGCGTCGGCGGCGCCACCATGGCTTCGGCCGAATTCGACGAGTCGATCGAGGAGAAACGCCCGACGGTGCAGGTCGGCGACCCCTTCACCGAAAAATGCCTGCTCGAGGCCTGCCTCGAACTGATGCAGACCGGCGCCGTGATCGCCATCCAGGACATGGGCGCGGCCGGCCTCACCTGCTCCGCGGTCGAGATGGGGGCCAAGGGCGACCTCGGCATCGAGCTCGACCTCGACAAGGTACCGGTGCGCGAAGAACAGATGACGGCCTACGAGATGATGCTCTCGGAAAGCCAGGAGCGCATGCTGATGGTGCTGCGCCCGGAGAAGGAGGAAGAGGCCAAGGCGATCTTCGTCAAGTGGGGCCTCGATTTCGCAGTCGTCGGCAAGACGACCGACGACCTGCGCTTCCGCATCCTGCACCAGGGCGAAGAGGTCGCGAACCTGCCTATCAAGGAGCTCGGTGACGAGGCACCGGAATATGACCGCCCCTGGACGCCGGCCAAGAGCCCCTCGCCGCTCGAGACGAACGATATACCGCAGGCCGATATCGCCGATGCGCTCCTGAAGCTTGTCGGTTCTCCGAACAATTCCTCGCGCCGCTGGGTCTACGAGCAATACGATACGCTGATCCAGGGCAATTCGCTGCAATTGCCGGGTGGTGACGCCGGCGTGGTGCGCGTTGATGGGCATCAGAGCAAGGCCCTGGCCTTCTCCTCCGACGTGACGCCGCGTTATGTCGAGGCCGACCCCTACGAGGGCGGCAAGCAGGCAGTTGCCGAGTGCTGGCGCAACCTGACGGCAACCGGCGCCCTGCCTCTCGCCGCGACCGACAACCTCAACTTCGGCAATCCGGAACGGCCGGAGATCATGAGCCAGTTCGTGCATGCGATCAAAGGTATCGGCGACGCCTGCCGCACGCTCGATTTCCCGATCGTTTCCGGCAACGTCTCGCTTTACAACGAGACCAACGGCCAGGCGATCCTGCCGACGCCGACCATCGGCGGCGTCGGTCTGATCCGCGACTGGTCGAAGATGGCGCGCATCCGCTTCGCCGCGCCGGACGAAACGATCCTGCTCGCCGGCGCGCCGGAAGGCTTGGGCAGCCATATCGCCCAGTCGGTCTATATGCGCGATATCCATGGCCGAACCGACGGCCCGGCGCCGCACGTGGATCTCGCGCACGAGCGCAAGGTTGGAGATTTCGTCCGAAGCCTGATCGAAAACGGTCTGGTGACGGCGGTCCACGACTGCTCTTCCGGCGGCCTCGCCCTGGCCGTGGCGGAGATGGCCATCGCCTCCGGCATCGGTGCCACGATCGAGGCACCGGCGGCGCGCGACCCGATTCCGGTCTTCTACGGCGAGGACCAGGGCCGCTATGTCGTCACCGTCGCCTCAAGCAATGTGGAAGCGGTCGCGGAGCGGGCGAAGGCCGTGGGCGTCGCCTTGCCAGTCATCGGCAGGACGGGTGGGGAGGCAGTCAAGCTCGGCGACGCCAAGGCTGTTGCGGTCGATGCGTTGCGCTCGGCACATGAAGCCTGGTTCCCCGACTACATGAGCGGCGATCTGGCGCCGGATAATTGATCCGACCGCACCCGCAGAAAGCTTCAAATCAGCATTTGCTTTCCTTCCCTGAATCGTGGTTCCCTTGCTGTCATGGATGGGCGGCAAGAGACGTTGCCGCCTCGCAGAATGACAAGGAGTTGGCGTATCATGCCCATGACACCAGGCGATATCGAAGACATGATCAAGGCCGGAATTCCCGGTGCCAAGGTCACGATCCGCGATTTGGCCGGTGACGGCGACCACTATGCCGCCGAAGTCGTGGCCGAAGCGTTTCGTGGCAAGACCCGCGTCCAGCAGCACCAGATGGTCTACAACGCCCTCAAGGGCAATATGGGCGGCATGCTGCACGCCCTCGCCCTTCAGACCAGCGCTCCGGACTGAACCGCGTGGCAGACCTGATCAAGGAGCTCGTCGGCGTCGTGATCGACAGCGCGCTGAAGGAGATCCTCAAGAAGACCGGCGCGACGAAAACCACAACGAAACGTACGAAGCGCCGGTCGCGGAAGACCAGTAGCATTCTTGCCGACGTCATCGAGGCCGCGATCCGAAAACCGGCAAAAAAACAGACGAGCCGTCGCCGCACGGCAGCGGCCCGAAGCAAATCCCGTCGCCGCTCGGCCTAGAGCCACATCTTGAGGACCATCAATATTTATTCCGCCTAGGTGGGTGAAAACTCCGCCCATGCATGCTATCTAAGCGGCAATCGAGATCCGGTCCTTGAAGCCGGCGCAGGAAGGAAGACATCATGAGCGGAATTCACGATTTCATCGACAACGAGGTCAAGACGAACGACGTCGTTCTCTTCATGAAGGGCACGCCGCAGTTTCCGCAGTGCGGCTTCTCCGGCCAAGTCGTGCAGATCCTCGATTATGTCGGCGTCGACTACAAGGGCATCAACGTGCTCGCCGACGCGGACCTGCGCCAGGGCATCAAGGACTATTCCAACTGGCCGACCATTCCGCAGCTTTACGTGAAAGGCGAATTCGTCGGCGGCTGCGACATCGTCAGGGAGATGTTCCAGGCCGGTGAACTTCAGTCGATGCTTGAAGAGAATGGGATCTCCGTCAAGGGAGCCGCCTGACTCCGACCAACGGCATTTCGCCAGATCGGAAAAGGCGGGGCGACCGCCTTTTTTTGATTCTGGGCCTATATGTCGACCAGCTAAATTTCGGCGCGCTGCATGAGTAAGTCGCGATGCTCGCATTGCGACAACGAGCCGAGCCTGTCTGCGGACGCATGCCGCGTTCGGTAACAGACCGGCCCCTCTCGCCAATTCGGCCGCTACCGGCGGCTGCAACCAGTTCGGTTCAGTACTGAAGTTACTTGGATGATCGAGGCATTGTGCCTGGCCTCTCGCCTTCTCGCCGAAGGATAGGCTCAAGAACCACTACAGGTTTCATGAAATGACGAAGCCGATAGACCACACTGCTGCCCTGTCGGGGCTGTCGAAAACCCAGTTCATCGCGCTCATGGCCATGCTCATGTCGATCAACGCGATCTCGATCGACATCATGTTGCCGGGTCTGCAGGAAATCGGCGCCAGTCTCGGTGTTGCCGACGAAAACGATCGCCAGTACATCATCTCGGCCTATCTGTTCGGCCTAGGTTTCGCGCAATTGGGATTTGGCCCGCTTTCGGACCGTTTCGGGCGGAAGGCGCCGCTCCTGGGCGGCCTGGCTCTCTATGGCGTGTGCGCGCTTGCGATCGTCTTCGTCCCGACCTTCACGACGCTTCTCATCTTCCGCTTCGTCCAAGGCGTTGGCGCAGCGGCGACCCGTGTCGTCACCGTCTCCATCGTCCGTGATGTCTACGGCGGCCGTCAGATGGCGGAGATCATGTCGCTGGTGATGATGGTGTTCATGATTGTTCCGGTCGTCGCACCCAGCATCGGTCAGGTAATCATGATCTTTGCCGAGTGGCACATGATATTCGTGGTCATCGCGCTTTTCGCGCTCGCCATCTCGATTCCGGTCGCCCTTCGCCTCCGCGAAACGCTCGATCCAGCCTATCGGCGAGCGTTCACGGCGTCGGTGATATTGGAGGGTTTCCGGATCGTGCTGACGAACCGGCTGGCCCTGTTCTATACGCTGGCGACCTCCGTACTCCTCGGCGGGCTGTTTGGCTTCGTCAACTCGGCGCAACAGATCCTCGTCGGCATCTACGGTCTCGGAATCTGGTTTCCGGCAGTCTTCGCGGCTTTCGCCGGCATGATGGCGCTCGCCTCGTTCACCAATTCGCGCCTCGTACAGCGGTTCGGCATGCGAGCGCTTTCGCATGCCGCTCTTCTGGGCTACGGGCTGGCAAGCCTCGCCTGGATGTCGCTGTCCCTTGCAGGGCCGCTGCCGCTTGCGCTTTTCGTTGTCCTGCAATCAGCCGCGATGTTTCAGTTCGGTCTGATGGCGGCCAATTTCAACGCAATGGCGATGGAGCCGCTCGGGCATGTTGCGGGCACCGCCTCTTCCGTGCTCGGGTTCACACAGACAATCGGAGGCGCGTTCATTGGTGCGATGATCGGCCAGGCGTTCGACGGAACGGTGACGCCGCTTGCCGTCGGGTTCTTCACTCTCTCCGTTTTCGCCCTCGCCTTCGTGCTGATTGCCGAAGGCGGAAAGCTTTTCCGGCCGCACAACCCGGCGGGCTAGCGGTCTTCGAACGCACCGCAAGTCACCGGTTACATTACGGATCCTCGAAATGTCTTCAATCACCAGACAATCAGATACTCTTGGCGCGGTTTCGGGCGCGGCTCGCCTTCGCATGGGGCTCACCGAATTCGTCATCACCATCGCCCTCATGACGGCAAGCGTCGCGGTAGCGATCGACAGCATGCTGCCGGCCCTGCCTAGCATCGGACGTTCGTTCGATATCTCCGATGCGAATGATGCGCAGCTCGTCATCGGCGTATTCTTCTTCGGCTTCGGCTTCTCGCAGATCTTCTTCGGCAGCCTTTCCGATGCCTTCGGACGGCGCGTCGTTCTCATGGGCGGCCTTTGCGTCTTCACCCTCTCGATGTTCGCCGCCTCGCAAGCGACGAGCTTCGAGCTGCTGCTCGCCCTGCGCTTCATCCAGGGGATCGGAGCCGCCGCCATCCGCATTACGACGCTCGCGATCGTTCGCGACTGCTTCGGCGGCCGCGAGATGGCCCGCGTCATGTCCTATGTGATGATCGTCTTCATGATCGTCCCGATCGTCGCACCATCATTCGGCCAGCTCGTGGTCTCCTATGCCAGCTGGCATTGGATCTTCACGCTGATCGGCTGCATCGGCTCCGTTCTCTTCTTCTGGGCGCTGACGCGGATGAAGGAGTCGCTTCCGCGGGAAGAGCGCCTGCCGTTGTCGGTGAGCGCCGTGCTCTCCGGCTTCAGGACGGTGCTGACGAACCGCATCACCTGCGGCTACATGATCGGAATGACGCTCTTCACCGCGGTCATCTGCGCCTATATCGTGACCGTCCAGCAAGTCTTCGGCGAAATCTACGGTCTTGGCGAGTGGCTGCCGATCGCGTTTGCCGCAACGGCGAGCGGCATTGCTGCTGCCAATTTCGCCAATGGCTTCTTCGTCCGCAGCTTCGGCATGCGGCGCATCTCGCATACGGCCATGATCCTGTTCACGATCCTGGCGGCCGCCGGCTATCTCATGTCGCTCGCGGGCACGCCGACCTTCGTCGTCAGCTATGTCATGTTCTCCGTTCTGCTGATGTTTTTCGCTGTCATCGCCACCAACTTCACCGCCATCAGCCTGGAACCGATGGGACATCTCGCCGGAACCGCAACCGCGATCACCGGCTTCGTCTCGACGACCGGCGGCGCGCTGATCGGCGGCACCGTCGGCCAGCTCTTCGACGGCACGCTGAAGCCGCTGTTCGGCGGCTTCGCGGTCTTCGGCCTGCTGACCATCGTGGCGACGCTCTGGGCGGAGCGAGGCATGCTCTTCACCCACCCGGGAGACAAGGATGTGGTGCACGACCAGGGCGCTCAGGTCTGATAGGAGATGAGAAAGCGGGGGCGGATTTCCGCCCCAGCCCGGTCTTCAGTCGATCGCCAGCGGCGGTCCGGTGAAGCGGAGATGATGGCGGCCCGCGGCCTCCATGATCGCCGGCATATCGGTTGCGACTGAGTACTGGCCAGCCGCCATTTCCGTAAAGAAACCTTCGAAGCCCCCCGGCGTCAGGATCACGAGATGCCGGCAGGGACCGTCCCCCACGATCTGGAACGTATGTTCTGATCCACGCGGGATGAACACCGTCTCGCCCGGACCGCGCTTCAGCTCTTCGCCCTCGAGCCAGAATTTGCACTGGCCCGTGACGATCACAAAGATCTCATCTTCCCTCTCGTGCACGTGCCGAGGGGGGCCGCTGCCGACGGGCGAGAGGCTGTCGACGATCGACATCTTGCCACCGGTGGCCTCGGCACACAGGATGGTGCGGTACTTGATGCCGTTCCAATCGATGGCATCGCGGGGATAGTTTTCGTTGTTCATCGTTTTTCTCCGTGGAACTCGAAAAACGAAAGCGCTCTCGTTGACTCGTGAATACCCGCCCCGGCAATATCGGTCCAACCGATTGTCGTGATAGGGGCTATCGCGAATATGAATTTCGCCACGTTCGACCTGAACCTCATGCGTGTGCTTGATGCGATCCTGCGCGAGGGGTCGACGGTGCAGGCGGGCAAGCGGCTGAACATGTCCCAGTCCGCGGTATCGGGCGCCTTGGGAAGATTGCGGCACTCGCTTGGCGACGAACTCTTCGTCCGGCATGGCAATCGCTTGGTTCCAACCGACTACGCCAAGTCCGTCGAACTGCCCCTTCGGGAGGAACTCGACCGACTTGCTGCCATTCTTGCCCCGCCGAGCACCTTCGATCCCGCGACCGCCGAAGGGACGTTCCGAATTACGGCAAGCGATTTCTTCGCCGAAATGCTGATGCCGCCGCTCGCGGATCTGCTCCGCAAACAGGCGCCGGGCGTCCGGGCGCAACTCGTCGATCTCGTTCCGAACAGCTATATCGATAGCCTCGAGACCTATCACGCCGACCTCGCCCTCATTCCGGACCAGTCGATTCCGGACTGGACCAGCAGCCGGCCGCTCTTCTATTCGAGCTTCGTCGTGATCGCGCGGCGAAACCATCTCCATTTGACGAGCGCAGGCGTGGCGCCGGGCAACACGGTGCCGGTGGACCTGTTCTGCGAGCTTGGTCACGCCCTTTTCTCACCCCAGGGAAACTTCTCGGCGATGGGCGATGCCGCCCTCGCCAAAGTGGGCCGGCGGCGGAAAGTGGTGATGACCCTGCCGGTGTTTTCCGGCGTTTGCCGCGCCGTCGCCGAGAGCGACCTGATCGCGCTGGTCCCGCGCCAGCTCGCTGAACGCGTCGCTCCACAGATGGGCCTGGAGATCTACCGCCCGCCCATGCCGATCGATCCCCCCTTGATCATCGCCGTCTGGCACCGACGTTCGGCTTCAAACCCGCTGCACCGTTGGATGAGGGAAAAGGTCATCGCGCTGATGCGCCTTCTCAACGAAGGCGAGCAGACGGCCATCTAGCAGATAGCCCGTTCCAGTTCACCTGTGAAGTTGCCAGCCCAACTTCGTGAGGCCGCGCTCGCGGAACAAGCCGAGGCATGCTAGCTTTCATGCGTGCCAAAGGCACCATGGACGCAGTTGCAGCGATAAGCCTCCGCATGCCGTTGCACGCGCGAGGCTTTGCTATGCGAGACCGAAATTCGCGGAGCCTCTGATGGAAGACTTCATACTATTCGCGGCAGTGGGGTTTGTCGCCCAGGCTGTCGATGGTGCTCTCGGAATGGCCTATGGCGTGATCTCATCCACGGTACTCCTTGCGTTCGGTGTACCTCCGGCGCAAGCCTCAGCTTCGGCACATGCCGCGGAATTGTTCACCACCGCGGCTTCCGGATCGGCTCATCTTTATCATCGTAACATCGACTGGAAGCTGTTCCGGCGGCTCATTCCCTTCGGCGTAGGCGGCGGAATCTTGGGCGCCTACGTGCTCACTTCGTTCGACGGAGATCAGGTCAAACCATTCGTGACAACCTATCTCGCCGTCATTGGGATCTGGCTGCTCGTGCGGTCGTTTCGTCGCATCCCGACCAATCCCGTCAAGTTTAGGATTGTTGCCCCCTTGGGAGCGACTGCCGGCTTCCTGGATGCTGCAGGCGGAGGGGGCTGGGGGCCCGTTGCCACAACCGGCCTGCTCGGCGCGGGTGGCCAGCCGCGGTTCGTCATCGGCACGGTCAACGCCAGCGAGTTCCTGATTGCACTTTCGGTCTCGCTCAGCTTCCTAGCCACATTCGTAACCGGCCACTGGCAACCTGCGGGTGGACTCGGCAACCATTTCACGTCGATTGGGGGGCTGATCATTGGCGGCGTCTTGGCGGCGCCGCTAGCGGGATGGGTGGTGAAGGCATTGAATGAGTCGACACTTCTGCGGCTTGTTGGAACTCTGATCACGCTTTTGGCCGGCTACCAAACGCTCGAGCCGGTGCTGTGACGAACTTGCCCGTCCGATTGGATTGGGTCGAATTCTTCAGATGTCATCACATAACGTCGTTCGGCCGCACGCCCGCGCAGTAATGATCACGAAAGTCAAACGGTGAAGACCTCGCGCCGCAGCGCCTCCCAGCTTTCCTGGTCGGTCGCGAGGAGCAACCCGCCATTGTTGTGCGCCGGCAGGTAGCGGGACCCGTCGAAACGAGCCGCAAATGCCCCGGCCTCCTCCGCGATCAGCGTGCCTGCGAGGTGATCCCAGGGCATGAGCTTCCGGTACATCAGGAAGTGCAGGTGACCGGCGGCAAAGATGCGATATTCGTGCGCCGCACAACGATAGCTGGTGGCGATCCTGACCTTCGCCAAATTTCCCATGACGATGCGCCGGTCGTCTTCTTTGTAGAAACCGGTCGAGGCGCCGCCGACCATGTTTGCGAGCGGCACGCTGGCCGTTACCGTCAGCTTTTCCTGCGAGCCATTCGGCCGGCACATCCAGGCGCCGGAGCCCTTCTCAGCGATGACCCAATCATTGCCCAGCGGATCGTAGATGATGCCGGCGATGGTCTCGCCCTTCGCGACGACGCTTGCCATGACGCCGAAGAGTGGCAGGCCAGCCGCGAAATTGAACGTGCCGTCGATCGGATCGACGACGATGGCGAGATCGGCATCCGCCAGCTTATCGATGAGCCCCGGATTGGCGGCGACGGATTCTTCGCCGATGAAGACCGCGCCCGGCGCGACCGCGTCGATTCGCGCCTCGATCAGCCTTTCGGCCGCCTCGTCCGCTTCGGTGACGAGGTCGATCGCCTCCGTTTTCATTCGCACCTCGCCCGTCTGGAGGTTGCGGAACCGCGGCAGGATTTCCTTCACCGCCGCCTCCTGCAGAAGATTGGCAAGGGCGGCGATGTCGACGGAATGGCTCATTCTCGGGGCTCCGGAGAAAGGGATAGGAAATCGAACAGCTTCGGATCGAGCAGGTGCGACGGGTTCACGTGCCCGAGCGCGCGTAGCATCGTATCCTTACGGCCCGGCATGCGGCGCTCGATATCGGCAAGCATGGCCTTCATTGCATTGCGCTCGAGGCCGTCCTGGGAGCCGCAGAGATCGCAGGGGATGATGGGAAACGCCATGGCCGCGGCGAATTTGGCGAGATCGTCCTCCGCGGCATAGGCAAGCGGACGCAGCACCGTGAGATCGCCCTCGTCATTCACGAGCTTCGCCGGCATGGATGCAAGCCGCCCGCCGTGAAACAGGTTCATGAAGAAGGTCTCGAGGATATCCTCGCGATGATGGCCGAGCACCAACGTGTCGCAGCCCTCCTCCCGCGCGATGCGGTAGAGGTTGCCGCGGCGCAGGCGCGAACAGAGCGAGCAGTAGGTCGCCCCCGCCGGCACCTTTTCCTTCACGATCGAATAGGTGTCGCGATATTCGATCCGGTGCTTGACGCCGATCGAGGAAAGATAGTCCGGCAGAATGTGCTTCGGAAAGTTCGGCTGCCCCTGATCGAGATTGCAGGCGATGAGTTCGACCGGAAGCAGGCCGCGCCACTTAAGATCCATCAGCAGCGCCAGCAGGCTGTAGCTGTCCTTGCCGCCGGAAACACCGACAAGCCAGCGCTTCGCACCGTTGAGCATGGCAAAGTCGTCCAGCGCCTGGCGCACCTGCCTGAGCAGACGCTTCCGGAGCTTGTTGAAGGAAACGGCGGACGGCATACGCGAAAACAGCGGATGATCTCCGGCGTCGAAGCCGGCCCCGTCCTTGTCGACGGCGATGTTGATATCGCGCTCAGACGTTCGTGCGAGTTCCATGGCAGCGTCCCGGAGTGTGCAAGGCATAATACGGCTAAGGGCTGAAACAGCACTTGCCCGGTACGCCCCGCAAGATCAAGGGGATTCGAGCTGCCGCGCCGGTGATTCGGCACGATAGCCTCTCCTCGGCTTTAAACCCGAGGACTAGCCCTCTCCTCGTTTTGACGGGTAGAGGTACTGAGGACCGCGCAGTCCCCCTTCACCCGCCTGCGGGGACAAGGTCGCGGCAGCGGGTTGAGGGGCGGTCACATAAATCACGATCAAGGCCCGAAAACAGACCATCCCGTGCGCGCCGCGAGCATCTCGAGCGCGAGCGAGCCCAGCAGCGAGTTGCCGTTCTCGTTAAGCCCCGGCGACCAGACGGCGATCGACGCCTTGCCCGGGGCAACCGCCAGGATGCCGCCCCCGACGCCGCTCTTGGCCGGCAACCCGACGCGATAGGCGAAGTCGCCGGAACCATCGTAATGGCCGCAGGTGAGCATCAGCGCGTTGATGCGCCGCGCCCGCTGGCGCGAGACAACGGAGTGCCCCGTCAGCGGATTGCTGCCGCCGGCGGCGAGAAACAGCCCCGCCTTGGCGAGCTGGCTGCAGGTCATCGCCAGGGCGCAATGATGGAAATAGACGCCGAGCACGTGCTCGGCCGGGTGATCGAGCCGCCCGAAGGAGCGCATGAAGTTGGCGAGCGCGAAGTTGCGGTAGCCGGTCGCCGTTTCCGACCGCGCAACCTCGTGATCGATCACGATCGTTTCGTCGTCGGCGAGATAGCGGACGAAGCGTACGATCTCGCCGATCAGTTCCCTTGGCGTATGGCCGGCGAGGATGAGATCGCTGATGGTGATTGCGCCCGCATTGATGAAGGGATTGCGCGGCTTTCCGCCCTCATGTTCGAGCTGGACGATCGAATTGAACGGCGAGCCCGAAGGCTCGCGCCCGACGCGGTGCCATATGTTCTCGCCGTGCTTGCCGAGCGCCAGGGTCAGGGTGAACACCTTGGATACGCTCTGGATCGAGAACGGGACCTCCGCGTCGCCGACGCGATGCAGTTCGCCGTCCGTCGTGACCATAGCCATGCCAAAATGCTTGGGGTCGACGCGAGCGAGCTGGGGAATGTAGTCGGCAACCTTCCCCTCGCCGAACCGCGGCGCCAGCTCGTGGTAGATGTCGTCGAGGATCGATTGCAGGTCCTGCTGCGCTTTCTGCTCCGACATACGGCATTCCTCGGCACTGGAACGAAACAAGGGGCCGGATCAGTGGCCGCAACGTCGTTCCGACATTCCCTTACAGAAAAACCGCCCGTCTCCGGGCGGCTTCGAAGATCCTAACGCTACTGCATGTCTCCTTGAAATCAATGCCGACCAAAAGGAAAGACAGGCAAGACGCGCGGCGCTGCAGCGCCCGGTTTAGCGCGAATAGAATTCGACGACGAGGTGCGGTTCCATGACGACCGGATACGGAACGTCCGAGAGAACCGGAACGCGAGCATAGGTGGCGACCATCTTGTTGTGGTCGACCTCGATGTAATCAGGAACGTCGCGTTCGGCGAGCTGGACGGATTCGAGAACCGAAACGAGCTGCTTGGACTTTTCCTTGACCTCGATGACATCGCCCGGCTTGCAACGGTAAGAAGCGATGTTGACCCGAACGCCGTTCACCTTGACGTGACCATGGTTGACGAACTGACGGGCGGCAAAGACCGTCGGAACGAACTTGGCGCGATAGACGATCGCGTCCAGGCGCGACTCGAGCAGGCCGATCAGGTTTTCCGGAGTGTCGCCCTTGCGGCGGGAAGCTTCGTCGAAGATGGCGCGGAACTGCTTCTCACGAATGTCGCCATAGTAGCCCTTCAGCTTCTGCTTGGCGCGCAGCTGTACGCCGAAGTCGGAGAGCTTGGACTTGCGGCGCTGGCCGTGCTGGCCGGGGCCGTATTCGCGACGATTGACCGGGGACTTCGGACGGCCCCAGATGTTTTCGCCCATGCGGCGGTCGATTTTGTACTTGGACGATTCGCGCTTGCTCATCGCATTTCCTTTCAACGTGTTACGCCGGTCTGTTACCAAACCGGATCAAGGAAACACGCCCTCCTCTGAACCCATTTTCGGGGCTCTGACAGGCTTCTCACGATCACGCGGACGCGAAAAACCACGGGACATGTCAAATGAAACACCGGGCATCGCTGCCCGGCGTTGGGCGGGTCTTTACGCACTGTTTCCCGGCTTGTCAACGGAATCCGTCGGAACATAGGGCTATTTCCGCGTACCATCGTCGCGGGCCGGAACGTACAACGCGTCATGCCAGCAAACAGCTTCTTCGCGCCTGCCGATGGGCTGGCGCCCGCGATCGAATTCTTCTATATAGTGGAGCCGCTGGGGTCGTAGCTCAGTTGGGAGAGCGCCGCAATCGCACTGCGGAGGTCGAGGGTTCGACTCCCTTCGACTCCACCAATGAAATCTGTGTCCAGCCCGGAGACATAGGTAACAGTTTGTCCCTAAGACATGGGTGACAACCTCGTGCCGAACGGTTGTCGATGGTCTGCAAGGTTCTCTGCTCCAACTCGATATATCCGAGATCGCGAGGTCCCGGCACACCCCGCTCATGCCTTCCCCCTCCAGAGGGAGCGCGACAAAACGGTGTTCCTTCATTACCGAACTCTCTCTCCACGGCATCAACACCCTCCGGCCAAAAGCGGAAAGTGTTACCCATGTGTCCGGTACAAAACGTCGCCTATGAATCAGGCCGGTCATCATTGTGTCCAGCCGGCTGCCCAGTTCGACCAGCGCCTCGACGTTCCTGGCGCCAGCCCCAGAGTCACGTCTCAAGCCATTTACCAAGAAGGCAAAAGCCCGTTTCCGGGCCCGTCAACTTTGCTTGCCATCGCATGTGAATTGATGGACAGTTGAAGTCTGCATTTTTCTATCAGAGCAACTCCCACGAGTGGAGATCACCATGCCTCTTCGACTTCTGACGGCAGCTCTGGCGATGGCGCTTCTGGCGCTTTCGGGATGCGCGACCACAGGCGCCACCGGCAATACGACCTACACCCAGTGGTACGGCCCCTATCCGGAACCGGATTTCGACGTCCTTAGCCCCGGAGGCCTGCGCCTGGCCTATTGAAACGCGATAAAGCGTTCGATCACATAAGATCGGCAGCGAGGCGTCGCCCCCGATGGGCATGCTCGAAGCCTAATGCGCCGCGAAATTCACGGAATCTTAGGTACTTGCGGAACACTTATGGAACGGATAGTGTCTGTTCTTGGTTTGTTTCGCGATTCTGGAGTGACGCGCCATGCTGACCCGCAAGCAACAGGAATTGCTTCTCTTCATTCATGAACGAATGAAGGAATCCGGGGTGCCGCCGTCCTTCGACGAAATGAAAGACGCACTCGATCTCGCGTCGAAATCGGGCATCCACCGGTTGATCACGGCGCTCGAGGAGCGCGGCTTCATCCGCCGGCTGCCCAATCGGGCGCGCGCGTTGGAAGTCATCAAGCTTCCGGAAGCCTATTCAGGGGCGATCCAGCCGCGCCGCGGCTTTTCGCCCAGCGTCATCGAGGGCAGCCTCGGCAAGCCGCCTGCCCCACCGAAACCGGAGCCCGCTCCGATGGAGACGGCATCGATCGCCGTGCCGGTGATGGGGCGAATTGCGGCCGGCGTGCCAATCTCGGCTATCCAGAACAATACGCATGAGATTTCCGTTCCGCACGAAATGATCGGCAGCGGCGAGCACTACGCGCTGGAGATCAAAGGCGATTCGATGATCGAGGCCGGTATCCTCGACGGCGACACCGTGATCATTCGCAATACGAGCACGGCAAGCCCCGGTGACATCGTCGTCGCCTTGATCGACGACGAAGAGGCGACCTTGAAGCGCTTCCGCCGGAAAGGTGCCTCAATCGCCCTCGAAGCAGCGAACCCGGCCTACGAGACCCGGATATTCGGGCCGGACCGGGTCAAGATTCAGGGCAAGCTCGTCGGTCTGATCCGGCGCTATCATTAACCGTAAGGCAGGACCTTTCGTTCTGTATGCGAAGCGGCAGGCGTTCGCTCGCCTGGTTGAGCCGAGGCAGAGGCGATTTCGAGGCGTGCGGTCGCCGTCAGTTGGTCCTGCGCGCCTCACCAAATGAAACGGCTCATCGACTCCCGCTTCGTTCGGGCTGCTCGGCCCCGGATTTCCCGCCTTCGGCGGGCGCTCCGCCGCCCTCCTTCGCCGTCCCATCCGGCACCGGCTTCGGGCCCAGGTCCATATCCTTCGGGTCCGGTTTCCAGGTCGGCGACGGCATGGGCTGATCGGTAAGTTGATCGTTCGTCGGCTTGCCCATGGCTCTGCTCCTTGCCGCTGTTTCGGCCCAACCGAAAAGCCTGCGCGAAGTTCCAAACAATGAACCAAACGCTGCGCGAGAGAATGAAGTCAGGCGGCGGGCTTCAGCGCCGCCGGAAGCGATCAATGCAAATGTGGTGGTTGGGGGCACACACCCGAAGCGGGGCGTGGAACCGGGCAATTCCGGAGACGATCAGTTTCAAAACAGCCACTGAGGTGTGGCAATGGAGGCCTCGGCCGGAATTGAACCGGCGTACAAGGATTTGCAGTCCTCTGCGTCACCACTCCGCCACGAGGCCTCTCTGACCTGAATTCTCAAGCCGTGGCGAGCGTTTAGAATCATTCGAGATGAACCGCAAGAGGCAATTTCCCAAAAAAACACCCGTTCCCCCGGCATCTTGCGCCAAGGCTCCACGCCGGCCAGACCTCCGCCGGGCGCGGCTGGCCCTTAAGTGGCAAAAATGCAACCAACGACTAAAACGTAGTCACAATACATCTACAGGGTGGATTTACCCTTGAAATCGAGCCCTTGACGCAGTTTCGTTACAAAACTGTCACATTCCAAGGGACCCAGAATGTTGGACGGCAATATCTCCCTTTCCGATTGGCACCTTTGCGCCGGCGGACACCAACGGAGCGTTTTCGAGCATGAGCTCTATCCCAACGTTCTGATCAAGGTGCTGCGGTCGAGGGGCGATGGTGGGGAGCGCCAATCTACCCGGGCGCTCCGTTTTCTCGACAGATTTAAGCGTTTCGGCGCCTACCGGACATTCCGGCGCGAAGTCGACGAATACATTGAGCAAGGAAGAAAGTTCACCCTGGCGGACCTCCCAGATCTTCCCATTCCCAGAGTCTTCGGCTTTGTGCACACCGAGCGCGGCCTTGGTCTTGTTGTCGAGAAGATCACGAAGGCAAACGGGCAACTGGCCCCAACCTTGCGCGACCTGGCACTGTCGGGGCAGTTCGCGACAAGGCACCTCGCGATGATCGACGAGTTCTTCGAACGCTGTCGGCGGCTTCACATCGTGCTGATGGATTGCAATGCCGGCAATTTCGTAGTCACCGATCGTCGAGGTTACGAGGAACTCATCTGCGTCGACGGCACGGGTGAAAAGAGCTTTTTGCGCATTTTTGCCTTCAGCCGCCGTGCCAACGATCTCAGGCTCCAGCAGATGCGCGCGACATTGCTCACCAAGCTCGCGAGAACATTGAACGAATCCGCGACAGCGGCTGAAGAGGACGTCGTCCGCACTGTTACAAGCGCCTCCGGGCGGTCATACTTGCGCTTTGGCTGAGCTTGCCGGCGCCTCCAGACCCCGATAGACTATTTTCCGGAGGACTTCTCTGCATTGCCACGCCAGCGCGCCCACCATACCGCCAGCCTCCGGCGCGCGCGGCGCACTGCCGGTATGTCGTGGGAAAGCACCAGAAGCCCCAGCGGGATCATCCAGAATCCCAGGACCGGCAAGAAACCAAGCGTACCGGCCGCTACAAGCAACACGCCGATCCCGATCCGCACCGCCGGCGACTCCGGCAATGGAATGCGCCATTTGCCAATAATCATCTGTCGTGTTTTCGGGTCGATGCCGAAACGCCTGTTCTTGTCTCCGTTCGCCATCGCTCCCTTTCCTTTGACTTCCCCAAAGTTGGTGCTTTCTCCACAGCCGAGCAAGCGGCGCTCACGATTTTTTTGAAAAATCGCTTGGCAAATCCGAAAAGCATTTGTATTAGCAGCCTCACTTCTGCGGTGCAGATGATCCCTGGTAGCTCAGCGGTAGAGCACTCGACTGTTAATCGATAGGTCGCCGGTTCGAATCCGGCCCGGGGAGCCAGTTTCCAAAGCCCTGCGCCTCACGGTGCGGGGCTTTTTCTTTGCATGTTTCAACGGCCTCGAGCACCGTCGCACCATCCGCCCCCCTGATTCCCTCGAACGTCTGATGCCTTAGCTTCCTGTCGTCCGTGGGCACCTCCGCGATCAGCCTGCCGCGCCCTTCCGCTTGAGGTTCACCGCCAGCGACTTCGTCTCGGTCTGCTCGAGGACCTTCGCCGGCCTCATCGCTTCCTGCGGCTCCACCTGGTTCCGACCCGCCGCCCTAGACGAGCTCGTCCAGGCCGCCAGAAACAGCCGGCCATTCGCGCCAACCTGCCCAAGACAATTTAACCGACGCCAATCGATGCTGCGCTAGGGCGCTGTTGCCCCTGCTTGCTTGGCATTTAGCAATTGGGCCATTGCGGTCACCAACTGGGCCATGGCGAAGGGTTTTTCGATCATTAGGCTGTTTGGCACACCTTTTGACGCCCAATCTAGAGCGCCGTGCCCGCTAATGTAGACGATCGGCATGTCTGGAGCGATTTGCCTCGCCACACGCGCAACTTCCCAGCCGTCTGGGGGCTCGAGGAACTGAATGTCCGTCACTACGCCTTGGATGCACGAATCTGCAGCGTTCAGAAACTCTAAAGCTTTCCTACCGCTCGTTACCGCTATGACCTTGAACCCGGCTTCGACGAGAGCGTCTTCGAACTCCAACAACAGCAACGCCTCGTCGTCGGCCAACAAAATCGTGACTGGTTCCACCCGGGTTCCCCCCAACGAGATTCGAACGAAACGCCAGGGATGGAAAAGAGTTCCTCTCTCTTTTTGCGGTGGTGAACCGACCAGGCAATCCGGCGGCACCAGCCGGCCAAGTTATAGCCGAGCGCGATCAAGCGCCTCTGCACTTCCTCCACGTTTCGTCCATGGCTCACCTGTATTTTGGATAGCAAGCCCCCGCGTTTGGGCAGGGGCGAAAAGCGCCGATCAAAGATCTAGACTACGGTCAGGCACGTTCACCGATCTGTCAGCATTCGTATAAGCGCGAGTTCGTCGCGGACGCCCTGCTGATACAGATGGAAGAGCATTTTGCCGACTTCCGCCCCGCCTTCGCTTTGCGGCTCCAACTCCATCACGCAGCACACGCTAATGTAGACTCGGCGCAGCATCGACAGTTCGGTTTCGTCTATTCCGAAGTCTCTGGACCACACCATCTCACTTTGACCCTCCGATCGAAGCAGGTTTGTAAATGTTGAACCTGATATTGGTTAGTTACTGAGTTGATTCCAGACCTCCATGGTGCTCTCGGAGCGGCACGGCTCTCATCGGGGCTCCTTGGAGATTGGGGACATGCCCGCGCCACCGCTCTGGATATTGATCGCAGAGTTGCCAACAGGCACATCGCCGTAACTGGAGCCGACTCAAGCCGTCGAGGCAAATTAGATCGAGGGCATCGGGTCGGGCGGCGATGTCACGCGCGGCCTCATTGCCGAATCTTCGGGCATGCCTGATCAAAGCGTAGATCCAAGATTTGACGCTCGTTCCAGCCATAGACATCGCCGGCTCTCCGCAATGTTGCAACCGTTGACAATGACTGGAGCAGCCGTAAGGTCTGCAGGGGCCTATTGACGAGTTGCTGGGGCGAAAAAGCATGGCGCAGACGGGTGATGCGTTTGAGAGGGGGCTGCGCGTAAGCGATAATGGTCGGCTTGTCTTCTCGTCAGACGAGTTCGACGAGCGCCTCGACAACAAGGCGCGGATGAGCCGCTGGTTTGACATTTACAATGTGACTTTTGGCGAAGCGGACATCCATTGGGATGGAGAGGGAGTCTATCGCGCTCGCTCCGAATTTGTGCCTCTCGGTGACGCGATCACCGCCATCGACTTCATGTTCCACCGCATAGCACGCAACAAACGCCAGATCAGTAGAGACAATCATGAACAGCTGGCGATCGGTTTCATGGAGGGAGCGCGTGTGCGGGCCAAGATTGGCAACAATGAGCTGTCTGCCCCGGCCAGCAGCATCTATCTCTATTCGACCGCACAACCGATTGAGTTCCTCACCGACGCCGGCGCATCGCCATCTCACCGACCCGCGCCGCTTCGACGGCAAAGCAAATCCATTTCGCCACCCTCAGCGCCAACCTCGCGCTGACAAATGCGGACTTCCTGATCTTCTGATTGTTGCCACCTCTCCCCGCCGTTCTCCTGCGGGGAGAGGTCCACGTATTTTGCCCGCGGCTGGGCGGGCAATCCGCTCACATCAGTTGATGACCTGAACCACTGTACGCGATTTCGGCTCCACGATCACCCGCTGTTCGTTGACAACAGCAAAGGCGTAATTGGGAGATTCAGGAATAGGTGTCAAAACGACCGTCTCGGGAATGGGTTTCCCGACCACGACGGGCTGCTGCACGACTACGGACGGCGGTGCCGGCTGCTGCTGAACGTAGGTAACCACCTCGGGAGGCGGCGGCGTGAGTGCGCCACCCAGAGTGGCACCAACAACCGCGCCGACACCGGCGCCAACCGGACCTCCCAGGATTGCGCCCGTTGCCGCACCACCCACCATACCGGTGGTCGCGTTCCTGCCGTCGCTTTCCTGGGCCACAACGGTACCGGCAAGTAGCGTGGCGGCCGCTGTGATGAATACAAGCTTTTTCATTGTCCTATCCTCTCGTTAGACGCCCGACCAACGATCAGAAGCAAGAACGGTTCCGGGCGCAGGACCTTAGTCCGATGGATTACCGAGAAAGGTCTTATGACCGTTGCTTCACGGCTCTGCCGCCACACGTTCTGTCATAAGGGCCATCGAGCCCAGCGGTGATGATCGGTCTCCTCGAGGACAAATGGTGCCGCGAAGGTCCGGAACGCCACTACCAGAAAAGTGATCCGATCGCTGGAGAGAGGAACTCGTAATGTATGGGAGAGATAATTTCCGCCGCCCCGAGCGAAAGGCATCGGTCGGCTTTCCAGTCGGCATAATGCTTCTCTCGATGCTGGTGATTGCCATGTATCTGCTTGTCGGAAGCGCCTTCCTGGACTCGAGAAGTCCGGACGTCGCGGTCTACGTCCCCGCAGGGGACGCTACGCAAGCCGTCGATTGATCGGTAGCCGCGATCGCGGCGATCCCCGATTCTCCGAAGCTCAGCAGTGGAAGTCGGCGCCGTCGCGTCCGGCGAGCGAGCATCATGCAGAGCCCGATGACCAGTGCCCGCTCCCCCTCCTCCTCTGAAGTGCGACAGTTGCGGGCGTATTGAGATCCCATTCCCTCTTGGGTTATCAGGTTTTGAGGTGTGCGCTTTCCGAGAATCGGGTTGCCACTCCGTCTGTTCAACTTGCCCCCAAGATGGTTCCGCCCGGTTCCAAATTCCTCGAAAGGGTTCGCATGCGCTTCGCATGGTTGTTCCTGGTGCTTGCGATCGCGACCGAGATCGCCGGCCTAACCGCCATGAAGGCGGCTTCCGCCTCGGGCTCCTATGTCGGTCATGTGGTCATGTACGGCTCGATCGCGCTTTCCTACGTTTTCCTTGCAAAAGCGGTGAAGACGATTCCGGTCGGTGTCGCCTATGCGATTTGGGAAGGCTCGGGCGTGGCGCTGATCACACTTGTGTCCGTGCTCGTTTTCGACCACGCGCTGACCGGTCGCGAGTTGCTTGGCCTTTCGATGGCCGTCGCCGGCATCCTTCTCGTCAACGCCGGCAGGTCTCACGCGGCGGAAGATCCCGCGGGAGATGCCGCGTGAGCATCTCCGGCTTGTCCTTTGCCTTGGCCGTGGCGGCCGGTATTCTCGACGTCGCCGCCAACCTCGCCTCGACGAAGTCGAACGGCTTTGCGCGTCGTGGCTGGGGCGCGCTTTCGATCCTGCTAGTGCTCGCCGCCTTCGCCTTGCTCGCGGAAGCCGTCAAAGGCATGGAGCTGGCGATCGCTTATGCGGTGCTCGGCGGCACCGGGATCTTCGGAACGGCGATCAGCGGCCGCATCTTCTTTGGGCAGAAACTGAAGCCGGTCGGCTGGTTCGGGCTCTCACTCATCTTCGGGGCGGTGTTATGCATGTCTCCTTGAATCGACCTCGATTAGAGGACAAGGACATGCAGCAATTCAAAGTGCTACAGCGACCTTTGCGCTTCTGATAGGAGCCGCGGCGCTGTAGTGCCTCACACCGCCTGATGCGGCTGTCCCTTTGGGCGTGCCTCCGTCCTCTTCCTTGCCGTGCTCTTCGGCGCACGCCACGGCACCAGCCACTTCACGAGCGCGAAATAGGCTCCATAGGGGAGGAGCTGCAGCAACTTGACAAGGTAAGTGAAGCGCTTCGGAAAGGATATCTCGAAGCGTTGGGACTTCAGGCCTCGCGAGATCCGCTCAGCCGCCGTCTCAACGCTAACCAGTGCGGGTCGGGGGAAGTCGCCCTTCACCGCGCCGTGCGTGTCGACGAAGCCGGGACAGATAAGTTGCAGGCGGATACCAATCCGGTCGAGATCGAACTTCAGGCTCTCGGCCATGTTGATCAGGGCGGCCTTGGTCGCGCCGTAAGCCGCGCCCATCGGTAGTCCGCCATAGCCGGCGACAGAAGAGACTATCGCTATCTGCCCCTGCCCTTTTGCTTTCATGTGCTCGACCAGTGGTACAAGGCAATTGACGACGCCCTGGAGATTGACGGCCAGACTCTCGTCGAACGCTTCATGTTTGAGATCGTCGCCGCGCACCGGAATTGCCACGCCGGCATTGAGGATCGCCAGCGCCACCTGCCCGTGATCGTATTCGATCGCGGTCAAGAGCCGGTCCATGTCACCCGGGTGGGTCACGTCCCCGTCGAGCACGATGATTTTACCTGGTCCGGTCGCCTCATGCTGGAGGGCGACCAGCTTGTCGTGGTTACGCGCCGTAACGACGACTGCGTAGCCTTCCTCGACGAGCCGCAACGCGACGGCGCGTCCTATTCCGGAGCTTGCCCCGGTAATCCATACCAATCCATGTTCTGGGCGGGCGGTAAAAGCAGTCGTCATCTCGTCCTCACGTAGATCGGGACCGTTGCCTCTCCCGCAAAGCCCGTGTTTTATCCCGAGGCCGGTCGTCGTGACGGCGATGCCGCTCAATTCTCCGCTCCCGCCCACTGATTTGACCGCGGAGACGATTTTTGCCCGGGACAGGAAAGCTGCGAAACGCTATTTCTTGTCTATTCAACAGCCTAGGCCGAAAAGATGCCAATATTTCGGCGGCCCTGCCCTTTAGACCGGATGTTTATCGGCTTGCCGTTGATCAAGGTTAGTGCTTGGCTTGCAGCCGGCATCCAGTTCCAGCGCGAGGTTCTTTAAATGCGTGTTCTTCCGTCCGTGCTCGAAGCGATCGGCAATACGCCGCTGATCCGGCTCAATGCCGTTTCCAAAGCCACCGGCTGCAACATTCTGGGCAAGGCGGAGTTTCTCAACCCTGGCCAATCGGTGAAGGACCGGGCGGCGCTGTGGATCATCCGCGAGGCCGAGAAGGCCGGCAAGCTAAGGCCCGGCGGCGTTATCGTCGAAGGCACGGCCGGCAATACCGGAATAGGCCTTGCCGTCGTCGCCAGCGCACTTGGATACCGCACCGTCATCGTCATTCCCGAGACTCAGAGCGAGGAGAAGAAGGACGCGCTGCGCCTGCTCGGCGCCGAGCTGGTCGAGGTTCCGGCGGTCCCCTACAGGAACCCCAACAATTACGTGAAGATTTCCGGGCGCCTGGCGGCCGAACTCGCCAAAACCGAGCCGAACGGCGCAATTTGGGCGAACCAGTTCGACAACGTCGTCAATCGGCAAGCGCATGTCGACACGACGGCGCCGGAGATCTGGCGCGATACCGACGGGAAGGTCGACGGCTTCATCTGCGCCGTCGGCTCCGGCGGCACACTCGCCGGGGTGGCTGAAGGACTGCGTGCGCGCGACCCCAACGTGAAGATCGGCATCGCCGATCCGGAAGGTGCCGCTCTTTACAACTATTATGCCCATGGCGAATTGAAAGCGAGCGGTAGCTCGATCACCGAAGGCATCGGCCAGGGACGGATCACCGCCAATCTCGAAGGCTTCACGCCGGATTTCGCCTACCAGATTCCCGATGCGGAGGCCGTGCCCTATGTCTTCGAGCTCATCGAGAAGGAAGGCATCTGCGTCGGTGGCTCAACCGGTATCAACATCGCCGGCGCCGTGCGGCTCGCCCGGGAGCTCGGCCCCGGACATACGATCGTGACCATCCTCTGCGACTATGGCAACCGCTACCAGTCGAAGCTCTTCAACCCGGACTTCCTCGCCTCGAAAGGCCTGCCGGTGCCCGACTGGCTCGCGAAGCCCTCGACCATCACCGTGCCCTACGAAACAGTCGAGTAATCGATGACCAGGACCGTGACCGCCCTCTTCCGTGACGATTTCTATCTCTCGACCTCGGAAGCCCGTGTGACCGCAATTCTGCAGGATGGCGGGATCGAGCTCGATCAGACGTGCTTCTATGCCGCCTCCGGCGGCCAGCCAGGCGACACGGGTTTTTTCGAGCGCGAAGACGGCAGCCGCATCGCCATCGTCGACACGCGACATGGCGACACCAAGGATGTCATCATGCATCTGCCGGCCGGCGGGCAGCCGCTTCCCGCCGTTGGCGAGAAGCTCGTCCTGCACATCGATTGGCCGCGCCGTTATCGGCTGATGCGCATGCATACCGCCTGCCATCTGCTTTCCGTCGTCTGCCCCTATCCAATCACCGGTGCGGCAGTCGGCGAGGAGGAGAGCCGCGTCGATTTCGACATGAGCGAAACGATCGACAAGGATCAGGTGACCGCGGCGCTGATGAAGCTCGTCGGGGAGAACCACCCCGTCTATGTGCAGTGGATCACGGACGAAGAACTCGCCGCCAATCCCGCTATCGTCAAATCGAAGAATGTTCGCCCGCCAATCGGCCTTGGGCGCGTGAGCCTCGTCTGCATCGGCGATAACTCCTCGGTCGACAGCCAGCCCTGCGGCGGCACGCATGTGTCGGAGACCCAGGAAGTCGGCGCAATCTACATCGCAAAGATCGAAAAGAAGGGTAAAGAGAACCGGCGCTTTCGAATACGATTCGGAATGCCGCAAGATCGAGCCGCCGTCTAACGCAAGGTGACGAGATGAACGACAAAAACAAGAGCGCCTTCGTTGTCTCCGCCGCATGGTTGGTGCAGCGCCTGGGCGATCCCGCTATCAAAATCGTTGATGCGTCCTGGTATCTACCGGCGCAGAACCGCGACCCCAAGGCGGAATACGAGGCGGCCCATATCCCCGGCGCGATCTTTTTCGACCAGGATACCATCGCCGACCAGACCAGCGGCCTGCCGCACACCCTGCCCTCGGCGGAAACCTTTGCCGAGGCCGTTGGCGCCATGGGCATCACCGAAGAAGACACGATCGTCGTTTATGACGGCCCCGGCATCTTAACCGCGCCGAGAGTCTGGTGGATGTTCCGGATCATGGGCGCAAAGGACGTCTACGTGCTCGACGGCGGCATGGACGGCTGGAAGGCTGAGGGGCGGCCAACGACGACCGAGGTCCCGAGGCCGACGCGACGCAGCTTCCAGCCGAAATTCGACGCAAAGGCCGTCACCTCTTTCGAGCGCATGAAGAATATCGTTGAAAATCGACTGGCGCAGATTGCCGATGCACGGAGCGCCGGCCGCTTTGCCGGCGAAGAGCCTGAGCCGCGCGCCGGCATGCGGTCGGGCCACATGCCGGGCGCCAAGAGTCTTCCCTCCGGTGCTTTCTCCGAAGAAGGCAAGTTCAAGGACCTCAAAGCCCTGCGTCAAACCTTTGCCGACGCCGGCATCGACCTTGCGAAGCCGGTCGTCACCACCTGCGGATCCGGCGTCACCGCGGCCATCATAACACTGGCACTTCAATCATTGGGCCATACGGACAATACGCTTTATGATGGTTCCTGGTCGGAATGGGGCGGGCGACCCGATACCCCCGTCGAAATCGGTAGAGAGTAAAAGCCATGCAAGGATCGAACCCTGCCGCAATCACGGCACATGTGACCGAACTCGAAATGACGTCGCCGCCGAAGCAGAGCCTGCCGATGCCTGTAAACATCCATACGGCGATCCTGCGCGTGTTCGACATCCCGCTTACCTACTATCGCTTTCTTTACCTTCGTGTCGGCAGGCGTTGGCATTGGGCGGACCGACTGCGAATGAGCGACGAGGAACTGGCCGCTCTGCTGCATGACAAGCGAACCACGTTGACGGTCCTCTACGTCAACGGCGCGCCAGCCGGCTTCTTCGAACTGCAGCAGCAGGAAGACGACATCATCGAGATCACCCATTTCGGGCTCATGGAGCATGCGCTCGGCCTCGGGCTCGGCAAATGGTTCCTGCTGCAGACCTTGCTTGCGGCTTGGGCCATGGATCCGCGCAAGGTCACGGTGACGACCAATAATCTCGATCATCCCCGCGCCCTACAGCTCTACCAACAATTCGGCTTCTCGCCGGTTGCCACCCGCGAAGCGGTGATCAAGCCGCTGGCGGACGACGAGTTGCTCGCCTTTGCGAAAAAGCTGTAGAACCGGAACGACGATTACCCTTTCACAGGATCACACCTGCTCTTTCAGCCAGTCTTGCAGCTCCGCCTCGGCCCTCTCCAAGGCGCTGTGATTCAACAGTTTGCGCAAGAATGCGACGGTGACGGCGCGGGCACGCAAATTGAATCGGCTGTCGCCCTGTTCTTCGCCGATCACCTGATAGACGTCCAGCTTGTCATAGAGCTGCTGCAACCGGTTCTGTACGCTGCGCAGCGACAGGCTCCGGCGTTTCGCAATCGCCCGGTCGGTCAGCCCGAGCGCGATATCGACAAGCACCTCATATTCCGAATCGGTGAAGCTGTTGGCGCGGCCGATCGTCTTTTGCTGCAAACCGCGCACTTCACGGTCGATCACGCATTGGCTTTCGACGAAGATCGAGCGTAGCGCCAGCTTCAGCCGCTCGTCGGATGCGGACTTCAAGACGTAGCCATAGGCGGCTCCGTCCGGAACGATGCGCGAAACGCCACGGACGTAGGCTTCGTCGGAGTAGTTCGACCAGAAGAGGATGCGCGTTTCCGGCCGCTCCTTCCAGATCGTGCGCGCCGCTTCGATCCCGTTGCGGCTCGCCATCTGAAGGTCCATCACTATGTGCGCGGATTTGTGATCGCGGGCAAGCTGCTCGCCGGCGACGCCATTCTCGGCCTCGATGACGGTGTCGCACTCGGGCAATGCCGCACAGACCGCCTCGTGCAGGTACGAACGGTGAAGCGGGTCGTCCTCCACGATCAGTACCTTCATCGCCGATCCTCCCTCATGGCTGTCGCTCCGCCTCTGCCGAGCCCTGCTCGAGCGGTAGATGGACGCTCACCGTGGTGCCGCGGTTCTCACGTCCCGGTCCGATCGCGAACTTCGCCGAAATGAGCCTTGCTCGCGTCTTCATGCTGTCAATGCCGCCGCCGATGCGCCCGCGGGCTCGTGAAAGACCCCGCCCATCGTCCGAAATCTCGATTGCGAGATGGCCGGCCTCAAGCCGAAGCCTCACGGTTATCGCTATCGGCTGGGCGTGGCGCACCGCATTGTTGATTGCTTCCTGCGCAATCCGGAAAAGAGCAACGCTTACCGTTGGTTCGAGACCGTCGAGAGCTCCTCCGGTTTCATCGATCAGCGCCCACTCGATCGGCATCGCGCTGTCGCGCACCGATCGGTCGAGGTGGTTCTCGACTGCTTGGGCGAGCCCGAAGAGCTGCAAGACGGAAGGTTTTGCCTGCTCGATGATCTGCCGCAGGTCCTGCATGCAATGGTGGAGGCCCCTGGAAATCGGCTCCAGTGCCTCGCTGTTCAGCTCACCGCTTCGAGCCAGGCGGTCGATGCGGCGCGACAGACGCGTGAGGTCGGCGAGCGTCTGGTCGTGGAGGTCCATGCCGACGCGCTGGCGCTCCTGCTCCAGGGCCTCTGTCAGCTTCAACGCGCCCTGCCTCAGCCCTTCCTCGCGTGCACGCGCCTCCGCCTCGACAATGGCCGATTGCTGGGCCTGTTCGGCGGCTCTCAGCGCAAAGAAATAGGGCGCCAGCAGGTCGGCGATGATCCGCGCCCGGGCTACGTCCTCCATCGTGTATAATCCAGCCGTCTGCGACGAGCAGCTGAGCGCCGCGATGATCGTGCCTTGCACCTTCATCGGCACATGCAAGCGGCTGCGCAGCGATTGCTCGATGATCGGTCGCTTGAAGGCGCCCTCGAAATGGAAGCGCGCATCATTGATCGCGTCGTCCGTGAGCATGTAATCCACCTCGCCCCAGAGGAGCGAGCGGATCGGACTGTTGACGACCGGCGCCGAGGCGGCATCTCCCCATGCGGTGTCCATGCCGGTTTCGTAAGCAGTATGATAATTGCCGTCGACCATAAGGATGCAGACGTCGAGATGGTCGTGGGGGATGATATGCGCCACTTCCGCCGCAACGGCGCGTATCGCCGAGCGAAAGTCGAGTTGGCCAGCGAGCAGCCGGGATATTCCAAGATAGTGATCGACCAATGCGGCCGGCGCCATGTGCGGCATGTCCGCAGTTCCTCCCACGATCGCGCCCATCCCTTGGGGTGCGGCGACCGCCAGCTTCATTAAGCGCTCGACAGGGCGTCCTCGTCTTGCACGAACACGCAGCCTTTGGTGCAAAAGCCCGCAAACGCATTGCCGTATACGATCTGTACAGGCGGCAAATTCTCCCTCATCCTGCCATTACTGAGAGGAGGAAGCTCAGTGCAAGTCCTATTTGCAGACGACCGCATAGAGAGCGGCCGATGAGGCGATCCGGTCGAAGCCGGGTCCAGAGGGAGGAAAACATGACATTTCGCAAGATGCTCCTGGCGTCAGCGGTCGTCCTGTGCGCCGCAATGCCGAATTCCGCGTTGGCCGACACATCCGATAAGAAGATTGCGCTTTCCAATAATTATGCCGGCAACTCCTGGCGGCAGGCGATGCTCACGAGCTGGGACAAGGTGACGGGCGAGGCCGTCAAGGCCGGCGTGGTTGCGGCTGCCGATGCCTTCACGACGGCGGAGAACCAGGCGACCGAGCAGGCCGCACAGATCCAGAACATGATCCTGCAGGGCTATGACGCGATCGTCCTCAATGCCGCCTCGCCGACCGCGCTCAACGGCGCCGTGAAGGAGGCATGCGATGCTGGCATCACCGTCGTCTCGTTCGATGGCGTGGTGAGCGAGCCCTGCGCCTGGCGGATCGCCGTCAATTTCAAGGAAATGGGCCGCAGCGAGGTCGAATATCTGTCGAAGAAGCTGCCCGAGGGCGGGAACCTCCTGGAGATCCGCGGCCTTGCCGGCGTCTTCGTCGACGACGAGATCTCGGCGGGCATTCACGAGGGCGTCAAGCAGTACCCGCAGTTCAAGATTGTCGGGTCCGTCCATGGCGATTGGGCGCAGGATGTCGCCCAGAAGGCCGTGGCCGGTATCCTGCCGAGCCTTCCCGAGATCGTCGGCGTCGTGACCCAGGGTGGCGACGGCTATGGCGCCGCCCAGGCGTTCGCGGCCGCCAAGCGGCCGATGCCGATCATCATCATGGGAAACCGCGAGGACGAGCTGAAGTGGTGGAAGGAACAGAAGGATGCCAACGGCTATGAGACCATGTCGGTCTCGATCGCGCCCGGCGTCTCCACGCTCGCATTCTGGGTCGCCCAGCAGATCCTCGACGGAAAGGAAGTCAAGAAGGACCTCGTCGTGCCCTTCCTGCGCATCGATCAGGACAACCTGGAAGAGAACCTCGCCAATACCCAGGCCGGCGGTGTTGCCAATGTCGAATATTCGCAGGCGGATGCAATCAAGGTGATCGAATCCGCGGAATGACGGTCTTCCCATGTCGCGCGGTCCTCTCGGGACCGCGCGGCAGACCCCGCTCCAATCGATCCCCAGTACAGCAGACAGCGGTAAATGACGGTCAGAATGTCGAAGGCGATAATCGAGGTTGCCGACGCCAAGGTGAGTTTCGGAGCGGTCAGGGCGCTCGCCGGCGTGACGCTCGCCATCCGGCCGGGGGAATGCGTCGGCCTCGTCGGCCATAACGGCGCCGGCAAATCGACGATCGTCAGCGTCATCAATGGCGGCCTGACGCCGCAGCAGGGCAGCATCTCGGGCGACGGCGAACCTCTCGCGCGCTACGGCATCAACGCCGCCAGGGCGCGCGGCATACGCTGCGTTTTCCAGGAGCTTTCGCTCTGCCCGAATCTCACCGTGGTCGAGAATACCCGCATTCTGCACCGCCAACTGGGTGGCCTCGGCTGGCGCAGGCGGGCAAGGCTCGTGATCGAGCGCAGCCTCGATGCCGTGTTTCCGGGACACGGGATCGAAAGCGACAGAACGGTCGGGGATCTTTCCATCGCCGAACGGCAGATGGTCGAGATCGCAATGGCTTTTTCCGATGCCGGCATTGCGCCCCGGCTCATCATCCTGGACGAACCGACGTCCTCGCTCGATGCCAGCCTCGCCGAGCAGATGCTCGCCCATGTCCGGCGTTTCGTCGCGAGCGGCGGTGCGGTCATTCTGATTTCCCATATCCTCCATGAGATCCTCGCCACGGCGAGCCGGATCGTGGTCATGAAGGACGGGCGCATCGTCGCCGAACGGCCTGCCGATGCCTGGACCGAGCACGGCCTCGTCGAGGCCATGGGAAGCGTCGTCAAGGGCGAGGCCCATCGGCGCACGTTGCGTGACCTTGCCAAAGAGCCCGTGGTGATCGCGCAGACCGGCCGCGGCCTGCCCCTTCAGGCCAAACGCGGCGAGATCGTCGGGCTCGCCGGGCTCGCCGGACATGGCCAGACGCGCATGCTGATGAAACTCCATGCGGCGAGCACCGCCGATTGGCTGCCGCGACGCGACCCGGCGGTGACCTTCGTTGCGGGGGACCGCCGCCTGAACGGCGTCTTTGAACTCTGGAGCGTCCTGAAAAACTTCTCCATCGCCTCGCTCCACGATCTTGCCCTACGCGGCGTCGTCGACGCCGGGGCGGAGGCCGAGCGTGCCGGAGAGTGGAAGCGCCGCATCGATATCCGCACGCCCGACATGGCCAACCGCATGCTGTCGCTTTCGGGCGGCAACCAGCAGAAAGTGCTCTTCGCCCGGTCGCTCGCGACCCGGGCGCCGGTGGTGCTGATGGACGACCCCATGCGCGGCGTCGACGTCGGCACGAAGCAGGAGGTCTACGAAATCATCCGGCAGGAGGCTCAGCGCGGCCGCACCTTCGTCTGGTATTCGACCGAGATGGAAGAGGTCTGCCTCTGCGATCGCGTCTATGTCTTCCGCGAAGGAGAGATCGTCGCGGAACTGGCGGGCGACGCCGTGAGCGAGGAGAACATCCTCGCCGCGTCCTTCAAGGGGGAAGCAGCATGAAGCTGACGCCTTCCGCCGATGCGATCCGGCTCGCCATTCCCGCTCTTTCGCTCGCCGTGCTTCTTGCGGCCGTCTTCTGGCTGCAGCCGCGGGCGATGAGCTATATCGGCCTCAACCTGCTCTTCAATCTCGCAGTCCCGATCGCGCTCGCGACGATCGCGCAGATGCTCATCATGTCGGTGAACGACCTCGATCTCGCGATGGGCACCTTCGTCAGCTTCGTCGCCTGCGTGGCGGCCACCTTCCTGCGTGACGAGCCGCTTGTCGGGATCCTGATCCTTGCCGGCGGCGTTTGCATCTATGCCGTGCTCGGCGTCGTCATTCACCTGCGTGGCCTGCCGTCGATCGTCGTTTCGCTCGGCATGAGCTTCGTCTGGGCGGGGCTTGCCGTGCTTCTGCTGCCAGCGCCCGGCGGACAGGCGCCGGAATGGGTGCGAAGCCTGATGACGATGAAGCCGCCGGTCGCCCCGATGGCGATCGTCGCCAGCGTCGTCATCGCCGTCGTCGCGCATCTGATCGTGATGCGCTCCTCGCTCGGCGTGCTCATCCGCGGGATCGGCGGCAACCAGCGTTCGGTGGAGCGGGCCGGCTGGTCGGTGCTGGCCGCCCGCGCTGCGGCCTACGGGCTTGCCGGCGTCTTTGCGGTGCTCGCCGGCATCGCGCTCGTCGGGCTCACCACATCGGCCGATGCAAACATCGCGCTCCGATACACGCTGCTCTCGATCGCGGGCGTGATCCTCGGCGGCGGCGAATTCATCGGCGGGCGCGTCTCGCCCATCGGCGCCGTTATCGGCGCTCTGACGCTGACGCTTGCCGGTTCGTTCCTGTCCTTTCTGCGCATCTCGCCCGACTGGCAGATCGGCGCCCAGGGCGCGATCCTCATTATCGTGCTCGCCTTGCGCCTGCTGCTCAACCGACTGGAAAATCGGGAGAAGCGGCGATGAGGATCGTCGACCGGCTTTCGCGCGCGCCCTGGATATGGTCCTGGTTCGCGGCCTTCCTGGTCTGGTTCGCGACGATCATGGTGACGGGCGGAGCAAGCACGCTCGGCCTCTCACAGGCGGCGCTGACCTTTGCCGCCTTCTCGATCATCGTCGGCATCGGCCAGATGTTCGTCATCACCCTCGGCCCCGGCAATATCGACCTGTCTATACCCGCCACCATGACGCTCGCGGGGACCGTGGCGCTGAAGCTCATGGACGTCGACAACGCCATGATCCTGCCGGGGCTTGTGACCGCCATCCTGATCGGGATCGGTGTCGGCATAGCGAACTATGCGCTCATCAAGGCCCTGCGCATCCCGCCGATCATCGCGACGCTGTCGATGAGCTTCATCGTCCAGTCGGCGGCCATCTGGACCAATCGCGGCCTGCGCATCAAACCGCCGAGCTTCCTCGCGGATTTCACGACATCGACCGCGCTCGGCGTCCCCAACGTCTCCCTCGTGGCGCTGGTGATTTCCCTCATCGCCTGGTTCCTGCTCGAAAAGACCGTCTACGGGCGCTGGATCTCCGCGATCGGCCAGAGCATGCCGGCGGCGCGCATGGCGGGCGTTCCGGTCGACGGCACCCGTTTCGTCACCTACGTGCTCTCGGCCGTACTTGCATCGCTTGCGGGCTACCTGCTCGCCTGCTTCTCGGGCGGCGCGGCCCTCAACATGGGCACGGAATATCTCCTGATGTCGATCGCCGTCGTCGTTCTCGGCGGCACCGCGGTCGCCGGCGGCGATTCGAACGTACCGGGCATCTGGGGTGCTTCGCTCTTCATGTTTCTGGTGGTCTCCATGCTCAACACCTACGGCCTCGGTGCCGGCATCCGCCTGATCATGACCGGGCTCATCATCATCAGCGTCATCATGCTCGCAGGCGGCCGACGGCCGGGCGTGCGTTAGTTCGGGGACGGACCACATGGCCAGGGAACAAATCTACGAGTTCGACGATCCGCGTTTCGCCCATCTGATCGTCGGCAGCGCCCGTCTCGAGGAGCTCTATTCCGGCTGCCGCTGGGCGGAGGGGCCGGTCTGGTTCAGCGATGCCAACCAGCTGGTCTGGAGCGACATCCCGAACGAGCGGATGCTCCGCTGGACGCCGGAAGGCGGCGTCTCCGTTTTCCGGCAGCCGTCGAATTTCGCCAACGGCCACACCCGCGACCGGCAGGGACGCCTGATCTCCTGCGAGCACGGAACGCGCCGCGTCAGCCGTACCGAGATCGACGGCTCGACCACGACGCTCGCCGAAAGCTTTGGCGGCCGGCGGCTCAATTCGCCCAACGACGTGGTGGTGCGGTCGGATGGCACGATCTGGTTCACCGACCCGACCTACGGCATCCTTTCCGACTATGAGGGCTACCGGGCGGAGCCGGAACAGGAAAACCGCAATGTCTACCGGCTGGACCCGGAAACCGGCGATCTCGCCGCCGTCGCCACCGACTTCAACCAGCCGAACGGCCTCGCCTTCTCCCCGGACGAGACGATCCTCTATGTCGCCGACTCGGGCGCAAGCCATGACGACGCCCTGCCGCGGCATATTCGCGCCTTCGATGTTGTGAACGGGCGCCTTGCCAACGGTCGCGTTTTCGCGACGATCGACAAGGGCATCCCCGACGGCATCCGCACGGACACGGCAGGAAATCTCTGGTCGAGTGCCGGCGACGGCGTGCACTGCTTCGCGCCGGACGGCGTGCGCATCGGCAAGATTCTCGTGCCGCAGACGGTTGCCAACCTCACCTTCGGCGGCCCGCGCCGCAACCGTCTCTTCATCACCGCAACGACCTCGCTGTACGCGATCTATGTTGCGGTTGCCGGCGCCCAGGTGCCGTGACAATCGAGCCGCCGTGCCCATTTCGGCCACGCGGCAAGTTTCGGGTGTCGTGACCCCGCGCAAAAAGGCATTTTATCCTCGACGGCTTCTGCCGCACCGAATCGAAGATCGGAACCGATTTTCGGAAAGCGCGATCAGCAGTTCCAAAGACTTACGAGGAGATGTTCGATGACTTTGCGCTATATCGCCATGCCTGACGACGTGGCGGAGGGGTTGCAACAGAGTGGCCACGACGCCTATGGCAACCGGCCCGAGCGGCACATTTCGGACGGAGACGGCGTGCCGTGTCGGCATTGCCTTCGCAACGTCGGGGAAGGCGAGCCCTATCTGGTCCTGGCATATCGGCCCTTTTTGTCCGCCCAGCCTTACGCCGAAACCGGACCGATCTTCCTGCATGCAGACAAGTGCCCCACCCCGGACGGGAACGAGATGCCGGCCATCCTGACCACCAGCACCGAATATCTCCTGCGGGGATACGGGGCGGACGAGCGTATTGTTTACGGGACCGGTGGGGTCGTTCCACAGGCAAGGATCGAGGAGCGCGCCGAAGAATTGCTTACGCGCCCCGATGTCGCCTTTGTGCATGTGCGGTCGGCCAAATACAATTGCTACCAGTGCCGCATCGAAATGCGGGTCGCATGAGGGGGCAGAGGGCCATAGGCAGCCTGAACGGCCCGCCGCAGGATCGGCGGACCGGTTGGATTTTTCTCAGCGCTGCTTATCAGACGCGCAGTGTCGTGCCTTTTGGCGCATCGAGCTTTCCGAAAAATCGGTCCGAATTTTTCGACCGATCCGCTAGGCAACGTTGAGCACCGCCTCAGGCGTGAAAGCATCGTACCCAAGCGCCTCGGCGACGGCCGCGTTCGTCACACGACCCCTGTGCACGTTCAGACCCGCGCGCAGGTGCCGGTCCTCGGCGATCGCTTGAAGGCCGCGGTCGGCGAGTTGCAGGCCGTATTGGAGGGTCGCGTTGTTGAGCGCGTTGGTCGAGGTGATCGGCACGGCGCCCGGCATATTGGCGACGCAGTAGTGGACTATCCCATCCACCTCGTAGGTCGGCTCCGAATGCGTCGTGGCATGTGAGGTTTCGAAGCAACCGCCCTGGTCGATCGCGACGTCAACCGCGACGGAGCCCTTTTTCATTCCCGACAGCATCTCCCGGGTGACCAGCTTCGGCGCGGCGGCACCCGGTATGAGCACGGCGCCCACCACCAGATCCGCCGAGAACACCTCCTCCTCGAGCGCATCGATCGTCGAGTAGCGGGTATGAACGCGACCGTTGAAAATGTCGTCGAGTTGACGGAGCCGCGGGATCGACCGGTCGAGGATAGAAACGTCGGCTCCGAGGCCGATCGCCATCTTCGCCGCATTCAGGCCGACGACGCCGCCGCCAATAATGGCGACCTTTGCCGGCAGCACGCCGGGAACGCCGCCGAGCAGAATGCCCCGGCCGCCATTTGCCTTCTGCAATGAGGTCGCGCCCGCCTGAATGGCAAGCCTGCCCGCGACTTCGGACATCGGCGCGAGCAGCGGCAGACCGCCGCGTTCATCCGTGACCGTCTCGTAGGCGACCGCGGTGACGCCCGAGTTCAGGAGTCCGCGCGTCTGTTCGGGATCCGGCGCCAGATGAAGATAGGTGTAAAGAATCTGGCCCTCGCGCAACTGCGCCCATTCGGAGGGTTGCGGCTCCTTGACCTTGACGACCATGTCCGATTTCTCGAAGACTTCCTTGGCCGTAGGAACGATCCTCGCGCCGGCGGCGCGGTAGGCGTCGTCATCCGCCCCGATCCCCACCCCGGCCTTGGTCTCGACGATGACCTCGTGACCATGGGCGACATATTCCCGGACCGATCCGGGCGTCAGGCCGACACGGTATTCATGGTTTTTGATTTCCTTCGGGCAACCGACACGCATCCTTGCGTTCCTCTCCTGTCTGTGGCCTTCGCCGCGTTTCAACCAGAAGCCTAGCAAAACAGATGACGCCGCGAATGTCCTTGCAAAGACGCACCCAACCGCGCATTGATTTCGTGTATCCTTGCGCAATCACCTATCCCGTTGATGGAAATCACCAATGAGCGAGCTTGATGCCATCGATCGTTCGATTCTACGCATCCTGCAGCAGAACGGTCGGATCTCAAATGCGGATCTTGCCGCCAAGGTGGGCCTGTCGCCTTCCGCCTGCTCCCGGCGCGTCGACATTCTCGAGAAATCCGGGACGATCGCAGGCTATCACGCCCGCATTGCCCACAAGGCGCTCGACTACAAGATCATGGTCATCGTGCACATTTCGCTGTCCGGCCAGTTTGCCAAGACGCTTGCCGAATTCGAGGCGGCCGTGAAGCTCTGCCCGAACGTTCTGGTGTGCTATCTGATGTCGGGGGAATACGACTATATCCTGCGGGTGGCGGCAAAAGACCTCGAGGACTACGAACGCATCCACCGCGACTGGCTGTCCGCGCTGCCGCACGTGGTCAAGATCAATTCGAGTTTCTCGCTTCGCGAAATCATCGACCGCCCGAATGTGGGGATATGAGCGGCGCGGGTCGATTTCGGTTTTCGGGCCGATGCGCTAGCGACCGACGACGCGATCACGGCCGCCCCGCTTGGCGGCGTAGAGACGAATGTCGGCCTGTGACAGAAGCTCGCCAACGCCGGTGCCGTCGGCACGCGTCGAGGAAAGGCCGATGCTGATCGTGACCGGGTGACCGTCGGACGTCGCCACCCTTTTCGAAACCGCGAGCCTGATATCTTCGGCACGGGCATACGCATCACCGTAGGCAAGACCGGGACAGAGCGCCACGAATTCTTCGCCGCCATAGCGGAACAGACGATCCGTCGGACGAAGCCCGACGCTTATCGTCTCGACCAGCTTTTTCAGGACGCGATCGCCTTCCATATGGCCAAAGCTGTCATTGACGCTCTTGAACTGGTCGACGTCGATGAGCATCAGGCTGACCGGAGCGTTGTTCGTGGCCGCCTCGTGCAGCATCTGTCGCCCTTCGAGTTCGAAGCGGCCGCGGTCGAGCGCTCCCGTCAGCGTGTCCTGTCCGGAACGCAACAAGAGGTCCTCATAGCGTTCCCGGAACGTCAGATCGTTGAAGACATCCCCCAGCGGCCGATCCGAGATCGCCAGGAATGCATGGCGGGAGGCATTGAGATAGAAGCCGATCGCCAGAGCATAGAAAGGCGCCGCCAGCATCTTCGCCATCCACCCGCCCCAGAAGACGTCGGCAGGCGCACCGTTGACGAAATAAAGCGCGATGTAGAAGCCGATCTGGTCGAAGGTCAGCACGGTCGCGCCGCTGATGAGGAACCGGATCGTTACGAAGCGGCGGAACCACCGGCCCAGCTTTTCATAGAGCAGGATGATGATGATCGAATCGAAATAGAGCAGCGTCGTGCCCCAGAGCATCAGCCATCCCATTTCGTCGATGAAGGCGATATCCGCGGTGCGATTCGGAATGATAACGACGGTATCGTGCTGCCGCAGCAGCAGGCTGAGCGCAACGGTCAGGAAATTGCCGGCGAGCAGACCATAGATCGGCTGGCGGACAGTTGCCGCATCCTCCTTCACGTAGAGCAGGAGTATCATCATCAGCTTGCCGGAGAAAAGCACGGCGGAGCCGGGAGAAATCACCCCGAACGGAAGCTCGACATAGAAGACCGCAGCGAGATAGGTCTCGATGAAATGCATGACGCCGAGTGCCGCGACGAAAACGCCGAGCCCGAGGCGCGAACGCAGGTGGAGCAACCCGATCATGGCCGCGACATAAACCAGCGCCTCACCGAGGAAGAGCATGAGATTGGCGTTTGGCATGCGCGACTTCCGATTCAACCCAGTCGTTACTTAAGGTTAAAGCTTGAATAAAGCTTCATCTTTGAGGGCACCGGCGACGCTAACCCACAGGATTCCACCGCTTTCGGGGTGCCGCTGTAGCAGCTCGGAAAATCGCCCGCGTGGTTGATGCGGCGCAACGAAGCGTGTACCAGTCCCGCTTAGTTATCCGACGTCCGCGGCATTCTCGCGGGATGACGGAAGGGGAGATCGGGATCGTGTTGAGACGACGCAACGGATGGGGACTGGCGCTTGTCGCGGCCTGCCTGTTCGTCCTGCAAACCGTTCTCGGTGCCCATGCGCTTGGCGGAATGCCCGCCTCCCCGCAACTCGACGCGTTCGGCAATCCGCTCTGCTTGAGCGCGGACCACTCCGATACAAGCGATCACGGCGGCGGCCCCGGACATGCTGCCGATTGCTGTCTGCTCGGGTGCTGGGCATCCTCGCAACTCGCGGCCAGTTCGGATGCGAGCTGGGTGGTGCCGATCCCCGCATCGCCCCAAGCGCGTCCATTCCGCACGCCGGAGGCCCGGGTCCGTGCCGGTGACCATTATCCCGGATATCCCCGCGCTCCCCCAACGCTGATCTCCTGATCGCTTGCCGCTCCGTGCCTCGAGGCCACCGGCAGTCGAAGCGTGGTGGCCTGCGGCTTGCTCCTGAACCTGGATTGCGCCTTTTCGCCTCACCACGGGGCGTGCCCGCGATCATCCCCTGAGCGCCACACCCCGTCGACTTCGGCTCGAGCAAGGTCGTTCCACGCCCTGCAACGAACGTCCGCGATCTGGCGCGCCTCCCCTGCGCAACCACGCGAGGCTGGGGCATCCGCCAGCACGGCACACCGAAAAGAAATGCAACACCTCGAAGGAGACACGAAATGTTGAAAAAGCTGATGGCCGCCACTGCCCTCATAGTGGTGGGCGCAACGACCGCCCTTGCCCATGCAACCCTCGAAACAACGGAAGCGCCGGCAGGCTCGGCGTACAAGGCGGTGATCCGGGTGCCGCATGGTTGCGAGGGCAAGCCGACGATCGCCGTGCGCGTCCAGGTTCCGGAAGGGGTCATTGCGGCAAAGCCTATGCCGAAGCCCGGCTGGACAGTCGAGAAGGTCAAGGGGCCGTACGAGAAGGCCTACGACTACCACGGCACGCCGACCACCGAGGGCGTGAAGGAGATCGTCTGGAAAGGCGGCAAGCTCGCAGACGACGAGTATGATGAGTTCGTGTTTCGCGCCTTCCTGACCGACGGCCTGCCTGTCGGCAAGATACTCTACGTGCCGGTCGTGCAGGAATGCCCGGATGGCGCGGCCGAGCGCTGGATCGAGATCCCGGCGGAAGGGCAGTCGGGCGTTGATCTCGAATACCCGGCGCCTGCGATAAGGCTGCTTGAAAAGAAAAGTGGCCACTGATCGGATCGGCTTGAAGGTCGGAGCGGGGGCCGCGGGCGGAGTAACCGCGAGCGCTTCCCCGCCCCGCTGATCCGCGATCCGCCAACTGAATGAGAGTCCGCATGCCAGTCGCTCAGTCACGACGCCCTGTTCGCCTTCTGGGGCTGGCAGCGCTCGCCCTGATCGCCCTGCTCGCACAGGTCGCCGTGGCATGGGCGCATGCGTCTCTTATTTCGGCCGACCCGAGCGACGGCGCCGTCGTCGAGGCTGCGCCATCGACCTATTCGCTGACATTCAGTGAACCGGTGTCGCCGCTGTCGCTCAAGCTGGTCACCCCGGACGGAGCATCGATCCCGCTCGACCGGTTCGCTCTCAAGGATCGAACCGTCGAGATCGTCGCACCGGCCGATCTTGCCCGGGGCACGCATGTGCTGAGCTGGCGCGTCACCTCTGCGGATGGGCACCCGGTCGGCGGGTCGGTCGTGTTCTCGGTCGGCGCGGCGACCGCCGTGCCGCCTTCCGCCGGGGAGCAGATCGATTGGGTGGTGCGCGCCGGCGTGCTGGCGTCGAAAGTGGCGCTCTATGTCGGGCTGTTCGGCGGCGTGGGCGGCGTCTTCGCGTCGCGATGGTTGCTCGGTGGCTCCCGGTCCGGGCGCGGCGCCGTCGCGGCGGCGCTCGGCGTGGGCCTCCTAGGCATATTTGTTTCCCTCGGCTTCCAGGGGCTCGATGCCCTGGGCGAGCGCCTGGAACGTATCAGTCAACCCGCCGTGTGGTCCACCGCGATGGCGACCAGCCTCGGCCGCACTGCCGCCATTGCCACCATGGGCTTTGCCGTGGCGGCGGCAGCTCTTCTCGCTCGCGGGTGGACCTCACGCATTTCGTCGCTCGCCGCCCTCCTCTGCGTTGGCGCGGCGCTGTCGCTAAGCGGCCACGCCGCCACCGCCGATCCGCAATGGCTCATGCGCATGGCGGTTTTCCTCCATGCCGTCGCGATCGCCTACTGGGTCGGTGCGCTCGTCCCTCTCGGCCTCGCGCTGAAGCGCGGCGATCCGGCGGCCGCCGCCGCGCTCCGCCGCTTCTCCAAGACCATTCCCCATGTCGTGCTTATGCTCGTTGCCGCCGGCGTCGCGCTGGCTATCGTCCAGGTGCGCGAGGCCGGCGCGCTCGTCGGAACCGCCTATGGCAAAGTGCTCCTCGTCAAGTTGCTTCTCGTTGCCGGGCTGTTCCTGCTCGCCGCCGTCAACCGCTGGCGCCTGACCTTGCCTGCCTCGGCCGGGGATCAACTCGCCACCTATCGGCTGATCCGGTCGATCGCCGCCGAAACCGTGATCGTGCTCCTGATCTTCACGGTCGCGGCTTCCTGGCGCTTCACGCCACCGCCGCGCGCGCTTGCGGCCATGGCGGCACGACCCGCGACCGAGCACATCCACACAGACCGGGCGATGGCCCTCATAGAGGCCTTGCCCGGGCGTGCCGGCCCGGTCGACATATCGATCAACATCCTCACAGGCGAATATGAAGCACTCGATGCCAAGGAGGTGACGCTCATCCTTTCGAAGCCCGATTCCGGGATCGAGCCGTTCAGGCGTACGGCGGTCAGGGACAACGAAACGAACTGGCGGATCGACCAAGCGGCCCTCCCGCTGCCGGGGACCTGGCATGTGCGCGTCGAGATCCTTGTCAGCGATTTCGAGAAGGTGCGTCTCGACGGAAAGATCGGCATCGAACCGTAAGGGGTGTGGCGGCGCCCCACTTTCCGTCATGGTCACGCGGTCAAGTTGTACTAAGATCACCGCCCAGGGGCGGCGACTCACGATTTGCCGGCACCACCCGAACGTTCTGGATACGGAGTTTCGCTCATGCCTTCGACGACCGCTCTCTTTCCGATTTCCCGCCGCGCCCTCATCGGCGGACTGGCCGCCTCCTCGGCGCTTGCGCTGCTCCATCCCTTCTCCGCCCGCGCGGCTGCGAACCAGGCGCATCTTCGGATCATGGAAACGACCGACCTGCACGTCCACGTCTTTCCCTATGACTACTACGCCGACAAGCCGAACGACACGATGGGGCTCGCCCGCACTGCCTCGATCATCGACGGCATCCGCGCCGAGGCGACGAATTCCATCCTCGTCGACAATGGCGACTTCCTCCAAGGCAATCCGATGGGGGACTACATCGCCTACAAGCGCGGCATGAAGGAAGGCGACATGCATCCGGTGATCGCGGCGATGAACGTGCTCGGCTACGATTGCGGCACGCTCGGCAATCACGAATTCAATTACGGCCTGGACTTCATGTTCAACGTCTTGAACGGCGCGAAATTCCCGCTCGTCTGCGCCAACCTGACGAAGGGCTCGCTAGCCGCCAATCCCCGCGAGGATGCGCTGTTCCTCAAGCCCTATGTCATTCTCGACCGCAAGATCAAGGATGGCAGCGGTCAGGAGCACCCGATCCGTATCGGCCTGATCGGTTTCGTGCCGCCGCAGATCATGACCTGGGACGCGAAGAACCTCGAAGGCAAGGCGAATGCCCGCGACATCGTCAGGGCGGCCGAGGCCTGGGTGCCGCAGATGCGCGAGGAAGGCGCCGATATCGTGATCGCGCTCTCCCATTCCGGAATCGGCCAAGAGGCCTATTCCGAGAACCTCGAGAACGCCTCCGTTCCGCTGGCGGCAATCGAAGGCATCGACGCCATCGTCACCGGCCACAGCCATCTCGATTTCCCCGGCCCGAAATTCGACGGCCTCGCCGGCGTCGACAATGCCAAGGGGCTGATCTCCGGCAAGCCGGGCGTGATGGCCGGCTTCTGGGGCTCGCATCTGGGACTGATCGATCTGCTCCTCGAACGCGACGGCGGCAACTGGCGGGTGGTCGGCTCGACCAGCGAGGCGCGGCCGATCTTCAGGCGGGAGGAAAAGAAGGTCATCGCCGAGGTCGGCGATAAGCCGGAGGTTCTGGCGGCCGCCGCAAAGGATCACGAGGCGACGCTCGCCTATGTCCGCACCCCCGTCGGCAAGACCTCCGCGCCGCTCTACTCCTACTTCGCCCTCGTTGCCGACGACCCCTCGGTACAGATCGTCAGCCAGGCGCAGACCTGGTATATCCGCGAGATGCTCAAGGACACCGAGCACACGGACCTGCCGGTGCTTTCGGCCGCCGCTCCCTTCAAGGCCGGCGGTCGCGGCGGCGCCGATTATTACACCGACGTCTCGGCAGGCGATATTGCGATCAAGAACGTTGCCGACCTCTATCTCTACCCGAATACCGTGCAGGCCGTGGTCATTACTGGCGAGCAGGTGCGCAATTGGCTGGAAATGTCCGCCGGCATTTTCAACCGGATTACGCCCGGCGCCACGGACGCTAGCCTCATCAATGGCGACTTCCCGTCCTACAATTTCGACGTGATCGACGGCGTCACCTACGAGATCGACCTTTCGCAGCCGGCCAGGTTCGACAAGGATGGCAATCTGGTGAACGCGGAAGCCGAACGCATCCGCGATCTGAAATTCGGCGGCAAGCCGATCGATCCCACGCAAAAATTCGTGGTTGCGACCAACAACTACCGCGCCGGCGGCGGCCGTTTCCCGGAGATCGCAGCCGACAAGGTCGTCTTCGTCGCCCCCGACACCAACCGGGACGTGATCGTGCGCTACATCATCGATCAGGGAACGATCAATCCTTCGGCCGACGCCAATTGGAAATTCTCGGCCATGGAGAACACCAGCGTCGTCTTCGACAGCAGCCCGAAGGCACGGCAATTCCTTGCAGAGGTCAAGGCGGTTGCCCTCGAGGATGCCGGCGACGGCCCCGACGGTTTTGCCCGCTTCCGCATCCGGCTCTGACAAATGGTCAGCGGCAGGCGTCGAGCAGTCGACGCCTGCCATGGAGGCGTCCGGCCTCACAAAAACCGTGAAAAAATGTCGCTAACCCACTGTCCGGCCGTGATTATACCGAGGAAACCTCAGACAGACCGGTTCGGTGTATCGTCGGAGAAGAGAGACGAACGCTGCTCGTCGACGATCTGCCGCCCCTTGCGGAGGGCCGAGTCGATGGCATCCTGCTCGGACGAGAAGAGATCGGCACGAATGAAATTGCGCACCTTGGTCGCGCCGTCCGGCATCGTCTTTTCGATGCTGCCGGCGAGCCGGTACTGCGATCCCTCGCGGATCGGTGTCGCGCGGATCAGGCAATCCGCATAGGTCTCCGCCTTGCCAGCCGCAGGCTGGGCCTCTTTTTCAGAGCCGCTCGAGAAGCCAAAGAGTTTGGAGAAAAACGATGCCATGGCTTATGGTTAGTCGCCACGGCCGACGCTGTCAAAGCCAAAGTTGCGCCGCATGGCCGCCCGGGCCTCAGATCTTGGGCCTCAGATCTTGGGCCTCAGATCTTGAGGCCTCAGATGATGAGGTTGGCAAGAACCTCGTTCTCCGTGATGTCCTGGTATCGCAGTCCGGCGGCATCGAAGCGCTGCTTCAGCACCGGAAAGTTTTCGGCGTGCTTCGTTTCAATGCCGATCAGCACCGAGCCGAAGTTGCGTGCCGACTTCTTCAGATACTCGAAGCGGGCGATATCGTCTTCGTCTCCAAGCAGATTGAGGAAGTCGCGCAAGGCGCCCGGCCGCTGCGCCATGCGCAGGATAAAGTACTTCTTGAGCCCGGCATGCCGCATCGCCCGCTCCTTGACATCGGGCAGTCGTTCGAAATCAAAATTGCCGCCGGAGACGACGGCGACCACGGTCTTGCCTTCGAGCCCTTCGCGGCCGAGTGCCTCCAGCGCCGTTATCGAAAGTGCGCCGGCCGGCTCGAGCACCACGCCTTCGACATTGAGCATCTCGGTGATCGTGAGACAGATGGCATTCTCGGGCAGGAGCATTACCTGCTCCGGCGAATAGGCGCTGAGCGCCGCGAAATTGAGATCGCCGATCCGCGCGACGGCCGCGCCATCGACGAAATTGTCCACCTGATCGAGCGTGACAACGCTGCCCGCCTCGAGGCTGCGCCGGAGACTCGGCGCGCCCGCGGGCTCGCAGAACAGGAAGCGATCGGAAGAAAGGCTGGCCTGGAAATATCCGGTTACGCCGGCGGCGAGCCCGCCGCCGCCGACGGGCAGGACGACAAGGTCGGGCACGACACCCTCGGGCAATTGCTCGGAAATCTCCGCCGCGACCGTCGCCTGCCCCTCTATGATGTCTTCGTGGTCGAAAGGCGGCACCATGACACCCTCGATCGCTTCGACATGATCGCGCGCCGCCTGGTAGCATTGGTCGAAGATATCGCCAACGAGGCGGATGGTTATGAATTCGCCGCCGAACATCCGGGTCTTGTCGATCTTCTGCTGCGGCGTGGTCACCGGCATGAAGACGACGCCAGGAACGCCGAAGTGGCGGCAGACGAAGGCAAAGCCCTGGGCGTGATTTCCTGCGGAAGCGCAGACGAAGGTCTTGCCCGCGGCACCCGCGGAGATGGCCTTGCGGAAGAAGTTGAAGGCCCCGCGGATCTTGTAAGAGCGCACCGGCGATAGATCCTCTCGCTTCAGAAACACGGAGGCGCCGTAGCGGGCACTCAAGTGCTCGTTGAGCTGCAGCGGCGTTGCCGGGAAAATCTCGCGCATTGCCGCTGCCGCCTGTTCAACATCCTGCCTCATCTCGCGACATCATCCGTTCGTTGCCGATCGCTGTGGCTATCGCACATTGTCATGCCGGAGGCCATCGATTTGAAACGCACGACGGCCGCGCCGGCATCGGCCTTCTCGCCTCGAGACGCGAGAGCTCGAAACGGCTCGCCCTTTTTGGTTATCTTGACTTGCAACCGCAAATCCCCAAAGTCTTTCAATATATCGGGTTTGGGGAACGCGATGCGAAAACACCTGCCCTTTCTTGCGGCCGCCGTCGCGGCGAGCGTGATGACGTCCGGCTCTGGCGTCGAAGCGGGACCGCTAGCCGATGCGGCGGCCAAGGCCGAGCAGCAGGCAAGCTCCGGCGACGCGGCTGCCGCCCGCGAAACGCTGCGCCGGGCCGTCGGCGATTTTTTAGGGACCCTGCCCTTCGCGATCGGCAAGGCCTTGTTCGTGACCGCCACACCTGCGGGCTACGGGATGTACGAAGAGAAGGAGGGCTCGGCCTTCAAGCCCCGCGAGAAGCTCGTCTCCTATGTCGAACCCGTCGGGCTCACCTGGAAGGAGGCGGGTGCCGAAGGCAAGCTCGAGACGCGCTTCACCGTCGATCTCGACGTGATGAGCCCGAAAGGCGACGTCCTCGCCAGCCGCAACGCCTTCGGCGACTTCACCTTCACCGGCTATCACAAGAACCAGGAAATCTACGCAACGCTCACAGTAGACGTCGGCGGCGCCCCGCCTGGTGATTATGTCCTGCGCTTCCGCTTCAACGACATCCATGGCGGCAAGAGCGCGACTGTCGACCAACCCTTCAAGATCGCGGCGGAGTAGGCGGGCCGCTCTCCGGACGGTTGCACTAGTCATTTCGTTGCCTCGCTTCTCACATTTGAATGTTAGCCGCTGTCGTACGAATGCAGACGCCCCCGCCCTGCCCGCGTGATGTCTTGGCCTTGTTCAGGCAAAATTTACCATGACGAGCATCGGTGAAGTTCTTCTCCGCCGGCGCCCCGATATGTCCGCATTCACCCGACCATGATGGGGGATGGATAAGGCAGGCATCGCATTTCTGGCGCTGATACTCGTCCTCGTCTCTCTCGTGATGAGCATCCTGGCCCTCGATCGGACGGAGGTGGAGGCGCCCCGGTACAGGGCGGCACTGGTTCCCACCAACTACCGGTGAGAACGACCAGGCTCGACGAATATGTCGCCGGGCTAAGAGGATCTGATAAGACGCGCGGCGCAATGATTGAAGCGCGACGGCTCACTCCGCCGCGCTTCGTATGGAGATCGTCTCAGGTTGAAATCTGAACCTCGAAACTCGATGGCACATCCGGGGCTGGCCCACCGGCCAGGCGAACCTCAGTTGAAAAACGCGCGAGTTGTCTGGAAAACATTTCCTTGACTGAATCGTCCAAGTGCCTGATCTAGGCTGCAAGCGGACGTGGCGAAACTGGTAGACGCAAGGGACTTAAAATCCCTCGGCCATAGGCTGTACGGGTTCGACCCCCGTCGTCCGCACCACACCCGTCCACTTGCAGCAATTGCCCTCCTCCCCATAACCAAGGCGGAGCCCGGCGCATGGGGTTCGCTGGCGCATGATCCCCACCTCGCCGCGCCTCCGTCGCCAATGCGATCCGCCCGGGTTCAATGCAATCGGCGGTCAGGAGGCGCGGCCGATCGTCGGCTATTGCGCCGGTGCCGGCTGCGTGCCTTCGCCACCTGCGGGTGCGGGCGTTGTGCCACCGCCGGCCGGAGCCTCGGCGCCACCACCGCCCTCGGCGGGCGTCTCGATCGTTGGCGCGTTCACGTCGACGTCAGTGCCACCACCGCCGCCACCGCCGCCGGTGAAAATTTCGCCACGGAAGAGGAACAAGGCGCCGACGAGCACCAGTACCACGACGATCGCAGCGACCGCCCAGCCGCCACCACTGCCGCCTCCACCGGTATTGATTATCTGCGGATCTCTATCTGTCATTGAAGCTCTCCTTCATTCCTCACGCCGCAGGTGAAACTCGTGTGGAGTGAATAGGTTCCACAAAGAACAACGAAGAAGAAACCTCGCTCGTTGACAGTGGTTTCGAGAAAAAGCGCTGGAACGAGCAGAACAACGGTCCCTCTAAGAGGACTGAATGCCGAAGATGGGCGTTTCGGCCGGGCTAAATCGGCCACTTGTCCTCGCAGCACAGGTTCTGTTGTCCCTTTCCACCGTTATCGCGACCGGATTGGTCGGTCCGTTCAAAGCAAGATAAACTCCTGCCGGTTCGAGCGGAAATCGCTGAACTGGGTTCGCGCCGCCGTTCCACCGTTTTGCTTTGCCAGATTTATCCGGCGCCGGATGAATCCACTTGAATGCCTCAGCAGAAAAATCTGCACGACCCCTCATTCCACAGGGGCTCAATCCATGCGTGTTTCTGGCAAGGTAAGCGCCAACTGTCCCCATTACGCCCGAGGGTCATTGCGTGCGTCCACGGCAATCATCCGATACCCCCTTGTTCCCCGAGGATCTCGCCACGCTTCAACGTGTCTTCGATCGGTTGTGCGATGATTTCCAGTGGCCGCGTGAGAGCGCGCAATCGCTAAGACTCGCGAGGATGCTGATTCATGCGTACCAGGCAGGAAACCGGAACGAGCAACCCTTGCTGGTCGCCGCACGTGCCTTCGTCAGTCACTCTCTGAAACAGAAGAGCCCGGCATGACGAATGAAGCTCCGGCTGATCGCGACGAACTTGCCGAGGCGCAGCGTTCGATCGATGCGATGAAGGAGGCTTTCGCAAACGCCATCGCAGCGCGCCAGGCGGAACTGCGGGCAAGCGAGTCCTATGGCCAGCATCCGGCTTGGATACAGATGTTCGTCCGCAAGCCGCGCTGACGGCACCCCAAACCGCGGCAAGCTGCACGACCTAAATCCAAGGCCAAGGACATGCAGCAATCCAAAGCACCGCTTCCAGCTTTGCGCATCTGCCAAGACGCGCGGCGCTGAGGCGCGCCGCGCGTAGGTTTCGGAACCTCAGTGATAGTAAAAACAGTCGCAGTCGGCCTTCACGGCGTCCTCGCGGCGCCAGACCCGGACTGCGAGCTTGGACGAGTCACCCTTGTCGTCGAGCCGTAACCCGAGCAGCGACACTGCCGCTGCCTTGGGATTGGGCGCATCAACTTCGATGGGCGAACCCACCTGATGCAATCCCTGGCGCGCGGTCCAAGTGAAGATCTGAACATTGTAATGCATAGAACTCCTCCCTCGCGTCATCACCACAGAAGGGGCTCCCTCCGGGCGTTTCCCCGGATGGCCCCGCCGGGCACAGTTTTCAGCCGTCCTCGACCATTGCTTCGGGTCGATCTCCTCCATCTGCATGTTCGAAGTGCCAGTTGCCCTTCTCGTCCTGGAAACTGATTTCCTCATCGTCGCCGCCGACCTGCTGCTCGGCAGCCGCAATCCTTGCCGCCGTCAGTGCCATCTCGCGCGTGGGAAAGGGCTCCGAATATACGTCGGCCGCCATGTAAGCCCAGCCTCCGTCGTGTGGAACGATCGAATATGTGATCCGCGTCATTCTTCACTCCCGTGGACTTCAAAGGGCAATGCTGCCCTCTGCATGTTCTCCCCAGGCGTATCCGACCTCGAGAAAGAACGTGCAGCATTCACGTGCGACAGCCTTCCCTTGTACGCCGCCAGAAACGACGCGCGTCACTATCGCCGCGGCCGTACGCGTACGGCCCCCATGCTCCTCCTTGCCTGTGACGGTGCCAGACGGCGCAATGTTAACACAAATTAACTATCGTTGTGCCAATTTTGATCGGTGGCTGCGCCTTTGGAGGGAAACACCCTCGCTGCAAGGCTGAGGACGTTTGAGCGGTATCGCTCATATGCCTTCGCGCCACCGCTTCGTCCTTTCTCCTGCCGAAAAAAAGAGCGCGGCTCCCGGGCGGAACCGCGCTCGCATGTGTTGTACCGGTGGGATCAGGATGCAAGCTTTGCGGCAATCCTGGCAACGTGCGCACCTTGGAAACGGGCGGCGTCGAGTTCGACCGCGGAAGGCTGGCGGGACCCGTCGCCGCCGGTGATCGTGGATGCACCATAGGGCGAGCCGCCCTTGACCTCCTCGACACCCATCTGACCCTGGAAGGCATAAGGAAGACCGACGACCACCATGCCGTGATGCATCATCGTCGGAATGAGACCGAGGATTGTGGACTCTTGGCCGCCATGCTGCGTGGCCGATGAGGTGAAGGCGGAGCCGACCTTCCCAACGAGCTTGCCCTTCGCCCAAAGTCCACCGGTCTGGTCGATGAAATTGCGCAATTGCGATGCGACCGTCCCATAGCGCGTTCCTGCTCCGAAGATGATCGCGTCGTATTCCACCAGTTCCTCCACCGTCGCGACCGGAGCGGCCTGGTCGATCTTGTAGTGGGAAGCCTTTGCCACCTCTTCCGGCACGAGTTCCGGGACGCGCTTCACGTCCACATCGGCACCGGCCGACCTTGCGCCTTCCGCCACAGCATAGGCCATCTTCTCGATATGCCCGTAAGCCGAATAGTAGAGAACCAATACCTTAGCCAACAGTAATACTCCTTCGGTGTCCGGCAATTCCGCTTGATCGCCGCGGGCGGGAGGATTTATCAAATCGGATGCTGTTGCCAGAACCGGGGCAGTCGACACACTGTTCATCTTTCTTGAACAGTGAAGAGACCCTGTTGAACGATCCCACATATGCCGGGAGTTGCCATGACCAGTGCCACGATCGTCACCGCCGCAATGCTTGCCATCGGCGACGAACTTCTCTCGGGCCGCACGAAAGACAAGAACATCGGCCATCTTGCCGATGCCCTGACGATGGTCGGCATCGATCTGCGCGAGGTCCGGATCGTTGCCGACGACGAGGAAGCGATCGTCGAAGCGGTCAATGCTCTGCGTGGCCGCTACGATCACGTCTTCACCTCCGGCGGCATCGGCCCGACCCACGACGACATCACTGCCGATGCGGTTTCAAAGGCTTTCGGGCTTGAATGCATCCATGAGCCGAAGGCGATGGACTTGCTCGGTCAGATGTATGCCAGGCGGGGTATCGAGTTCACGGAGGCGCGCAAGCGGATGGCGCGCATGCCGGCGGGCGCCGAGCATATCGCCAACCCGGTATCGACCGCGCCAGGTTTCAGGATCGGCAACGTCTATGTGATGGCGGGAGTGCCGCAGGTCTTCCAGGCAATGCTCGACGGTCTTCTGCCCAGTCTTGCGACGGGCACGCCCATCCTCTCCCGAACGGTGCGCTCGCCTTACGGCGAAGGGGATATCGGCGTCGCCTTGGCCGAGGTTCAGAAGAACCACCCGGAGACCAGCATCGGGTCCTACCCGAAGTTCGACGGCAACAGCTTCTCGACCGAGATCGTCATCAGGGCACGGGATGCATCCCGTCTTGACGCTGCGGAAGCCGAGTTGGCGGCGATGATCGAGGCGATTGCGCGGGCGCGCCGCGGCGAGTAGCACTTCGAGTCACGGCGACCTTTGCGCGCCTGGAAAGACGCGCGACGCCGTGGATCCTCATGAGCTTCAGGGCCCGTCCGCGAAAGTCCTGACGGTGCCGCGCTCCGCGTTACCCGATCTTCTCGACGATCGGCGGAATCTGGATCACCTTCGGATCTGTCGCGCCGGACTCTATGATCTCGAAGACCGCGTCGAGCATTCTCGGAACATCCTGGCGGATCATTTCGATGTGATCCCCGAGCATGGCCACAAAGGGATCCCAGTCGAAGCAGCCGAGGAGCGGCACCCGGTCCGTATAGTGGCCGGAGCGTCGGATCCATCGCATGACCCCTTCAAGCGAGATGGTCGAATTGACGAACATGCCCCGAGGAAACGTTTCAACCCTTGCCGCAAGCGACTTCATGGCGCTCTCCGCCTTCTCGGGCGCATAGCCGCAGGTCAGCACCAGCGTCTCGTCGACCGCCACCCCCGCTTCGGCGTGGGCCGTGCGGAATCCTCTCACGCGCTCCGATGTGTTGTGGTCGGTCCCGCGCCCGCCGACGAACAGGAGCGGCGTCTTTTCGCCGAACTCCCTCTCGCAGTTCGCAAGCACGCGCCGGGTGAGCTCGAGCGCTCCGGCGAAGTTGTCCGAGATGACCGAGGGGACGCGCGAACCCGGCAGGTCGAGATTCACGGCGCGGACACCGGCGGCAGAACAGATCTCGGCGATGCGATCCGGATCGGTCGCTCCCGTCGCGATCAGGCAGTCCACCTGGTATGAGAGCATGGCGCGCGCAGCCTCGATTTCCAGCGCCGGATCCCGGCGTGTGCAGGTGACGATCGGGAAGAGCCCCCTCTCGCGGGCCATGGCCTCGAACTGTTCGACGATCGAGCCGAAGTAGCGGTTGTCGTATTTCGGGACGATCATGCCGACGATCTTCGATCGCTCGCGGCGCAGAACGCTCGCCTGCATGTTCAAGGCATAGCCCTGTTCCTCGGCGAGCCGCGTAATCTTCTCCGCAAGCTGGGCGCTGATGCGGCGCTTCTTCCAGTTTCCATTGAGCACGGCGCTCACCGCGCTTGCCGAGGTCCCCGCCATTTCGGCCAAATCGTAGATCGTTGTCCTCTTCGTCTGAGTTGCACGCTTCACGAATTTTGATCTCCATTTTCACGCGCCACCTTGACATCAATGGCGTTACGGAGCAATGCTGCTTCATCGATTGAGCAAGCAGGCACAATCGATGAAGCTACCAAATTCTGGCCGGAGGAGTCAGACAAGGACCAATAATCCAGCGCTGCAACACCCGCTGCAGCGAGCGACTGGCGACGCCCGGACGGGCAAGCGGGAGCCGCGGGCGAAACTTGATCCAGGCGACCTCCTGATCCCGGGGTGTCGCCCTTCAGAAGCTTCAGGTCGCCGGCGGAAAACCAACCGTGGAGGAAACTTATGAAGACGATCTGTTACTTGCTTGCATCGACCGGCCTTGCCGTGTCGCTCAACAGTGCGGCCGTCGCGCAGGAAGCGGCCACCGTGGCTTTCCTGATGCCGGACCAGGCTTCCACCCGCTATGAGGAGCACGACTATCCGGGCTTCAAGGCGGAAATGGAGAAGCTCTGCCCGAGCTGCACGGTCATCTACCAGAATGCCAATGCGGACGTTGCGCTTCAGCAGCAGCAGTTCAACTCCGCGATCGCCCAGGGCGCCAAGGTCGTCGTACTCGATCCGGTGGATTCAGCCGCCGCCGCGGCACTCGTCGAAATCGCGCATTCCCAGGACGTCAAGGTGATTGCCTATGACCGCCCGATCCCCGATACTCCGGCCGACTACTACGTCTCGTTCGATAATGAAGGCATCGGGCGCGCGATCGCGCAGTCACTCGTCGACCATATGAAGGCGAGCGGCGTTCCCGAAGGTTCCGGCGTGCTGCAGATCAATGGTTCTCCGACCGATGCGGCGGCCGGTCTCATTCGCGACGGTATCGATTCCGCACTCGACGCGTCCGGCTACAAGACGCTCGCCGAGTACGATACGCCGGACTGGGCGCCCCCCAAAGCGCAGGAATGGACTGCGGGGCAGATCACCCGCTTCGGCGACCAGATCAAGGGCATCGTCGCCGCCAACGACGGAACCGCCGGCGGTGCGATCGCCGCTCTCAAGGCGGCAGGCGTCAAGCCGCTCCCCCCGGTCACCGGCAACGATGCGACGACTGCCGCTTTGCAGCTGATCATTTCCGGGGACCAGTACAACACCATCTCGAAACCCTCGGAGATCGTGGCAGCCGCAGCCGCCAACGTCGCTGTGCAGCTGATCAAGGGCGAAACGCCGGAGGCGACCCACAAGCTCTACGAAACACCTTCTCAGCTCTTCGTTCCGGCAGTGGTCACGGCCGAGAACATCAAGGCCGAGATCTTCGACAAGGGCATCAACAAGCCGGAAGAGATCTGCACCGGAGAATATGTTGAAGGCTGCCGCAAACTTGGCATCATCAAGTAAGTCTGCCGTCGTGCCCGGCGCGCGATTGCGTCCGGGCACCTCTTTTCGTCGAAAGGTGGGGCGATGACACGCAACATCCAGACGGCTCCCGCCAAGGGTGAGCCAGTGCTGCGCCTTCGCGGCATATCCAAGAATTTCGGAGCGGTTTCCGCTCTCACGGACATCGAGCTCGAGGTCAATGCCGGGGAAGTCGTCGCACTCGTCGGGGACAACGGTGCCGGCAAGTCGACACTCATCAAGATCCTCGCCGGCGTGCATCAACAATCCGCGGGCACGATAGAGTTTTGCGGGCAGCGGGTGGAGATCGAGAATCCTCGAAAGGCATTGGCGCTCGGCATCGCGACAGTCTTCCAGGATCTTGCACTCTGCGAAAATCTCGATGTCGTCGCCAATCTCTTTCTCGGCCACGAGCTGTCGCCGTGGCAACTGGACGAAGTTGCGATGGAGGTACGCGCCTGGACGCTTCTGCGCGAGCTGGCCGCGCGCATTCCCTCCGTCCGCCTGCCGATTGCCTCGCTCTCCGGCGGCCAGCGCCAGACCGTGGCCATTGCGCGTTCGCTCCTGCTCGACCCGAAGGTCATCATGCTCGATGAGCCGACTGCGGCGCTCGGCGTGGCCCAGACGGCGGAAGTCCTCAACCTGATCGAAAGGGTGCGCGATCGCGGACTGGGGGTCATCATCATCAGCCACAACATGGAAGACGTGCGCGCTGTGGCCGACCGCGTCGTCGTGCTTCGGCTTGGGCGCAACAACGGTGTCTTCTCGCCGGATGCTTCGAACCAGGAGCTCGTCGCCGCGATCACCGGCGCCACGGAAAACGCCGTTTCACGTCGGCTCGACCGCAAGGCCGGTCTGGTGAACGAGCAGAGCGGAGGTACCGCATGAGCCAGAATCCGTCGAACACCGCTGTCCGGGCGGAGCAGAGGCTTGACCGCAGCGACGAGCGCCTGCGTCATGACGAGGGGGTCCTCGACATGGCATGGGGCTTCATCGACCGCGTGCGCTCCGGAGATCTCGGCATGCTGCCGGTCGCCGTCGGCCTCATCGTCATCTCGGTCATATTCTCGGCGCTCAATCCGGTCTTTCTCGCACCCAATAATCTCGTGAACCTGCTCTTCGACTGCGCTACGGTCGGCGTGATCTCGCTTGGGATCATCTGCGTCCTGGTGCTGGGCGAAATCGACCTTTCGGTCGGCTCCATGAGCGGATTGGCTTCGGCCATCGTCGGCGTTCTGTGGGTCGGTGCCGGTTGGCCGGTCGCCGCAGCGATCGTCGTCGCGCTGCTGGTGGGCGTTGCGGTGGGGCTGATATACGCGACGCTTTACAATCGCCTCGGAATGCCGAGTTTCATTGCCACTCTCGCAGGTCTTCTCGCGCTCCTCGGCATGCAGCTTTATATCCTCGGCCCGACCGGTTCGATCAACCTGCCCTATGCTTCTCCGCTCGTCCGCTTCGGGCAGATCCTGATCATGCCGGACTGGTTCTCCCACGCAGTGGCGCTTCTGCCCGGTCTTGTAATGATCGGCAAGGGCATAAGGACGAGGCGCCAGCGGCAGGCCGTGAACCTTTCCACCCAGCCGGTCGGCGCCCTGATCGTCAAGGCGGTGGCGCTTACGGTCATTCTTGAACTGGCGATCTTCTATCTCAATCTCGGCCGCGGCGTGCCATGGATGTTCGGCCTGTTCGTCGCCCTTGCCGTTGTCCTCAACTATGCGCTGACCCGCACGAAGTGGGGCCGCTCGATGTTCGCAGTCGGCGGCAATCGCGAAGCGGCGCGGCGGTCCGGCATCAATGTGCGCCGCATCTATCTGAGCGCCTTCGTGCTCTGCTCCACATTGGCGACGCTCGGCGGAATTCTTTCGGCGGCGCGTCTTGCTTCGTCGAGCCAGCAGGCCGGCACCGGCGACGTCAACCTCAATGCAATTGCGGCTGCGGTCATCGGCGGCACGAGTCTCTTCGGCGGACGCGGGAGCGCCTATTCCGCCGTGCTTGGGATAATCGTGATCCAGGCGATTTCAAATGGCCTGACGCTGCTCAATCTCAGTTCGTCGCTCCGCTACATGATCACCGGCGGCGTTCTGGCAGTCGCGGTCATCGTCGACTCGCTCGCCCGTCGCTCCCGCGTCAGCCACGGACGCGCCTGATCCAACCATCGGAATGGAGTTCTTACCATGGCTGACCTCATGAAAGGCAAGGTTGCCGCCATCACGGGCGCCGCATCCGGCATCGGGCTGGAATGCGCGCGCACGCTCCTGGCGGAAGGCGCGACGGTTGTTCTCGTGGACCGCGCCGGAGACAAGCTGGAACAACTCTGCGGCGAACTTGGCGAGAATGCCCGTCCGCTGGTGGTCGATCTTTTGAAGCCGGCGGAAGTCTCCGGGATGCTTGCGGGGATCCTCGATCTAGCCGGCAAACTGGACGTCTTCCATGCGAATGCCGGCGCCTATATCGGCGGTCCGGTGGCCGAGGGCGACCCGGACGCCTGGGACCACATGCTCAACCTCAACATCAATGCGGCCTTCCGCTCGGTCCACGCGGTGCTCCCCCACATGATCGAGCAGAGATCGGGCGACATCCTCTTCACGAGTTCGATTGCCGGTGTCGTCCCGGTGGTCTGGGAGCCGATCTACACCGCGTCGAAATTCGCCGTGCAGGCTTTCGTGCACAGCACCCGCCGGCAGGTCGCACCCCACGGCGTGCGCGTCGGGGCCGTGTTGCCCGGACCTGTGGTGACGGCGCTGCTCGATGACTGGCCCAAGGCGAAGATGGAGGAGGCGCTTGCCAACGGCAGCCTGATGCAACCGAAAGAGGTGGCTGATGCCGTGCTCTTCATGCTCACTCGTCCGCGCAACGTCACGATCCGCGATCTGGTGATCCTGCCCAATAGCGTCGATCTCTGATTGCCTCCGCCGGCGCAAGGCTCAGGCCTACGCCGATAGAAGTTCCTGATTGCAGGCGGTAGACCATGACCAATGTTTCCTCCGCGCGCGCCGCGGCCGGCGAAAGATATCTCATCGGCGTTGATGTCGGCACCGGAAGCGCCAGAGCCGGAATTTTCGATCTGAGCGGACAGCTCTTGTCCACGGGCAAGCGCGACATCACGCTCTTTCACGAGGCCGGCTCCATCGTCGAACAGTCGAGCACGGAGATCTGGTCTGCGGTCTGCGAAGCCGTTCGCGAGGCGGTTTCGGCTGCGGGCGCCGATCCGGAAAAGGTGGCAGGCATCGGCTTCGACGCGACCTGCTCGCTCGTCGTCCTTGGCGAGGACGGGCGATCCCTTCCGGTCGGACCGTCCGAGGACCCCGAGCGTGACATCATTGTCTGGATGGATCACCGCGCCGTCGACCAGGCGGAACGAATCAACGCCAAGGGTCACGCTGTGCTGCGCTATGTCGGCGGGCGCATATCGCCCGAGATGGAAACGCCGAAGCTTCTCTGGCTGCGTGAGAACCGCCCTCACGTCTTCGATGCTGCCTGGCAGTTCTTCGATCTTGCGGATTTCCTGACCTGGCGTGCGACCGGCGACCTCGCCCGTTCGACCTGCACGGTGACGTGCAAGTGGACATATCTCGCCCATGAGAAGCGCTGGGATCCGGACTATTTCCGTGAGATCGGCCTTGGGAAGCTCGCGGACGAGCATTTCGCCCGCATAGGCCAGCGTATCGTGGATCCGGGTACGCCGGTCGGAACCGGGCTGACGCCGCGCGCCGCCGAAGAGCTCGGCCTGCTGCCCGGAACAGCGGTTGGAGCCGGGATGATCGACGCCCATGCCGGCGGGATCGGCACGGTGGGCGTCGACGGCCCGCCGGAGAGCAGTCTCGGCTATGTTTTCGGAACCTCCTCCTGCACGATGACTTCCACGATAGAGCCGGTCTTCGTGCCAGGCGTCTGGGGGCCCTATTATTCCGCGATGGTTCCCGGCATGTGGCTGAACGAGGGCGGCCAGTCCGCGGCGGGTGCAGCGATCGAGCAGCTTCTGTCGTTCCACCCGGCGGCCGGTGAGGCGCGGGAGATGGCGGAGGGCCGGGGTGTCTCGCTCCCCGCTCTACTGGCGGAGCTCGCCGCGACGAAGGCTCGGACCCTCTCGGAGTCGGTGCGGCTCGCCGGCGGGCTCCATGTGGTGCCCGAATTCCTCGGCAACCGCGCGCCATTTGCCGATCCGCATGCCCGGGCGGTCATCGCGGGCCTTGGCATGGAGCGGGATCTCGACAATCTGGTCTCGCTCTACGTGGCGGGATTGTGCGGCATCGGCTACGGGCTGCGGCAGGTCATCGATACGCAGGCATCTTCCGGTGCCGTGATCGACAAGATCGTCATCAGCGGCGGCGCCGGCCAGTTCGATCTCGTCCGCCAGCTTCTGGCGGACGCGACCGGAAAACCCGTTCTGGCGACAGGCTCCGAGGAGCCGGTACTCCTCGGCGCAGCAATCCTCGGAAGCGTGGCGGCTGCCGAATTTCCGGACGTTCGCTCGGCGATGGCGAGGCTTTCCCGAACGGACCGCACTTTCGTGCCCGCCGGTGGTGAAACCGCCATGCTGCATGCGCAGAGATACGAGGCGTTCAGAAAACTCCAATCGGTGGCGCGAGAGATCCGCTAGCGCATCGGCCCGAAAATCGTACCCGATTTTCGGAAAGCTCGATGCGCAAATTCAAGGAGTTACAGCGACCTTTGCACGTCTGAAAAGACGCGTGGCGCTGTAGGTTTTGCGCTAGTCTACCCGGATATTGCCCCTCTTGCGTCGAGCCTACCACATCGTCTTCGCCGCACGGTCGGGCCATTCGCGATCATAGGTCTCCTTGTCGAAATCGGCCTTGGCCGCTTTCAGGAGGGCGCCGGGCGTCGGCAGCGACCGTGGGTCGGCAAAACGCTCAGGGTTCCAGAGCTGCGAGCGCAGAAGTGCCCGGGCGCATTGGAAATAGACTTCGTCGATCGTAATGACGATGACGCTGCGCGGGTGTCTGCCGTCGGCCTCGAAAGACTCCACCAGCGCCGGGTCGACGCTGACGACAGCCCTGCCGTTAATGCGGATCGTCGTGTTCGAGCCGGGAACGAGGAAAAGCAGCGCCACCCGCGGATCACGAACGATATTGGCGAGAGAGTCGACCCGGTTGTTGCCGCGCCAGTCGGGGATCAACACGGTCCGATCGTCGGCGACACGGACGACCGAGCGCTCGTCTCCGCGCGGCGAACAATCGAGACCCTCCGGCCCGACGGTCGCCAGCGCCAAGAATGGCGATGCCTCGATCATCCGCCGGTATTCGCCTGTGAGAGCCGCAGTCACCTTGGCGACCGACGCCTCGCTCGTTTCGCCGTAGAGCGCCTTCAGTTCCTCGACTGTACTTACGATCGTCATCTTGCTCTCCCGCGGCCCGGCCGTTCCAGCGCCAGATCGTCGCCCTCTCCGACCTTGGCTGGATAGCATGACACAGCGATGACCGCATCAGGCGATCAGCACTTGCCGTCTTTCATACTCCTCCTCTCGAATGAATGACGTCACCTTGTCGATGACCGGCTGAGCCGAAACGATGCGCCGATGCCCGAGGCCTTTGGCCCAGTGCAGGCTGATGTTCGGCCCGGCGACACCATAGCGGCGGGCATGAGCGGCGGGGACCTCCTTGTCGTCCTCGGCGTGGATGACCAGCACCGGTATCCTTAGCGCCGCGAGGATACGCGCCGCATCGAAGCCGTCGATCGGGCGCCCGGAGAGCCGCTCTATCATTCCCTCGAATGCCGCCTGCGCCGCCGGCGACAGGGCGAGCATCCGGCCGAAGCCTTTGACGAGCCAATTCATCTCGCTCGGCGCGCCGATCAGCACCAGTTTCTCCGGCACGCGTGCCGGCACGTCGCAAACCACTGCTCCCGCCGCGCAAGCCAGGCTGGCGCCGCCGAAAGAATGGCCGATCCCGACATCGAAGCCGTCGAAATGCCGCCAGGCCGCGTCGACCGCCCTCACCGCCTCGATCATCGTCAGCGAACGCCGCGGCGAGGCGCCGTGGCCCGGCCAGTCGAGCGCCACCACTTCCGACCCGGCGGCGAGCAGGCCGTCGATCATCGTCGCAAGATAGTCGCTGCGCGATCCCCATCCGTGGACAAGCAGGACGCGCGGCCCCTCTCCACCCGCGTGCCGTCTGAAATGCCGGGCAACGACCCAGCCGCCGGCGAAGGACAAGGTTACCCTTTGCGACCGCGCAATTATCGGCGCCGCCGCGGCAAGCGCCGTCCGCTCTTTGACGTTCTTCGGCTTGCGGCTTGGCGTACGGCAGAATAGCCGGAATGCGATCCTGCCCGCCGTTTCGGGTGAGGCCGCCGATACCGCCTTGAGCGCGAGTGAGATGACCTTGGTCGCAAAGGATGCCATAGTGAAACCGCTATAAATGTTCAATGCTGAACATGATTGTACAAGGATGAACAAAAAGCAAGTGAGTAACGAGCATCACCATTTTCCCTGGGACCATCCGCGTTTTCGCAGCTGGATCGCCGTGGCGCGCGCCTGTCAGTTGATGCAGCAGACGTTGACGCGCAGGCTCGCCCATCTCGACATCAAGCCGCCTCACCTCGATATCTTGATCAATCTCTATCGCTTTGACGGAATCACGCAGCAGGAGCTGGCGCGCAAACTGCTCGTCGGCCGCTCCAACATGAGCATGCTGTTGCCTCAGCTCGAGAAGCGGGGGCTGATCGAACGGCGCGGCGATGCCAGGGACAAGCGCATCTTGCGCCTGTCCCTGACGCTCGCCGGACGGGCCCTGACCGAAGAGGCGATGGAGATCCAGACGGCTCTGATCGATGACTCGCACGGGGGAGCTCCAATCGAGGACTGCATGAAGATCGCAGAATCGATGGAACGGATGATCGCCGTCTTGCTCAAGGAAGATCGCGAGCTGTCCTGAATTCGTCAGATGGTCTACTGCATGTCTCCTTAAATCGACCTCGATTTAAGGCAAAGACATGCAGCGATTCAAAGTGCTACAGCGACCTTTGCGCGTCTGATAAGACGCGCGGCGCTGTAAGTGCACCGGCCCGAAGATCGGAACCGATTTCGGAAAGCACAAGGCGTGGATTCAAAGACTTACTTGGCCCCGCCGAAGCGATCAGCGGGGCTTCTCGGCCTTGTCGCGCGACATGCCCTTGTCGGCGAGCTCCTTCTCGTATGCCTTGAACCGGTCGTCGCCCTTCTCGCCGAGCTCGCGGAGATAGGTCCAGGTGAAGATGCCGGTATCATGAAAATCGTCGAAACCGATTCTGACCGCATAATTCCCCGTCGGCTGCACCGAGATGATCTGGACGTTGCGCTTTCCAGGTACCGTGACCCGCTGCCCGGGCCCGTGCCCCTGCACCTCGGCCGAAGGCGACAGCACGCGCAAGAGTTCCGCCGGAAGCTTGAAGGAGGCGCCGTCGTCGAAGGTCACGGTGAGCAGTTGGCGGTCCTTCGATACGCGCAATTCTATCGGCCAAAAATCACTCATCATCAACGCTCCCGCATTCGTCATGGTCTCAGTAAAGCAGAATTGACCGGGCGAAAACGCTCAGGCATGGCTTTCCTGAAATTTGAAACAGTTTACGGGTGCGTTCGCCTTGACGCGACCTCCTTTGGCCACGAAATTGAAGGCCCGGAGAAGAAAATTGAACAGCACCACCATCGACCCCGCAAAAGCATGCCCGCTGACCGAGACGACCGCGCCGATGATCGACCCATTCGGCCGGGCGATCACCTATTTGCGGGTCTCGGTCACCGATCGCTGCGATTTCCGCTGCACCTATTGCATGGCCGAGCACATGACCTTCCTGCCGAAGAAGGACCTCTTGACACTCGAGGAACTTCACCGGCTCTGTTCCGCCTTCATCGCCAAGGGGGTGCGCAAGCTGCGGCTCACCGGCGGCGAACCGCTGGTGCGCAAGAACATCATGTTTCTCGTGCGCGAACTCGGGAACGAGATTAAGGCTGGTCGGCTCGACGAATTGACGCTGACGACGAACGGCTCGCAACTGTCGAGATATGCCGCCGAGCTCGCCGACTGCGGCGTACGGCGGATCAACGTCTCGCTGGATACCCGCGATGCCGAAAAATTCCGCCAAGTCACCCGCTGGGGCGAACTGGCAAAGGTGCTCGAAGGGATAGATGCCGCCCAGAGCGCCGGTCTCAAGGTCAAGATCAATACGGTAGCGCTGAAAGGCTTCAACGATGCCGAGATCCCCGAGCTGATGCGCTGGGCGCATCGGCGCGGCATGGACCTGACCTTGATCGAGACCATGCCGATGGGCGAGGTCGACGAGGACCGCACGGACCACTATCTGCCGCTCTCCGAGATGCGCGAGCGGCTCGCGACGCAGTTCACGCTCAAGGACATACCTTACCGTACGGGAGGCCCCGCCCGTTACGTTGAGGTCGAGGAGACCGGCGGCCGGCTTGGCCTCATCACCCCGCTCACGCACAATTTCTGCGAGAGCTGCAATCGCGTCCGCCTCACCTGCACCGGCACGCTCTACATGTGCCTCGGCCAGAACGACGCCGCCGATCTTCGTGCGGCTCTGCGCGCCACCGACGACGACGCCTACCTGTCGCAGGTCATCGACGAGGCGATCGGCCGCAAGCCCAAGGGCCACGACTTCGTCATCGACCGCGAACACAACCGCCCGGCGGTCGCGCGGCATATGAGTGTGACCGGAGGGTGAGTGGCGGGGTGACCTGCTCTTCAGGAAACACCCCCCCTCGGCCCGGCAGGGCAGAGGGGGGTGTTCACACTCGCAGTTCCAATATTGGCCCGAAGTGAAAAGCCCCGCTGTTACGCGTACAGCGGGGGCTCCTTTTCCGACGCGACTGCGCCTACGCCGCATAGCCAGAGCGATAGTGCTCGTGTCCAAAGCTCGCCGGCACATTGCTCGTCCCCGTCTTGAAGCGCTCGATCTTCTCGTTGAGCATTTCCACCTGGCGGCGCAGGCCGTGGATTTCGGCCGTGTTCTCCTCGACCATCGCGGCATTCTGCTGGGTGATCAGTTCAACCTCATGGACCGCAGCATTGACCTCGCTCAGGCCGCGGTACTGGTCGGCGGCGGCAGCTTCGATATTGCTGACAAGGCTGTGAATGGTCGCGATGTGGTCGTTGATGACCGACAGCGCGTTGCCGGTTTCCTGAACCAGCTCGACGCCGCTGCGCACCTGGACGGAGCTCGCGGAAATCAGTTCCTTGATCTCGCGGGCGGCGCTCGCGCATCGCTGGGCAAGTTCGCGAACCTCTTGCGCCACGACGGCGAAGCCGCGGCCTGCCTCCCCCGCCCTCGCCGCCTCGACGCCGGCGTTCAGAGCCAGGAGGTTGGTCTGGAACGCTATCTCGTCGATCACCCCGATGATCGTGCCGATCTTCTCCGATGATCGATTGATCGCCGCCATGGCGTCGATCGCCTTGGTCACGACCTCGCCGGAATGCTGCGCGTAGGAGTTCGTCTCGTCCACGGAGACGGTCGTCTGCCTGGCGCTCTCCGCCGTCGCGCGGACGATCTCGGTGAGTTGCCGGAGCGCCCTTGAGCTTTCCTCGAGAGCTGCCGCCTGCTGCTCGGTGCGGCGAGCAAGATCGTCGGCCGAGGCCGACAGGTTGCCCGTGCCTCCGGTGATTTCGTCCGTCACGGTTCTGACATCGATCAGCGTCGCCCGCAGGGCTTCGACCGCATTGTTGTAGGTCCGCGCCATGACGACGTAGTCGGCCGGTAGGTCTTCTGCCATGCCTTCCTCCAGGTTACCTGCGGCGAGCTGGGACAAGACGTCGGAAAGCGCGTTGAGGGCCTGCATCTGCTCTGCCTCGATGCGCGCGCGTTCCTGAGACCGACGCGCCTCCTCCTCGGCCGAAAGCCTGCGAGCTGCCTCGGCCTCGCGCTCGAGACGCACGTTTTCCACCGCATTGTCGCGGAAGACCGCGACGGAGCGCACCATGTCGCCGATCTCGTCGCCACGATTGCGGCCCTCGATCGCCACTTCGAGGTCGCCATTCGCCAGGCGGGTCATGGTTTCGGTAACGCGTCTCAGCGGACCCCTGAGCGTCTCGACCAGCATCAGCCCGCCGACAATGGCAAGCAGGGTTCCGGCGACCATCGCCACAAGCGACATGGTCGCCGAGCGCTGGCTGTCCTGCTTGCCGGCTTCCTGTGCCTGGCTGACGAAGCCTTCGAGCGTGCCGCTGGCATCCGCGACCAGGGCCAGCGCCTCGCTCTTGGCGGTGTGCCAGCGGGTGCCGGCATCGATCAGTTCGGCGCTGTCCTTCTCGATATTGTCGAGCGACGGACCGAGCTTGGCCGGCAGGCCTTGCAGCGTCGCATTCTTGCCGCCGAGCTCCGACAGCTTGCCGGCCGTCTCGCGAACCGCCTTGAGATCGGCGACCACGAGGTCACGGCTTGCCGCCTCGAGCCTGCGATGCAATTCGCTGATGTGGAGGCGCGTGCTGTCGAGGCCCTTGAACGTATCGCCCATCAGCGTGATCAGCGTCTTCAGCGTCGAGATTTCGCCATCCATGCTGACGAAGCGCTTTGCCGCCGTATCGGAATTCTTCGCCGCCTCTTTGGCAAAGTCGGCTTCATACTTCGAGAACTTGCTGAGGATCGGCACGAGGGCATTCTTCTTCTTCTCATTCTCGTCCGATCCGGCAAGAATGGTCCTGACCTTATCTGCCTGCGCCCTGAGCTCGCCGATCCGCTGCTTGACCTTTTCAGAAGCGATCTCCTCCGCCTGGTCGATCTGCTTCATCAGATGCGGCAGCAGCTTGGTCGCCTGCTCGATCTTGGCGTCGGGATTGACGGCCATCGTCACCGGCAGGCGGAATTTCTTGATCCGCTCTGCCAGGCCTTGATAGGCCGCCGCGTCGAAAAGCAATGCCTTGGCGAAAGCCTCCTTCTCCCCGGCCTCGTCCCGCAGGATGTCGATCTGCTTGTAGGCATGATTGCCGTTCTTCGTCATTTCGGCGAGCGCTGATTCCAGCGAGCTCGTCACCCTGTCCCGATCGACCTCGACGGCCCAGAGCTTTTCCGTCTGGCTGCGCATCTGCCCGCCCAGGGCGAGAACGGAAGCGATCTGGGCCTTGTCCGCGTCGCGCGTCAACAGGGCTTCGAGCGCGTTCACCCCCGCCTCCTGCTCATCGATCGCCTCTACCAGCGCGGCGCGCGTCACCTCGCTCGGATCGTCGGCAAAAGCTTGAAACGCGCTGCGAAGTGCCTGGAAATCCGAAAGGTTGTTGATGGTTTCGCGCGTGACGGTCATATGCCCATTGAGCGTGCGCGCCGTGAAAAAGCCGACGAGGCCGATCCCGGCGATGAGCGCCACGAGCGGCACGACGAAGAGCAGGACTTTCGTGACGATACGCAGGCGCTGCAAAAGGCGATCAATGACGGACATTGCGAGACCCCGGTTTTATTATGAGAGACATGTCCGCGCGGATGGCATCATCGCAGCACCACGCGTCGGCAGGACACGGGGGACCGCTGCGGCGCTTCGACTGCAGTCATGCTGCAGGAAAGCATTGGGGCTCAGCCGGAGGTACCTCCCAGGTCCAACGGCCAGCACCGGATGTCGGCGCTTACACGCGTCACCCACCGATCGCATCATGCGATAGTTGCGGAATCATCGCGACACTAGAAGGCGAAACTTAACATTCCCCGAATCCGTTGCGCCGCGCGCACATGTCTCCTGAATTTGGCGCAAAGACAGGCTTGAGTTTGTGGCGAATGGAAGCCAAAGCTAGCCGATCTGGCAGCCGCACCGTGGATTCGCCCCCTCCCTCCAGATGGCACATGCCCCCAGCCGAGGTATACCGCATGCAGTCTTCAGCCAATCTTCGTGGCATCGTCTACATGTGCCTCGCCATGGCGGCTTTCTCCTGCAACGACGCCTTGATCAAATCGGTCACCGGCGCGATGAACACGGGCCAGATCATGTTCGTGCGCGGCATGCTGACCACGCTGATGGCGCTGGCGGTGGCCTACCATTTCGGCGCGCTGCGGCCGATACAAACGATCTTCCGGCCGGCTATCCTGCTGCGCATCGCCATGGAGGCACTGGCTTCGCTGACGTATATTTCGGCGCTCGGCCTGATACCCCTCGCCAACGCCGCGGCGATCATGCAGGCGCTGCCGCTCGCGGTGACGCTCGGGGCTGCCCTTTTCCTGGGTCAGCCTGTGGGCTGGCGGCGCTGGATGGCGATCGTGGTCGGCTTCCTCGGCGTGCTGGTCCTGCTCAGGCCGGGGCCGGAAGGTTTCACGCCGGCGGCGTTGATCGTGGTCGCCTGCGTCTTCGTGACGGCGACCCGCGATCTCTGCACGCGGCGAATCGGCACCGAAGTGCCCTCGCTCTTCATTACGCTCACCACCTCCTTCGTCACGACGCTGGTCGGTGCGGCGCTCATCGTTCCACTCGGCGGGTGGCAGCCGGTATCGCCGGCGTCCTTCAGCCATATCGCCGTCGCCAGCGTTCTCCTGATGCTCGGCTACCAGGCCATCGTGCTCGCCATGCGCGAGGGTGAGATTTCGGTGATCGCGCCCTTCCGCTATACCGGCCTCCTCTGGTCGATCACGATCGGCATCTTCTTCTTCGCCGAAATGCCGGACCGGTGGATGCTGGCGGGCGTTGCCATTATCATCGGCTCGGGCCTCTATACCTTCTATCGCGAGAGCCTGCGCGGCCGCCAGGCCGTCGCACAGCGCGCCGTCGCCGGCCCACTGGAGTAGGAATGTCGCGGATGCCCGAAGCCGCTCCCGATGCAATCCGGCGCCCCCCCGCCGTCATCCTCGCCGGCGGCCGCTCCACGCGCATGGGCCGGCCGAAGGCGGCAATCAGCCTCGGCGGTCGACCCATGCTCACCCATGTCGTCGAGCGGCTACGGACGCAGGTCGCCGGCATCGCGATCAATCTCAACGCGGACCCGGGCATCAGGATGCCGCGCGATGCGATCGTGCTCGCTGACACGATTCCCGGCTTCGTCGGCCCACTCGCAGGCGTCCTCGCGGCAATGCGCCACGGCACTGAAGTCGCGCCGGAAGCAAGCCATGTCCTCACCGTGCCGATCGATACGCCCTTCTTTCCGGAGACGCTTACCGACCGGCTTCAGGGTGCCCTCGCCCAAGCCGATCAGATTGCCGTTGCCTGGTCGGCGGGCGAGATGCATCCGCTCTTTGCCCTTTGGCCGGTCGCGCTCGCCGACGAGCTCGACACCTGGATCCGCACGGACGCGAAACGGCGCGTGCGCGCTTTCATTGCGCGCCATCCATCGGTCGCGGTAGACTTTCCGCCGATTGCGACGAAGGCAGGCTCGCTCGACCCCTTCTTCAACATCAATACGCCGCAGCAGCTTGAAGAAGCTGAAGAATGGCTGAAAAGAATCGAGGTCGCCGCATCATGAACGCCCCAAGGATATTCGGGATCGCCGGCTGGAAGAATTCCGGCAAGACGGGCCTGATGGTCCGCCTCGTCAGTGAAATGACCCGGCGCGGCCATGTGGTGTCGACCGTCAAGCATGCGCACCATGATTTCGACATCGACAAGGTCGGCGCCGACAGCTACCGCCATCGCGAAGCCGGCGCCCACGAGGTGACGATCGTCTCCTCGACCCGCTTTGCGATCATGCACGAATTGCGCGGCGCGCCGGAGCCGAGCTTCGAAGAAATCCTGTCGCGGCTTGCCCCTTGCGACCTCGTGCTGATCGAGGGCTACAAGCGCGAGCCCATCCCGAAGATCGAGGCGCGCCGGCTCGAATCGGCCAATCGCGAGCCACTGGCACCGACCGACCCGCACATCGTCGCCATCGCCGCCGATCACCCGGTCACCGACAGCCAACTACCCGCCTTCGACCTCGACGACACGGCGGCGATTGCCGATTTCATCGAACGGACGACGGGATTGCGCGGCTGACAGGCGTCGAGGCGGCCCCGTTATAACCAAAGCTGCCCGCCGGACAACGTCGCAATCCTGACGAACGGCTCCCAAAGAAATGGGGTCGATGTCGTCAGCGACCGTGAGAGCAGTGCCATCGGCACGCGAACAACCACTGCCGCTGCTTATTCCGGCAGACCTGCCTTGATGTAGCCATCGATGAAGTGCTGGCGGTCGGCATCGTTGCGGAACGGCTGCGTCCCTCCCCATCGCCGGGCCGAAAAATTCGGAAACTCCGAAAGGAATTCCCTCCCCGCCTCGCGCGCTTCCGCAGTCCGCCCCAGTTGCGCGAGTGCGGCGGCGAGATTGCGTTTTGAGCCAGGCCCGCCCGCCTGTGGATGACGAAGCGTTTCGACAGCGTCCTGGTATCGACCCGCGGCATATTGCGCCCAGCCGAGAAACGAGTAGTGGTCGCCTGGTGGATAGGGGTTGAGGCGGAAACTATTCTCGGCGCAGTCGACGGCCTCCTTTGCACGCCCCTCGAACACACGAAGATCGGCGAGGTGAGCCCAACCCGCAGCGTGATTGGGATTCAGGCGAAGCCCCAGTTCGAACTCGGCCACTCCGGCTTCGAACTCGCCCTCATAGGCACGCAGGTAACCCAGCACGATATGCGCGTCGGTGTTTTCCGGATCAATCTCAACGGCTTTCCCGGCGGCGGTGCGTGCGGCCGAGCGATGTTCCTCAACAGGCTCGCCATAATAAAGCGCATCGAAATGGTGGCTCATCGCTAGCCAGGCGTGCGCCCCGGCAAAGCCCGGATCGATCTCGATTGCCCGAGCCAGGAGCGAACGGGCAGCCCTCGTTTCCCGGAGCGATTGCGTCGCGAGCGCCCGCCCCCGAACGAAAAGGTCGTAGGCCTCGAGATTGGTGACCCTGCGCCTCGGAAGAGGTTTCGCCGTTGGCAGGGCGTGGGCAAGGGCGCTGATCACCTTGCCGACAACTTCGTCCTGCAGGGCGAAGATATCCGCGAGGTCGCGGTCCAGGCGTTCAGCCCAAAGACAGCTGGCATTTGAGGCGTCGATGAGCTGCGCACTGATCCGCACCCGCGCCGACGCCCGCCGCACGCTTCCCTCAATGAGATACCGAACCCCGAGGTCCCTGGCGACGGCGCGCAAATCCATTGAACGATCCCTGTAGGCGAAGCTCGAGTGACGGGCGATCACCATCAGGCCATCGACCTTTGAAAGATCGGTGATCAGGTCCTCCGCGAGCCCGTCGGCAAAGTAATCTTGCTCCGGATCGTTGCTTAGGGTGGCAAATGGCAGCACGGCGATTGATGCCACCTGCGGCAGTGCCGGCACGGCATCCGAGCCGTCTTCCCGTACAGACGAAGCAGCGTACGCAGTTTCCCAGGTCACCCGGAAAATCCGGACGGAACGGGCAATGTTCTTCAGCGTACACTCACCCTGATCGACGAAAAGTACCGGGAGTTTCCGATCGACGTGCTCGTGAACGCTGTGACTTATAAGCACGCTGCCTGGTTCGGACATGGCCTCCAGCCGCGCGGCGACGTTGACTCCGTCTCCGAACAAATCCTCCTGGTCGGCGAGAACGTCCCCGAGGTTGATCCCCATGCGAAAAGCCAGCCGGCGATCTTGGGCAACATCCTTGTTCCGCTCGGCTGTCGCTCGCTGGAGATCAACGGCACAGCGCACTGCCTCGATGGCGCTTGCGAATTCCGCCAGAAAACCGTCGCCGGCGGTCTTGAAGATGCGTCCCTTGTGTCCTTCCACTGTCGGCCGCACAACATCGCGCAGCATCGTCTGCAGCCGCTCGTAGGTACCCTCCTCGTCGCTCTCCATTAAGCGGCTGTAACCTGCGACATCAGCCGCAAGAATGACTGCCAGCCTCCTTTGGGGCACGGCAGAAACCATGGTTGGTTCGTCGTCGTCCGGCATTGGAGAAAGTTACGCCGCACCAGTTCCGCCTTCAAGCAAAGAAGAAGCCACCGCCTGTGCCTCCTTCGGCAAACGGTCACGACGCTGGGGAGATTGACGACTATCCGCCCGCCGCGGACTGGGACGCGAACGCTAACTATCCTATAATTGCAGAGATGCTGTTTTGCACCGGAAGCATCCCATGCAGCGGAAGCTCGCAGCAATTCTCGCCGCTGACGTCGTCGGCTACAGCCGTCTCATGGAGATCGACGAGGCGGACACCCTAGTGCGGCTGAGAAGCACCCGCGAGAACATGATCGACCCGAAAATTGCCGCCCACAATGGCCGGGTGGTCAAGCTGATGGGCGATGGCGAACTGATCGAGTTTCCCAGCGTGGTTGACGCCGTAAGATGCGCCGTCGAAATCCAGCAAGCGATGGCTGAGTGCAATGAAGAGCTGCCCGCTGACAAACGGCTCGAGTTTCGCATCGGAGTCAACCTCGGTGACGTCATCGTCGAGGGGCCGGATATCTACGGCGACGGCGTGAACGTCGCGACAAGGCTCGAAGAACTGGCCGATCCGGGAGGAGTCCTGATTTCAGGAACGGCGTACGATCAAGTCGAGAGAAAGCTGGACTATGGCTTCGATTTTTTAGGTGAGCGCCAAGTCAAGAACATCGAAAAGCTCGTCCGCCTCTATCGGATTCGCCTCGATCATCCCCGAACTGCGGCCGCCTGGACGCGGGGCAAATCCTTTCGTTCACGGGTCTGGCTCTCGGCCGCCGTAGCAGCTCTGGTAGTGGCAGTTGGAAGCGTGGTTTTCTGGAGCAACTCGCGCGCGCCGCCGCTTGAGCTGGCCTCACGGGCGCGGATGGAATTCCCGTTGCCTGATAGGCCGTCGATTGCGGTCCTGCCATTCACCAACATGTCGGGCGAAGCCGGGCAGCAGCATCTTGCCGACGGCATGACGGACAGCTTGATCACCGACCTGTCCAAAAGTGCCGGTCTGTTCGTCGTCGCCCGGAACTCGACATTCGCGTATCAGGGCAGGCAAGTGACGGTCAGCCAGGTCGCCGAAGAGCTGGGTGTGCGATACATTCTGGAGGGCAGCATTCAACGGGCGGGAGATCGGCTTCGCGTCAATGCGCAATTGGTTGACGCATTCTCGGGAGGTCACGTGTGGGCCGACCGCTTCGACGGCAACGCTGCCGACATTTTCGGTGTCCAGGACGCGTTCGTCACCCAGATCGTAGACGCGCTGAAAGTCAGCCTGACGGGAAACGAGAGAATGGAGATCACCCGCGGCAGGACGGACAGCCTCCGGGCGAAAGAGGCGTTCGACGAGGGCTGGAGTCTCTATCTTCGTTTCAATGCCAAGGATAATGCGGCAGCCGTCGCGCCGCTCAGGAGAGCAGTTGAGCTCGATCCCGAGTACGGACGAGCCTACGCCGCGCTCGCCTTGGTCTACTTCAGAATAGAAGACTACGCCTGGCACGAGGAGGTCCTCTTCAAAGACGATGATTATGATTGGAACCAGCAATATGGAGCACCTCCGCGAGTTGCCATGTACCGAGCTTTCGAGCACCTGGAAAACGCCACGAGATACCCTACGGCTCTCGTATATACGGCCCAAGCGCTGGCCCATCTGCGTTTCGGACGTGCAGAAGATGCACGCCGCCAAGCCGGCCGGGCGATTGAACTCGCTCCTAACGATCCTGAAGCACAAATCGCCATGGCTTGGGCGCTGACGACCTCAGGGAAGCCGAGCGAGGCCCTGTATTTCGTCCAGAAAGCCGTTCGCTTCAATCCGAACTCTCCAAGCCATTATGTTCTCGCCCACGGGGTTGCGCTATTTGCCGCAAACGATCTCGGGCAGGCGGCAGATGTCTTCGACGAGGGAGCCAAGAAGAACCCGAACGCAACCGCACTCATGCCGCCGTTCGCATCCGTGCTGGCTAGCCTCGGTCGACGAGGCGAGGCAAGGCGCAAGCTGCTGGTGTGGCGGCCGGGAACAGATCAGGCCGCTCTCGAAGACCTCGCACGCGACTATAAGTTCCCCATTCGATGGGCACCTGAATACAAACGTGTGCGGGAGCGATTGCTCGACGGGGTCCGTGCGGCCGCCCTGCCGCTGGACGTGACCGTTTCAAGTCTTACAGCCGAACTGAAGCGTGGCGATTCCGCCAGCCGGCAGATTGCCGCAAAGCGTCTGGGTTGGTTTGGTCCGTCGGCAGCGGAAGCCGTGCCGGCCTTGGTCATGTTGCTCGGAGACAGCGGTGTACGCGAGGAGGTGGTGCAAACCTTGAAAAAGATCGGGCCTGGGGCCAAGGCCGCCATTCCCACGTTGGTAGAAATGGAGAACGATAAATTCATCGGCGGCCACGCCAAGGAAGCGTTAACGGAAATAAGGGGCTACTGATGGTAGCGTATTGGTTCAGTAGTCGGCTGAGCAGGCACGTGGAAATCCAGGAGACTTTCCCGAGCTTCCGTCTTGGGTGCCCTGGCTCCACAACGGCTGGTTCCGCCTGCTGGCAGCTGATCTGTTGACAACTGAGCGTTCGACTGAGAACATATAATGAACACGCCTGCCCGCAGCCCGTTCACCGACGCAGCTGAGAGCCGCGGCGAGACGTATGATGAAGGCCGCGCTTTGACAGAGAACGACGGTGAGGCATCCTCGGGGAATTGAGCTCGCTGCGCGCGAGGATTTAGCGGAAGCCGCCTCCACTTTGGAGAAGCTTCCGGAATGGTACTTTCTCGTCGCAAGATGTGCACATTGCCGCCATCAGGCGTGGATCGATCGTCGGCAGATTGCGAGAGCGCACGGTGGCGGCAGATCCCTGATGGCCATCGCGGCCATGCTGAAATGTCGCCGTTGCCAAAACGCGCAGGCAAACGAGCTGCTCATCGGAAAGCTCCCGCGGGACTGATGTTGCGATCACCTCAACCAATCGCTTGGCAAATCGGTGCATTCCACCGTGAAGCAGCGACCGTGATCGGATATGTTGGGAGCCGGACTCATTGCGGAATGGACATGACGGGGGCGAATGAGCGCGACCTATCTTGAAAAGCTGAACGAGCGGCAGCGCAGCGCTGTCGAGCATGGCATTGGAGGGGACGGCGTAACCGTGGGCGGGCCACTGCTCATCATAGCCGGAGCCGGATCGGGCAAGACCAACACGCTCGCCCATCGCGTCGCCCACCTGATCGTCAATGGTGCCGATCCCCGCCGCATCCTTCTGATGACGTTTTCGCGCCGGGCCGCCGCCGAGATGGCGCGGCGGGTCGAGCGTATCTGCGCGCAGGTGCTTGGGGCCGGTTCCGGCGTCATGACAGACGCCCTCACCTGGGCCGGGACCTTTCATGGCATCGGCGCCCGGCTCCTGAGGATCTATGCCGAGCAGATCGGGCTCCACGTGGATTTCACAATCCACGACCGCGAGGACAGCGCCGACCTTTTGAACGTCGTGCGGCATGAGCTCGGGCTCTCGAAGACCGAAAGCAGGTTCCCGACTAAGGGCACGTGCCTGGCGATCTACTCTCGGGCGGTGAACTCGCAGACGCCGCTGAACGAAGTGCTCCGCAGCTGTTATCCTTGGGTTTCCGGCTGGGAACAGCAGCTGAAGGAGCTCTTTTCCGGATACGTCGAAGCCAAGCAGGCGCAGAACGTTCTCGATTACGACGACCTGCTCCTTTATTGGGCGCAAATGGTGGGCGATCCTTCGCTCGCCAATGACATCGGCAACCGGTTCGACCATGTCCTCGTGGACGAGTACCAGGACACCAACAAGCTCCAGTCTTCCGTGCTTTTGGCCCTCAAACCTGGCGGGCGCGGCCTGACCGTCGTCGGAGACGACGCGCAGGCGATCTATTCTTTCCGGGCTGCAACCGTCCGCAACATTCTCGACTTTCCCGATGCGTTCTCGCCGCCCGCCGACGTCATCACCCTTGATCGGAATTACCGCTCGACGCAGACGATCCTCGCGGCCGCGAACGGCGTCATCGAGCTGGCGCGCGAGCGGTTCACCAAGAATCTCTGGACCGACAGGCAATCGGCGGTCCGTCCGAAGCTCCTGACCGTGAAGGACGAGAACGATCAGGCGAATTACATCGTCGAGCAGGTCCTCGCCAACCGTGAATCGGGCATGCTCTTGAAGCAGCAGTCGGTCCTGTTCCGCACCTCGAGTCACAGCGGACCTCTCGAGGTGGAACTGACCCGCCGCAACATCCCCTTCGTGAAATTCGGCGGACTGAAGTTCCTCGACAGCGCCCATGTCAAGGACGTGCTCTCGGTGCTGCGCTTTGCCCAAAATCCGCGAGACCGAGTCGCCGGCTTCCGTCTGTTGCAGATGCTGCCAGGCATCGGTCCGCAGACCGCCGGCAAGATCCTCGATGTCGTCGCGACCGAGACCGAGCCGCTGATGGCGCTCGGCGAGATACCCGCTCCGCCGAAGAGCGGGCCGGATTGGGCGTCCTTCATTGACCTCATGCAGGCTCTGCGCAAATCCGATTCCGGATGGCCGGCAGAGATCGGGTTCGCGCGGAGCTGGTACGAGCCGCATCTCGAACGGATGCACGAGGATGCCGAGACACGCCGGGCCGATCTCCTGCAGCTGGAACAGATCGCGGCCGGCTATCAAAGCCGCGAGCGCTTCCTGACCGAGCTGACGCTCGATCCTCCGGACGCGACGAGCGACCAGGCTGGCGTCCCGCTGCTCGACGAGGATTATCTGGTGCTCTCTACCATCCATTCCGCCAAGGGCCAGGAATGGCGTTCCGTCTTCATGTTGAACGTCGTCGATGGCTGCATCCCGTCGGATCTGAGCACGGGAACGAGCGACGACCTCGAGGAGGAACGACGGCTCCTCTATGTCGGCATGACACGCGCCAAGGACAGCCTTACGCTGGTGATGCCCCAGCGCTTCTTCACCGGTGGGCAGCACGCGCAGGGGAACCGACACGTCTATGCGAGCCGGACGCGTTTTATCCCCGCGACGCTCCTGCAGTTCTTTGAGACCGGAGCCTGGCCGGTCGCCGGCCGTGAGGCCTCCGAGCGAAGCGCCCAGCAGATCCGCATCGATGTCGCGGCAAGGATGCGGACCATGTGGAAGTAGAATTGCGTGTTGGTCGGCAGGGATCTTTCTTGGCGTCCCCTCCGTCCGCGGCCCAATAAGGCGACCCTGCCCCGGGGCGCGAAATTTTCGAGCGCTCAATTCCTTGTGAATCCAGCCCGTGGGCGGGAACAGCCGAGCCGCTCGGTCCGTTCCTTTCGATCATAGAAATTCACGGGGCCCGAAAGGGAGTGACTCGGGAATACATCCACACGCCAGTGACATCGCGCGACATGCGGTGGGGTCTTCAGCAGGGTGCCATCGCAGGCATAGTCGCGGGCATCGTTTTCGCTGCCTTCGAAATGATCGTCAGCGCGTCCATGATGGGAGCCGACGCTTTCTTTATGCCACTTCGAATGATCGGCGCCATCGCGCTCGGACCGGAGGCACTCGATCCGGGCTATTCGCTCGTGACGGCCGGCATCGCTGGCGTCGTAGTACACTTCGTACTTGCGATCATCTACGGAATAATCTTCGGTGAAATCGCAGCGATGCTGCGGGGTCCTGTTGCCTTTGTCGCAGCGGGTAGCCTCTTCGGGCTCGCGCTCTGGCTGATCAACTTCTATGTGATCGCACCGATCCTGTTCCCCTGGTTCCTGGAATCGAGTCCGCTGGTGCAGTTCATCGCCCATACCTTCTTCTTCGGATCGGTGCTCGGCTACTATCTATGGAAGTCGCACCAGAGAAGCGGGTTGGAAGAACCGGTGCTTTAGTCGTACCCCTGGCAATTGCTCATCGGCAGCACGACCCATTCCGGTCAGACATGGGGATCATCGGCGCAGCCGACGAGATCGGGCGCTCGCAGCCGGCAATTGTCGAGCACCAGGCTTGAGCCGGAACGACAACGGAACCTATCGCTGTTCGCGAGGTTGGTCCGACCGAACAGGAGGAATACAGCCATGGCCAGATGCGACCAGTGCGGTAACGACTACGATAAGACCTTCCGGGTGAATCTGGGGAATGAAACCTACACCTTCGATAGCTTCGAATGTGCGATCCAGAAACTTGCTCCGACATGCCCGCATTGCGGCGTCCGGATCATCGGGCATGGAGTGGAGCAGGACGACATCATCTACTGCTGTGCTCATTGCGCCGAACAGGAGGGAGCTGACGCTCTCACTGACCGCGCGCCTTGAGGCCGAGTGCAGACTTTTTCGACCTACGTGCTGCAACAGACCGAGCCGACATTTGCCGGCTTTCCGAGGGCGACGCTGCCCCAAGAGGGTTGGCTCTACCGAGTAACCGTGGCGGTATAGATCTGCCAACTTCCGGGGACGTCACGCAGGATCGCTTCACCACGGGCCGTGAACGCGACACCGGAGCCGACGACGAGGTCCTTGACAGTGCCGGAGACGATGACCTCTCCCGGCCCCGCTTGATCGAGCAGGCGCGAGGCAAGATGCACGGCGATTCCGCTCAACTCTTTGCCGCGCCTCTCGCACTCGCCGGTGTGGAGCGCGGCACGGATGGCGAGCCCCATTTCGGCCGCCCGATCGCGTATCGCGCAGGCGCATTCGATCGCCTTGCTCGGTCCGTGGAAGATTGCCAGGAAGCCATCTCCCATCGAATTTATCTCACTGCCGCCGAAGCGACCGAGTTCAGCCCGCACGGCATCGTCGTGACGGTGCAACAGCTCTTCCCATCGCCGATCTCCCAGTTCGGCCGCGATGCCGGTGGAGCCAACGATATCGGTGAACATTACCGTGAGCAGGATGCGTTCCGACGCGGGCTGCGGTCGAATTCCGGTCAGGAACTCCTCGATCTCGTCGAGCGTGCGGTCGGCATCGCCGGCCCAGATCACGTGATCGTCACCCGGCAGTTCCACCCATTTTGCCCCCGGTATGTGATCGGCGACGTATCGGCCTTCCTCGACATTCACCCATCGATCTCCCTTCCGATGCAGGACGAGCGTGGGAACATGGATGGCACTGAGGATACCGCGGACGTCGATCTCGGTGTTCCAGCGCCAGAGGGAGATGGCATCCTGCGGCGAGGCCGAGTTGCGCAAGTAACCGGCGAGCCAGTCGCGCGCCTCCCGGTCGTTGATGTGACTCGGCGCGGCGTTGCTGAGATCAAACGCCCCGCCCCAGTCCCGCGCGATGGCGGCGAGTTCCTCCTCCACCTGGTCGCGGGTCTTCCCCCATGGATAGTCCTCCGCCCAGCACCCCTTGGCGAAGGATCCGCTGAGCACGAGTGCGGCGGTTCTCTCTGGATAGGTGGCTGCGAAAAGCATGCACATATTGCCGCCCTCGGAGGTGCCCATCAGAGCCGCGCGACCAGAACCCGCTGCATCCATGACGGCCTGCAAGTCCCGCATTCGGTCTTCTAGAGTTGGAAATCCGACATTGCGGTCGGAAAGACCCGTTCCGCGCTTGTCGAACAGGATCAACCGCGAAAACGCGCTCAGCCGCTCGAACACATGTGCCAAAGGAGGAAAGATCCAGGCATGATCCAGATTGGATACCCAGCCCGGCACATAGATGACATCGAGCGGACCATCGCCGATCGTCTGATAGGCGATGTTCAAGCCATCACTGTTTGCATAGCGCGTGCTCGGTCGCATGGTGGAAGCATAGCACGAACTTGGCCAACGGCATCCCGGCACACTACAGAAGGCAAACGACTATCCGGTTGGAGCTGCTGCACAGTTGATATCTGTAGCGACGCGCGGAGAAGGCGTGCTATGTTTCATCTACTTTCCAAGCTCTGCGATAATCCTGTGGCGAAATCGAAAAGAGCCGGGTCCGGCTCGACACCGAGCCTGGCGCAAATTATCTATAAAACATGTCCGCAACGAACGATGACACGATCGCCAACCGCATCTGCCGCATTCTCGCGGAACGGATCGTGACCGGTGAACTGGAGCCCGGAGCCAAGCTTCGGCAGGATCACATCGCCGAAGAATTCGGAGCCAGCCATGTGCCGGTGCGCGAGGCCTTCCGCAGGCTCGAAGCGCAGGGACTCGCCGTGAGCGAGCCCCGCCGCGGCGTGCGGGTCGCCTCGTTCAGTCTCGAAGAAGTCCGCGAAGTTGCCGAGATGCGGGCAGCACTCGAAGTCTTGGCGCTGCGCCATGCGGCGCCGCACCTGACCCCGTCGATCCTCAATCAAGCGGAGGAAGCCACCGTCGAAGCGGACAATGCGCGGGACGTGCGCTCCTGGGAGGGGGCGAATCGCCGCTTCCATCGCTTGCTTCTGACACCTTGCGGCATGCCGCGCCTGCTAGTCGCCATCGACGACCTGCATGCGGTCAGCGCCCGCTTCCTGTTTGCAACGTGGCGGTCGGACTGGGAGGTCCGGCCTGACCACGACCACCGGGCGATTCTCGCCTTCCTTCGCCAAGGCCGGACCGAGAACGCGGCAGCCGTGCTAGAGCGCCATGTCCAGAGGATCGGGCAAAAACCGGTGAAAAACGCATCCGGCGGCGCCTTTGCGATCGTCGGCTGATTGCCCCCCGCTAAGCATTGCTTTCGCAGCATTTTCCGGTTCCGAGCGGACGGTAGCCAGGGCTCGCCTTTCGATGCGACTGCCCTCGATAGTTGCGTAGTAGCGCCAGTTCGCCGAATAGATGGTTGCACCCTCGTCCCCGCGGCGAAATTGTAGATAATATAAAAATCTATCTATATAGATCGCGCAGTCAGAGGGGGATTTCTCGATATGCTGGATGTACACGCCTCACGGGCAGAAAGCTCACTCCAAACCGGCGCTGCCGCAGAGCGTTGGACGCTCGGCGAAGCGAGAAAAATCTATAATCTGCCGTTTAACGATCTTCTCTTCCGCGCTCACTCCGCCCATCGCTCGCACTTTGATCCGAACGCCGTACAGATGAGTCGGCTCCTGTCGATCAAAACGGGCGGCTGCGCGGAGGATTGCGGCTATTGCAGCCAGTCGGCGCATTACCCGACCGGACTCAAGGCCTCAAAGCTGATGGAGGTCGAGCGGGTCGTTGCGGAGGCTCAGAAGGCCAAGCAAGGCGGTGCGACGCGCTATTGCATGGGCGCCGCCTGGCGCAGCCCGAAGGAGCGCGACATGGAGACGATCGTCGCCATGGTTGAGGGCGTCAAGGCGCTTGGCATGGAGACCTGCATGACCCTCGGCATGCTGACGCCGACGCAATCGGAGCAGTTGGCGAATGCCGGCCTCGACTACTACAACCACAATATCGATACGTCTGAGCGCTTCTACAGCGAGGTCATCACCACCCGGACCTTCTCCGACCGGCTGGAGACCCTCGCCAATGTGCGCGGGGCGGGGGTCAAGGTCTGTGCCGGTGGCATCCTGGGCATGGGCGAAACGGTCGACGATCGTATCTCGATGCTGGTGACGCTCGCCAATCTTCCGGCCGCTCCGGAAAGCGTACCGATCAATATGCTGGTCCCTATCCCCGGATCGAAGCTCGCAGATCAGCCGCCGGTCGATCCGATCGATTTCGTCCGCACGATCGCGCTTGCCCGGGTCCTGATGCCGCAATCCCATGTCCGGCTCTCGGCCGGCCGCACGGAAATGAGCGACGAACTGCAGGCGCTCTGTTTCTTTGCCGGCGCCAATTCCATCTTCGTCGGCGAAACGCTGCTGACCGCCGACAATCCCGGCGAGGATCATGATTCGGCGCTGTTTCGCCGCCTCGGACTGAAGTCGATGGCGTTGCAGGCGGCGCAACCGGAGCCGGCCGAATGACGCTGGACGCGCTTGAGCGCTACGAGAGGGCGCTGGCCCGGCTTGAGCGCAAGGGGCGGCGCCGGGCGCTTGCGCCGCAGCATGGGGTCGATTTCACCTCGAACGATTATCTGGCGCTTGCCCAGTCGCCGCGCCTCATGGCTGCGATTGCCGCGGCGCTCGAACGCGGCGTGCCCGTCGGCGCTGGCGGATCGCGGCTCTTGCGTGGCAACCATACGGAGCATGAGGCGCTGGAGGCGGAGGCGGCGGAATTCTTCGGCACGGACCGGGCGCTCTTCTTCGGCAGCGGCTATGCTGCCAATGTCGCGCTGTTTTCGAGCCTGCCGCAGCGCGAGGACATCATCGTCCACGACGAGCTGATCCATGCGAGCGCCCATGAGGGCATAGCGGCGAGCAAGGCGCCGGCGCTAGCGGTGCGGCACAACGATGCCGCTGCCTTTGCCGACGCGATCCTGAGGTGGCGCGCCGCCGGTGGAAAGGGGCATCCGTGGATCGCTGTCGAAAGCCTCTACTCGATGGACGGCGACCGGGCGCCACTCGCCGAACTCGCCGCGGTCGCGGAACGGCACGACGGCTTCCTGTTGATCGACGAGGCGCATTCGACCGGCGTTTTCGGCCCCGGCGGCCGCGGCCTTTCGGCTTCGCTGGAGGGCCGGGACAATTTCGTCGTACTGCATACCTGCGGCAAGGCGCTCGGGGTTTCGGGCGCACTGCTGGGGGCGAACGCAATCCTTTGCGACTATCTCGTCAACCGCGCGCGCGGCTTCATCTATTCGACTGCACCATCGCCCTTGACCGCCGCGGCCGTTCGCGAGTCGTTGAAAATACTCGCGGACGAGCCGCAACGCCGAACGGCATTCGACGAGCTCAGAACCTTCGCCAATGGGGCGCTTGCCGCAACGCTCGGCATCAAGGGCAGCGGTTCGCAGATCCTGCCGGTGATGATCGGTGACAATAGCCGGGCGGTGAGAATCGCGGCGCGGCTGCGCCGGGAAGGCTTCGATATCCGGGCGATCCGTCCGCCGACCGTGCCTGAAGGCACGGCGCGGCTTAGGATCGCGGTCACGCTGCACGTCGATCGGCGGGCGATCGCTGAGATGCTGGGGAGGCTGAAGGTGGCGATGGCGGAGGAGCGGCCATGACGCTTCGCCTGGTGGTCACCGGCACCGATACCGGCGTCGGCAAGACGGTCTTCGCCGCAGCACTCGTCGATGCGCTTTCAGGCTACTATTGGAAGCCGGTGCAGTCCGGGCTCGAGGATGCAACAGACAGCGAAACCGTCGGTAGGCTCGCGGAGATCGCACCCGACCGCATTCTGCCGGAGGCCTACAGACTTACGACACCCGCATCGCCGCATCTCTCTGCCCAGCTCGACGGCGTCACGATCCTGCCCGACGATCTTTCGCCGCCGGAGACCGACGCGCCGCTCGTCATCGAAGGGGCGGGCGGACTGTTGGTGCCGCTGACGGATAAGACAATCTTTGCCGACGTCTTCGCGCGCTGGCGGATTCCCGTCGTCCTCTGCGCCCGCACCGGGCTCGGAACGATCAATCACACGCTGCTGTCGCTCGAAGCGCTGCGCGCTCGCTCGATCCCGGTCCTTGGCGTCGCCTTCATCGGCGACGAGCAGGCGGACACGCAAAGCACCATCGCGGCGCTCGGACAGGTCCGCGTGCTCGGTCGGTTGCCACGGCTCGAGCCGCTGACACCGGACGCTCTGCGGCGAGCTTTCCGCGCGAACTTCGACGTCGATCGCTTTAGCGAGGTACCCGCGTGAAAAGGTCTCCCGTCTGGCATCCCTTCACCCAGCATGCGCTCGAAGCTCCAATGACGCGGATCGCTGGCACCGAGGGCGCCCACCTTTTCGATGAGGATGGCGCGCGGATCCTCGATGCGATCTCCTCCTGGTGGGTGATCACTCATGGCCACCGGCACCCGGCCATCATGGAGGCGATCCGGCATGCCTCAGAAACCTATGACCAGATCATCTTCGCCGAATATACCCATGCGCCGGCCGAGGAGCTTGCCGCCGGGCTGATCGGGATCGCACCCGCTGGCCTCAAGCACGTGTTCTATTCCGACAGCGGCTCGACCGCGGTTGAAGTCGCACTGAAAATGGCGCTCGGCTTCTTCCACAATATCGGCGCCCCGCGCAGCCGCGTCTGTGTGTTGGAGCACGGCTATCATGGCGATACCATCGGCACGATGTCGGCCGGCGAACGCGGCGTCTTCAATGCGACCTACGAACCGCTTCTCTTCGCCGTCGACCGGCTGCCATTTCCCGAGCCAGGGCGCGAGCAACGGACGCTCGACACTTTCGAGGCATCTTGCGCGTCCGGCCGTGTGGCGGCACTGCTCATCGAACCGCTGGTGCTCGGCGCCGGCGGCATGAAGATCTATCCGCCCGCCTTGCTCGCAGAACTGAAGCGGATCGCCGAGCGCCACGGCAGCCTCTTCATCGCCGATGAGGTGATGACCGGATGGGGCCGGACGGGTACGCGCTTCGCCTGCGAACAGGCCGGGCTCACGCCCGACATCCTTTGTACCTCGAAGGGGCTCACAGGCGGCGCGCTGCCGCTGGCTGCGACCCTTTGCACCGCCGATATATTCGATGCGCATCTTTCGGCCGATCGCCGCCGGACGTTCTTTCATTCGAGCTCCTACACGGCCAACCCTATCGCCTGCGCAGCCGCCCTCGCCAATCTCGGCATCTGGGCGACGGAGCCGGTAGGGACACGCATCGAGGCGCTTGCGGCGAAGCAGCGGAGCCGGCTGCGACGCTTCGAAGGCGACCCGCGCTTCTGCAACATTCGCCAGGCCGGCACCATCGCCGCGCTCGATCTCGCCGTGCCGGTCGGCGGCTATCTTTCAGAAGTCGGCCCGCGCCTCAGGGCATTCTTCCGCGAGCGCAGGGTCCTCATCCGGCCGCTTGGCAATGTCATCTATCTGATGCCGCCCTATTGCGTTACCGGCGCCGATCTCGACCGCGCCTATGACGCGATCGACGAGGCGGCGTCGGCCTTTGCGGCGGGGCGGTTATGAGCACCGCAATATCATCCCGTCTTGCCGGATTCGGCCATTACGTGCCGAACCGGCGCGTCGCAAATGCCGAGATCGAAACGAGGCTCGGCCTCGAACCCGGCTGGATCGAGCGGCGGACCGGGATCCGCGCGCGTCGCTGGGTGGAGGCGGGAGACACGCTGACGGGACTTGCGTCAAGAGCCGGAGAAGCGGCGCTTCAGGACGCAGGCGTTCCGCGCGGCGATGTGGCTTTGACGCTGCTTGCAACCTCGACGCCCGACCACCTGCTGCCGCCGTCCGCACCGCTGCTCGCCCATCGGCTCGGGCTTGCTAATTCCGGCGCGATCGATCTTGCCGGCGCCTGCTCGGGCTTTCTTTACGCGCTGACGCTTGCCGATGGCTTCGTGCGCACCCAGGGAAAGCCGGTCCTTGTCGTTGCCGCCAATATCCTCAGCCGCCGGATCAATCCGGCGGAAAGGGCGAGTGCCGTGCTCTTTGCCGATGCAGCCGGCGCGGTGGTCGTCGCGCCCTGCGACGATCAGGACAAGGGTGTGATCGGCGTCGATCTGGCATCGGATGGGAGCGGTTACGACCTGATAACGATTCCAGCCGGCGGCAGTGCCCGGCCCTTTGCGCCGGGTATGGCGGCGGAGGATTTCCTGATGACCATGCGTGACGGGCGGGATGTGTTCGCCCGCGCCGTGGAGATGATGACAGCCTGCGCAAGGCGCGCCCTCGCAAACGCCGGTCTTTGCTCCGAGGATGTCAGCCGGTTCCTGCCGCACCAGGCGAATATCCGGATCTTCGACGCGGTTTGCGGCAATCTCGGTATCGAGCCGGCAAAGACGGTGCGCACCATCGAGGAGCACGGGAACTCATCGGCAGCGACAATTCCGCTTTCGCTCTCGCTCGCGAACAGGGCGAATCCCTTCGTGCCTGGAGAGAAGCTATTGCTGACGGCGGCCGGAGCGGGGATGGCCGGTGGAGCTGTGCTCCTCGGCATTTAGAAAAGGGGGTCTTTCTTGGCTGAATGGAAACAATTCCCTTGGCTCAAATCGACGTACGCCCTGCCGGCGCGATGACTGCGGCGGCTTGATCGTTCCCCCTCCCGCAGTATCGCGGCAAATTCACCCCCTCTCCTGCGGATCGAACGCGCGGGAGCAAGGTTAAACAAAAATCGGGACCGGTTGCCCGGCCCCGATCTCATGAACAGACGGAGAGCGGTGCCGACGATCGCACCCCTCCATTGTTAACTCATTGCCGTTGCGCCACCGGCCGCACCAGCGGTGTCACGCGGCGGATGGTGACGCGGCGGTTCTCCTGCTCCGCCTCCTGCGTGCGGATCTTCAGGAAGCGCTCGCCGTAACCCTGGGTCACCAGGTTTTCCGGCGGGATGCCGTAGACCTCGGAGAGCAACGAAGCGACGGATTCCGCGCGCTCGTCGGAAAGCACGAGGTTCGACCGGTCGGAGCCGACCGCATCCGTATGACCCTCGATGAAGAAGGTTTCACCCGGGTCCTTGTCCAGGATCTTCGCCATCGCGTCCGCCACCTTGCGCAGGGTCTTGGCCTGCGACATCGACACTTCGGCGCTGCCCGTCGCGAAGGTGATGGTGTCGAGGTCGATGCGGCGGACCTTGTCGCGCAGGCGAGCCGAATGGCGGACCTCGTCGATCGTGTAGACCCGCTCGACCCGCTCGACCGGCGGCTCGGCCAGGAATTCGTAGTAATCCCGATCCGGCTCGTCGGCGTAATCGACGATGTACTCGTCGAC
>Ga0214544_1000159_pt1 | contig 101824 bp, 38 predicted proteins | sample CNSS3metaG_FD_160074 | JGI IMG/M metagenome (GOLD analysis project Ga0214544, IMG submission 160074) | Root nodule microbial communities from cowpea collected in UCLA plant growth center, Los Angeles, California, USA - CNSS3 | ecosystem: Host-associated > Plants > Roots > Nodule | place: USA...
ATATTTTTATATTTATTTAATATATTTTATATATATATATATATATATATATATATATAATATGTTATAATTTTGTGACTATTATAAGCAAATTGGAAATTATGATTTTTTGGAAAAATAACATTTTGAAGCTTTAAGTCTTTGATGAAATGAAATCTAAGCTTGAAAACTTTGATTTTTCATTGATAGCATTGAAATTTTTATAAATTTTTTTATTAATTTAATCCATGTTATATATATAATATGTTATAATTTTGTGACTATTATAAGTAAATTGGAAATTATGATCTTTTGGAAAATGACATTTGAAGCTTTAAGTCTTTGATGAAATGAAATCTAAGGTTGAAAACTTTGATTTTCCTTTGATAACGTTAAAATTTTTATAAATTTTTCTATTAATTTAATATATATATATATATATATATATATAATATTATAATTTTGTGACTATTATAAGTAAATTGGAAATTATGATTTTTTGAAAAAATGACATTTCAAGCTTTAAGTCTTTGATGAAATAAAATTTAAGATTGAAAACTTTGATTTTGATTTTCCTTTGATAGCGTTGAAATTTTTATAATTTTTTCTATTAATTTAATCCATGTTATGTGTGTTTGAATTTTATGATGGTCACCTTCTGCTCTATAAATAATGGTGCAAATTCAGGACACCTACAAAGACCACCATAAATGTGTTGTGTACTTATTTTGTAATAACTTTAAAATTTTTGGGTTCGAATTTGTGTGAAATGTACTACGCAATGGCTGTTTTTGTAAAACTCATATATTTTTTTTAATTTTATGTTTATTTTAATATAATGGTCATATTATAATTTTCATTTTAGCTCAAAACAAACTTTTTATGCTTTGTTTATATCTTATTATGATGAAAACACAGGAAACAATATTCATAAAGAAAGCTCGAATTTCAAGACATAAAAATACGTTAATCGATATAAATTTAGTTTTGAATTTTTCATGCAAAGATTTACAACCAAATAAAATATATTAATATGTAAAAGAATCGATTCGGATATATATATATATATATATATATATATATATATATATATATATATATGTATATATAATATTTATCTTTTAATAATATTTATTTTTAAATTTAATTTATTAAAAAATAAAAAATTATTAAATTTTATTAACTACATCATAAAAAATATTTCATTCACATCCATTTAAATTATACTATTTTTTTTAATTCAAACGATTTTTTCTTCACCTACAAATTAACTAAGATCAATACAAATCTATTCCTTCAAATTCAAATCTCAATTCTAATACAGTATTAGCAATAGTAGTAAAATGTCATTCCTTGTTATGAAATTTTAAGCTTCAAATTTTATGTCATTCAAAATTATTTTTAAGATGATTAATTGTAGTAATAATTAAGAAACTTACTATATTCATCTCAAAATAATAATACTTGTTTAGTTTTTTAAAGCTAATTTTCCAACTATATGCTTACATATAGTTAAGAGCAATTAATTGAAAAACATAAAAATAATTAAAAAAAAAGTTGAAAGTGTTTTTACTAAATTTATGCAATAAAATATTCTTTGATTAGTGTATAATTTTTGTTATAAAATATTTTTTGAGAAAATGAAGTATTTAAATTTGAGCCAATTTCATTTGATCTGATGCCACATATTAAAACACGTGGTTTGATTGTGTTGACTTTAAATGTGATTATTAAGATACATCAGATAACAAACAACTGCACTGAAATTTAATAGAGGAACAGTGGGGGGTTATGTGTCAATTTTTCATGACTATAAAGTTAACAATATAATTCATTAAATACATTGAAACAAACTATACTTCCATACTTTATAGATGGATTCTTAGAATTTGGATTTTGTAGATAAAAATATTTATTTATTTTATGTTAAAACTAATTGTTATTGGGCTGTTCAGACAAAACTGATCATGAAAAAAATAATGGATATTTCACATCCAGAGTATAATTTAAAACATTAGAAATATACTTTTAACTATTGTATAATAAAACTATTCATTCATTTTATAGTTTGGTAATTCTCAATCAATTCAAAAGAGATTTTTTTTTTTGTATAAAAAGAAAAAGTTACCAAAAAAAGAAAAAAAAGTATTTTATAAAACTTCCTTTAAAATAAATAAATAAATCTCTCCTACTAGAAGTATGATATAATTGACTCACAGTCAAATCAAATAATATTTTGTAATCAATAATAATAATAATAATAAATACATATCTATTTAAAAAATAAATCCGTACTTGTTTTAACATTAATTATTTACAAAGTTACACGCTATATATATATTTTTTTTTAATTTCTTACAATATAGCCCTGTCTTCCTTTGTACCCAGTGGAGATAAATAAAACACAATTCATTAATTAGATTTGTGTCAAGTTGGCTTATTCATGAGCAGTTATTTTTGTTTTTTTGTCCCTTTTTTTATAGTCTTTTGTTTACCTATATATAGGTGTTTATGGGAGTAGGTCTTGGTTCATTAATGGATTATATGTTTAAATTAAGTAAAAAAAATTGATTACTGATCATAAATCTAGCCAATTGAATGAACTAAAATTTGTATTTATACAAACGATTTGACAATATTTTGTTTTATTATAATTATTTTTGAAACAGCTCTTCTACAAGTTGTTTGAGAGCAGCCCGTTCTCTTTAAATAGGAAATAGTTACACTAAATAAATATTACAGTAAAGAAACTATTGTTTTATTTAAGTGAAAATAAAAAGGAAGAAGATAAAGTTGATAATAGGAAAAAAATGTTATAAGTAAATTTAATTATTTAGTCTTGAGAATATATAATAGATTTTTCTTTTCAATGTATCCTCGAAAATCATATCATCACGATGAATTTTTTTTTAATCATGTTTTTAGGCACTTAATAATTTTTTACACTCATTTTGTATTTTATTATTTCACCCTTTATTGTTTTTTTACAAATATAGAAGATTATTTTCGTAGTGCCTATATTATGACAAAAAGATAGGTTATCAAGTGATTCTTGTAGTGTAGCAATTATGTTTTCTCTTTTTTTTTTTTCTAAACAAACTTCATTTATGGTGTATTCAATTTAGTTGATAAATTTGAAAAAGAGTGAGGGAATAAATTTGAGAGTAAATTATGTGTTTTTTTTAGGGACCTAAAGGTGACAGTGAGTGAATTTGAAAGTAAAATTTATAAAAGTTTATAAGTGATTTGATTTATGTGATTGATTAAAAAATATTTTAATAGATATAAAATTAAAATTACCAAAATACCCTTAATAAAATCCAAATTAAAAAAATGTTTTAATATATATAAAATGATATGTATAAAATTATTTATTTATTTTTTGGTATTTCATGTGTGGATCAAAGCAAAGGATCATACCCACTTTCACAGGGTATAATGGATTGATTTTGTAGAGGTGGAAATTGAGTCTTCTATTATTGGACCAGTTCCAAGGTCTCGTGGATTGGCTCCAAGTTGGTTTCAAGTCTTGTGGATTGGTTCAAAGTTATCATGAATCGGTTCCAAGTAAAGGGATTGAATCCCTCTTCCTTTGAATCTTTTGTGGATCATTTTCAAGTGAAAACATGGCTTTTTTATTTGAGGATAAAATGATATTTACATAAAGTATCCCCTCAAATTAAGTCTAACTATGCGAAATTGAAAAATCATCTCATCCCGCAAATGATCGCCTCTCCTCACTTTCATATTCAGTGAAATGAACGCTCAAATCATCTCCTAAACCATCTTCACCAATTGTTAATCCCCTAAAACAAACACAACATCAATGAGAGACATGAAAGAAAATAAACAACTAAATTATAATTTTATCGTGTATTTCTACTCTTTTCATACAAATAACTTTCACGTTTTTTAACTTTTGTGCTACCCAAATATCCTTCATTTTTTTCCACACTTTCCTTTATTTAAAAGAAATTGTTACTTGAACCCTACCAAACAATTCATTATAAAGAGAGTAAAACCAGTTCAACATCTTAAAGAAACGGTTTAACAACTTTAACTTATATTTTTTTTATATACAAACTAAAAGTGTGTTTGATATAAATTAGAGTAAAATATAATAAGTATATACTAAAAGAAATATTTATATTATAACACAAATTTTTTACCTAAGGAGTTATATGACAAATAAGAAAGTTAGAACTAAATATTTAAATTCATCAATTCATTTAAATAAGTATATTGTGAACTAAATATTTAAATTTTAAAATTTATAGTGATCTTTAACGTAACCTTATTATTTAGAACTAAATATTTAAATTCATCAATTCATTTAAATCTATCTTACATAATTTGTCGTTCACAGCAGAGTAAAATAAGGATTGGTTCATCCTTTCCTACAAGTTACATTTATTTATTTATTTATTTTTCTATTATTATTTAGGTATTGATAATTTATTTTTTATTTTGTAAATAATATATATTTACAAGTTCAGGTCTAAATTTATTTTATAATGTACTTTAATCTTTTTTTTCTTATTACTATGTTTTCTAGTATATAATAAATCACTATTTTTTTAATGCTACTTCTAATTGTTGCATTCACGATAAATATTTATTTTCTTAAAACAAATAAATTTAATTTTTTTTTTTTTTTTAAATTTATGTGAGTAGGCCCAGGCCTGCAAACCTCAAGCTGCAACCTTAACCAAATGATATAAAGTTTACTAAAATACTCTTTTAATACTAATTATTAACAATACTAAAATAACAAATTAACAATTTGTGGTTAGTATTGAATTAATTAGCTAATAAAGAGGTGGGGATAAGTTGATTTCGTTATCGTGTAATTAAGGTTAAATTTGGTGGAGAAGTAGTGAGTTACGTGGCCACAAAAAGACCAATATCTTGATACGATCATATATTTGACAATGTCTAATCAACCACCTTCAATTAATATTAGTATATATATGTTCTCTTCTTCATATCAACAATGCATTTTCTTTCTCCTACCATGTAAATGGCTATGGTACATGACAACACATGATTATGACATTTCATGAATTTAGTTGAAGAAATATACTATCATGCAAAAGGTAATCTTATGGGAAACATTTTTGGAACATTAAAGAAAGAAAATGGAAGATCAATGAGAAAAGTGTTAGGTAGCCCCCTCATATGGATATCATTGGAGAACAAACACTAATAAAGCCTGAGTCCAATCATATAAGACATTGACATTACTCTCAACTCAAAACCTTAAGGTAATAGATTTATGGTTCTTTATCCTTATACAGTACTCCATTTTCTCATTTTTATCTTATATGGAACTTAGATTCACACTTCAATTTAAAAAAAAAAGAAAGGAAAGTATTTTCTGGTATCTTTCATGTATTCTTCACTCCATTTTTCAAACCCAAACCACATGCTAATTTTTAAAATATGTTCAAGTAAACTTTAACTCCACCATTTCATACCAACATTCGCACTTTCAAGTTTTTTTTTTCTACCTTTTCTTTTCTTTATCGGCACTTTCGGTACTCATGGTTGACTAAGAGGAACTATTTTATTCACTTTTATTTAAAAATTGTTTTCACTTTCGATATTTAGAAGTTAGTTAGATCTAAATTTGAGGGCACAAATTTATTGCTTATCATATATACTATGTATGGTTTTATTTCAGTTGGAGATGATTGATATCCACACATAAGTATTATTACGATCAAGCATTGATCGGATATTAATCCAGTATAATTTATATTCAATCATTTAATTTATTGAATTAGTGGTATGCAGATTATTCAGGTTATTTCGGTTAGATTATTCGGATTGTAAATTCATATTAAATTAATTTTTGTAATAAAAGAATGTTTTTTAAATAGATGAAATGAATACTTGACCTAATAATACGTGTGATTTTAATGTTGAGTAAAAATGATTAAGTTGAACACCATATAAGGATAAAAATCCATAAATTCATCGTTTTAAGGTTTTGGGTTAAGAATGATGATATCAATCCCTTATGTGTGGGTTAGGGTCATGTCTCATTGATATTGTATTTCTCAGGTGACCCTCTCTTGAAAAACTACCAACAATGGTATCAGAGTTAAAAGTTCGTGTGATGACCGAAATTTGAGCACCGTATAATCAATTATGGATAAACATTCATAACATCTTAATCTATTATTTCAACTCAATCATAATTATCTGTTTTACTCAATTTTTTCTATTTATCATTATTATTTCAACTCAATCATAATTATCTGTTTTACTCAATTTTTTCTATTTATCATTATGCTAACTCTATCCAATCTAATTATGTGTTCAAATTTACTTTAAATATCTTTGCGTTGAGTTGGATTAATCTCCAAACTAAAGTGGTAAATAATGTTATTATTAAATACAAGATAAATTTTCATAAGAAAAGATTACGATAATTCAATTTTTTTAACACTATGACGAAACTGTCATTGAATTATAATGTGAAGGAACTCTAATATCAACTGTAAATTAAGATCAAATAATGAGAAAATCAGAAAAGTAATACAATTGTTTAAAATGGTTTTTAAAAAAAAAAGGTAAAAAAAAAAAAATCATTTCCTTTACAAAATATATAAGAAGTTTAATTTAGGATTCATTATACAACTGAATCCGCTTAAACAGTTTTTTGTTCGATAGAAATTAAGTTATTAGTGTATTCACTGTGAATCAATTACATCAATATTATATGTTAATGTAGTATTAACAATTGTACTAACAAAATTGTGTGTCACTGCTATAATACAGTATTAAATTATTATTAACAATATACATTTTATTAAATAAATATTATATCATCAAATGATAATTCAATGCTAAAGTGTCCACTTTACTTGTTTTTCGTAATGAATTAATGCCATTTATTTATTTAACATCGTTATAACTTTAAAGAAACCCCCTTTTAATTTGTCTTTTGTCTTTTTAAAAGAAAACCTCTTTGATACATCATTTTCTATTCACTATATGCCGTTTGTATGCTTCAAAATATCTATATTATCTTCTTCTTTTTTTTCAATTATATTCTTATCTTTAGCTATAGTATTAATTATAATTGTCAATTTTAGCTCGACATTAATTGCAATGATGATTGAAATAGCGAAGGAACAAAAACTAAAATAAAAAATTCTAATTAAAAATTTATTAAAAATAATAATTATTTATCAAAGACAAAAACATATTTTACCTTAAAAAATATATTTAATAATACAGGGAGGTATATTGGAAATGACAGTTATATCATGGGTCAAACACATTTGGTGCTTGTCGTGGCCATTGGCCCATGGGTAATTTCATTATTTGGGCCTACATTCATAAGGTGCATTAATTAGTAATGAATGTGTCAGTAGTACTTTTACGGAACATATATCTAATATAAGAAAAATACAAAAACAAAACATTCCATAAGCTAAAATTAATTCATAAAGTTAAAAATTAGATTATTCCTTTACGAATTAAATTACAAATACATTTATAAATTATAATTCCATGAATGGTTTTTTTGGGTATGGATGCAATGGTTAACCCCATCTAACATGGACCAATTATCAGACAATAGTTTCCAATAAATAAAAAATAAAAATTTACTTCCTGCACCCCCACAATGGGTAAAAGTAAATCTCACTTACATTTACAGAAAAAGATCAAAACATTATTTTACAGAAAAAATTGTTTCAGAAAATTTCTTAAACAGATAAAAATTGATGGAGAACAAGAAGAAATTATAAAAAGGAGAAATATTGGGCCTGGGCTATTTTTGGGCCTTTTATTGGTTTGGTTTGTACCTCAGAATCTCCACTCATATTTCCTCTGCAGAATGAAAGTGAATTCTATCATTCAATGTCATTTTAAGAAAAAAAAGGTACTATTTTTTTCTATAAAAAAGAAAAAAAAGCTAATATTTTTTCTATCATTCAAGGTACTATTTTTTTTCTATAAAAAAGAAAAAAAAAAAGCAATTTTTTTATGAAAAGAGAAAAAAGTGACATTGAGTTGAGTGTTTGATAGGTCCACCCTAGATAAACCATAAAAGTTATAGATAACTCATGGTTAACCTAATGAAACTCAAAGCAACGAGTTAGGCAATTTTGGTCCATTTTTATATTTTCTTTTACTTTACTCAACATGGTTAGCTTCTCATCCTACTCCAATGCACAATAGCTAGCCACTATCTTTTCTCCCACTATCTCATTCACAACACAACTATTCTTTTAATAATCAACCTAATTTTTTTTATCAATGAATATATTTTATCCCCAAAAAAAAGAAAAAAACTCCTTATTTTTAGTGCAATATTCCATTCTAATCACATTTTTCTATTTATAAAACTTGAAATATATATATTTTTAAAATAAACCTACTTTCACTCGATCAATTAATATATGTTTTTTTTTTTTTTCATAAAGGTTATAAGTAGTAGTAGCTAATAACTAAGTATGTAGCTAACAATAACACTTTAGTCCACTAATGTGTCTTTTTGTTAGACTTTAGTTAAACCCTATATTTTAAATTGGTACTCTTTGGGTGGGGAAAAGTGGTATCCACTAATTGAATCTAATTTGGGATTATTAATTAATGTTAAATTAAAATAGTAATTAATGGAATGAAGTGTGAATTTGCATTGTTTAGATGACATTTGGCAGACCAAGAGTGGTGGGGCGGTTTGCACATTTCATTGCCCATTGTTGCCGGTGACACTCAACTAGCTTCATAAATAATACAACAATTATTAAAAACTAGTTTTATTATTATTATTATTATTATTCAAAATAATCCAAACTCACTTTATTTTTATTTTTATTTATTTAACTCTCAAAAAAATAAAAATAAAAGATAATATTCACTAAAAATTGTAGAACTCGAGTTTACACAAACAGTATCTACCTTTTTCTTTATCTCAGTCTATCTCTTTCATGAAAGTTAACAATTGATTCTTGGAACTTTGAAGTGCTAAAATCTATTTTATATAGGACAGTGTTTTATTACTATTATTTATGTTTATAGTATAATTAGTTATTAACTATATGGCGTTAATTATTTTTAATAATGAAAACACTTCCTTTAAATATTTAATATTTGCATCCTCAGTATAAGATATTTTAACATGATTAAAGGTCTACAGAGTTTTTTCATTTGAATTTCAAAATGTATTGAATTAATTATAATTAGTATTTTTAATATTTTTTAAAATATTAATATCCTCGTTTATATATACTTGATAAAAATTATACGTATATTAAATTATTTAATTACATTAAATATTAATATAATTCAAATAAAAATAATTAAATTAATTTTGTTCCACAAAAAAACTTTATAATAATAAATTAACTATTTACTTTATTAGTATAAGTGAAAATGCTCACAAAATTTAGTAAGGATACATAGAGAAAGTTGAATCAACATTATCTAATACACTATTAATTCAAATTTTGGTTAAGAAATGTTCATATTTAACATGTAAGCGTATTTTACACTCTGAAAATTTAAATACCAAAAAACACTTACATATATTAATTTAAGAAATTAATAAACTTTATTTACTTGGATACTCTTGATAATATATTTTAATAAAAAGTAAAAATATTATTTATACTCTTATTTTGGTGACACTTTATTATATTTTTTCTTATTGGAACACTCACTACAAAACTTAAGCACGTGCTTAAATTTTCTATATACAATTATCTTCGTTGAAAACACAATAATTTAATAAAAATATATGCTCCATTTTTGTTAGTTAAGTTCTCAACTAAACACACTGAATATAAAGAAGGAAAAGACACAGGTTCAGTCCTTTTGTTTTAATCTTTTCGCAATAAATAATTCATAACTTTATCCTTTTTTTAAACTTTATTCTCTTATGAAAATAATATTATATCCCAGTTGGCTCGCTGAATGTTATTATATTATCACCCTTAAATTTATTAACGAAATGAATAAAATATTATTTAAGTTTCCATAACTAATATATACTTATTTATTTATTTTTTTCTTTCTCTATTATATGTACTGAACACTATTTTAACAAACCTGCATTTCAACATGATTGATTTTGTTTATTTTTATTTGTACAAAATAACCTGATAATCATTTTTTTTTGTCAAAAGTTGTATATAATTCTATCTAAATTCACGTACGGTTCTAAATGTTATTTTAAAAAAATTTAAATATGTTTTTTTCTTTTAATTTTCAGTGAATTTTAGTTCATTTCAAAATTTTAAACCAATTTAATTTTTCATATTTTGAAATTTAGTCATTTTAATCAAATTTTGTTAAGTTTATTTGATATTTCAAACGCGTTTAATAATAATATTTGACTTAATATTAAAGCAAAAATGTGTCAAACAGTATAAACAACCCAAATACAATTATGAAATACGTATAAAACATTAAATAAACTTAACAAAATTTGGTAAAAGTACTAAATTTACGTATTTCGAAAAATGAATGACTAAATTAATGTAAAATTTTAAAATGGACTAATTCCAAAATTTATTAAAAATTATGAAATAAAAACATATTTAACCTTAAAAAAAATATTAAGTCATTTTAACACCTTTTAAATAAGCTTACATAGTTGGTTTTGTAAAAGTAATGGGCTAAACCCATATATAGGTTAGTAGACTCGAGGCTTTTTTAAATGTGGTAAATCCAACTCTTTTTTCTTTTAATTAATTAGACTTTAAAAAACACTGTTGTTATCTTTTTTCAGTAAATAAAAAAAGCACGCGTTCTCTATTATTAAATCGAACACATTCGAGTTTCACAAATCACCAACTTTAGTTAAGAACAACAATATCATTAAGTTTTTTCTCTTTTTTTTAATATAAAAAAAAACTAAAATGGCTTCTATTACTAGGCTAATTAATTACTCTAGTTTAAAGTAATCCCTAGGCATGCATTCACAGCACAAGTTGTTAACCTTTTGTTTTTTTAGGAAAATGCCAATTCTTAAAGAATCAAGAGTAAATAGTTTTTATATTAGTGTCTAGTACACATGCATGTGATAAAAAAAATATTTATTGTCTTTTTAATGTTTAGTGGAGTTTTAAGTTTCTTACAATTTTTTTTTTCATTTTTAATAAAGTCTTTATTAATTTTTTCTCCTTATTAAGTATTTTAAAAATTACATATATTTTAATTGAAGTCTTCTTGTTTAATTTCTTTTACTGTATGACATAGTGACTTATAATTTTACATTACAAACATATCATCTTATATTAACTAAAAAAAACATGTTTTTAATAGTATAGACAATTAAACAATATAATAAAATAAGATATCAACCAAGTCTCTTACCTAACAAAAAAAAAATGAAAGTGGTTCAATTAAAAGTTACAATAGCTGATAAAAAATTGAAAATATAAAAGTTTCTTTAGGATGTTTTTCCATCAACCTTTTTATTTTAAGCTGATTTTTGGCTTAGTTTTTTTATGTACTAAGCATGTTCTCAACACTCAATAGACTATTGATTAGACTTTATTTATGAGTTGAAATATTCTTTGTACTTTATCAATCAATTTTTGGCTTATATAAAAAGATAGAGCATAAAGTTCCAAACTCATTTTTTAGACCCATACAGAATATAAACTAAGAAGCAATTGGCATAAAAAATTTCGTGTGAAAGGAACAAGGGTTATATCTATGCACCACTTTTTGCTTGATTAAAAGTTACTTTAAGTTAAAGTTCAAACAATAACTTTGAAAACAAATTGCAAGCTATTTAATAATTTATATGTTTTCAGTTTTTGAAGTTACTTTTAAGTTAAAATTTGTCTGATAAATTTATTATATTGCTATAAAAATGTATTCTTAAAACAGATAATAATATATAAGTTAATTTAATCAGCATAAATTTACGGATAATTCATTGTGCATGATAAATACAACGCAAAGAAAAATGTTTAGAAAAATCTATGTTATTGTTATGTTTAGAAAAATAGTTCAATGATGTTAAATTGTATTTAAAAGCATTGAATAAACATTCTAAAGAATATATCATTGTAATTAGGAATTTAAAAACTTAACCACAAAAATAAAAGTACTTTAATTGTTGAAATTTTATTTAAATTTTACTCATTTCACTCGTAGAAATCCAAAAGAAATATTAATAATGAATTTACTAATAATAAATTTACATAACAATTTAAGATATATATCACAATAAATAAGTAAATTAAACATAAACTTAAATATATGAAAATTTTAATCATTAGTACTTGTTTTTGCCATTTTAAGAAATCATATTCTTCTCATAATCATTCCTTTATTCTTACGGAAACTAATGTTATGGCTAATTTTTCAAAGTTTAGTTTATTATACAAACAAAAACTTTTTTTTTTTAACTTTTAAAAGTGTTTCCCAATGTATATACATGTTATGTTCTCATTCTCATTTCCATTATTTTTTTTAAAGCACAAAAAAAAAAAAATTGGGCATCAACTACGTTTTGGAAGTTCCATACAATATTTGTACAAAAGAACTTAGGGTTAAGGGAACCCTAACCCTAACCCTAACCCAAAAAATGAAGAATAATTGAGATTGGTTGAAAAGTATTGTTTATTTGTTGTGATATGGTTGCCTTACATAGCAAGAATAAATGGCAGCATACCCTTGAAACTAAGATTGTGAACAAATTAAGTATCTTGTTGCCATATAAGATGCTAATTTAATTAATAGTTGAAACCCTTTATTCTTGTGATGTTGTTAATTGCAAAAAATGTGGTTTAAATCATGGGAAAGATGCATCCCCATGCCTGTCTAATCAACCTTATACTATTGTAGTAATCATTAAAGTTGTTGTTCATATTTAAAGACGTGGGAAGAAGTGGAGAATATGACCCAGTTGATTTGTTGTCTAATATATATATATTAATTTGTGTTAGTTCCTTCATATATGAAGAGAGTGGAAGCAATGATTTTTCTTGTAAAGTCACGTCCTTTGCATCCTATAATAAACCATGCTCAATTCCTCATCAACTTTTCCTTTCAGGGTTTCTTTCATTAGCCTTCATTTTAACCTTTTTCAAGTATTTATATATATGTATAATCTAAAACTAATCTTTCATTATATATAAATATTTTTTACTGGATTGTGTGACTTGTACTTGAAAAAATCAACTTTTTTGTTAATTTAGTTATAAATTTATGAATAAAAAATAAAATATAGAAATAAAATTCTAAATCATTTTTTTAAAAATAAATAATTTTTATTAATTGGTTTTTCTAATCATTTTAAATTCCTTAAAATAATAACCAAATACAATTTATAGGTAATTATTAATGAGTATTTACGTATCGGAATTATGATATACGGTACATGTCTTACTAACAAATAGATAATTAAATATTTTCATTTATTATTCCCGAGTATTTATTAAAAATTTATAGATTTTATTCGCATACTTTTATTTTTTTAATCTCTAAACAAAATTATATAAAAAATGTATGCAATGTAATAAATTTTATTAAATATGATTAATCCATAAATAAGTGTTAGGGGTGTTAAAGTGAGTTAATTCGGCACATTAACGTAGATTGATTCATTATGGATTCAGATAAAAATAGGCTAACTTAACTCAACTCACTCTTTGGTGAGTTAAAAATTTTGTAATACGGTCTGACCCACCACGGAATTGTAAGTTAGTGGGTTGGATCATTTAGAAAAGTTTTTTTTTATGTTATTTATTTTATATATTTATTGCATTATAATGAGGATAAATTGACTTAATTTATTTTTTATAACAGTGAAATCAAAATATTCACTTAATTCTCAAAATATGATTATAAAGATAATAGTTAAAGATTAAAATATCAATGTATATAACTTAACAAACAAATTAATTAAACATCTAAACTATTCAATTATTAATGAGCAACATTCTGACCTTTAAAAACATGAAATCGTGAATCTATATAGTTAGAAATAGTAAATAATTATAACAAAAATAAATTAAAAATTTGTAAAAAAATGTTGGTGGATGAATTAATCCACCTTCAACCTGACTCAAACTCATTTAACTCGTGGGTTAAGTGAATGAAATTCAGTTTAACTTAATTCAGCTTGAACTTGTGGTGAGTTAGATTCACTCATGGGTTGAAACTCATTCTGACATCTCTAATTAATGACTTAACTTATTCATAATATTCATATTATATCATAGTTGTATTTGACAATTAAGTGCATAATATTGATTATACCACTGAAAAGGATCTTGTCTTTTTATTGGTATCAAACCATATATAATTATTTAGTTATTCATTTATCAAATTCATCGTCTCCTTAAACTTATTTTTCCTAATTTCTCCAACTTCATAATTATCATCATTTTATCTATTAAAAGTGAGACTAGTATGAGACTTGGCTGATCAACCATTTTTTCAAAGTAAAATTTTATTTTCCCATTTAGCTCAAGCACTCTTTTTGTTGTTTCTTATGCATGTGGAAGGTTTTGTTACCATATCTGAGATCAAAGTTACATAGATAAATCATTTTTAGTTAACTTCATAATGATATGTTTGATTTTTAAATCAGACATTATGAGATCATGTTATGACTTTTCTAGGCTTTATAAGTTTTTTAAACAATTCCTTGAAAAATATAAAAAAAAATATATATCACCTGCTAATATTTTTTTATTACTAAATATTGTAGAATATTAAAATGAATTTTTGTATTTGATAATTATTAGAATACTTTATCCAAAAAATAATTTTAATAATTATATTCGTTTCTACCCAAAAAAAAAACATTTAAAAAATAAAAAATAATCAAATTTAATAATTTTTAATTTCCAAAAAATTCCAGAACTCTAACCAAACACACGTTAGAATTTTTTTTTGTTCTACAAGTTACCTACACCTCCTTTAAACTAATATAATTTTAATAATTCAACTTGAGAATAATAATTGAATCTCAAAGGAACCGTGCAACTTCTTGAATTAAATAAGAGAAAATATCCAGTATAACGGGATTAAATATTAGAGCGGTTGCATGAGGTAATTTGAAATATAATGATCAGAGAAAAAAAAATCCACCGTATACAAATTTTCACTGAATATTCAAAGAAAAAAAATAGACAAACCCATTTTCTTACAACAAAAATATTCATGTAAATGGTAGTTTGAAGGGAGGGTTTATACAAAAAAACATAAGAACATAACCTCTGGATAAGGAAAATGAAAATGAAAATTTATTTGTATTGTTTTCATTGCTGATTAAAGTTTAATGTATTATATTTTCCATTTGATTATTTAAAAATTTGATAAAAAAAGAAAAAAAAAATGAATCGACTAGATATAAGGCAATTTCATAATATATAAGTGGTGTGCAAACCATATCTTACAAGCCGGTTTTGTGGGATTAAGTTAGGCTTAAAAATCACTTCTCAACATGTTATCAGAGTCATAGTTAACAAGCATATCCTAGCGAGATTTATGTTTTTTGGACATATTGTTTCACCCACTATCTCGGACACTATCAGACCTCTCATTTTTAGTCTCACGCACGAGCATGAGATGTATATATCTCGGCATGAATAGGGTGTTTGGAAGTCTCACATCTAACTAAAGATAAAATAATTTTATAGTATATAAGTGAGAGTACAAACTTTACTTTACAAATCGACTTTATGAGGTTGTGTTAGACTTAAAATCTATTTCTTAAAAAATATATTATATTTTTCATTTGAATATTCAAAAAAAAAAATTTAAAAAGAGAGAATATGACAACACCTTAATCGAATTTAACATGGAGTCCATTGTTGTTGCCTTTTTGAGGTGTGGAAAAGAAAAAGAAGAGAGCAATGCATAATTCGAAAGAAGACAGAATTCCACACTTTGATGCAAACATGTTGATCTCTAAAAAATAGTTTAAAAAAGTGGAAATGGAAAAGCATGGAATAGGAAAAAGACTAAGCAAGAACAAGACATTTGATTTCTTTGTGCCTTAAACTATACTCACACACGAGTTTAAAAAGCGACATATTATACCTTTCATTTCATCTTTATTTCTTAACTCAATCAACTATCAAAATCAAATGTTCCTTCCTCCTACTTTTCCTCTAAAAGCATCTTCTCAAACCTTTACAAAACAACTCATACTAATTAATAATAAATATTATTTTTGTGATTATTATTATGAATAAGAAAAATGTTACCAGTGCTAAAAAGTGATATGCAACCTTAATTAAGAAACTTCATAATGAAGTTATTGCTTTCGTCGCGCATGCATGGTTGTTACACTGGATGTCTGTTTTCATTAACATCATTACTTTAAACTCTTTTTTGTCCTTGTGTTTGCATAACAAGTTTGGTTTAAGAAAAACAAAAGTCAAAGAAAAGAAAGAAACATAATTAGTGAAGTTTGAAGTTGAGACCTTGGATACCATAATTAGTGAAGCTCACTTGAGACTTCAGTGAAGAGAAATAAAACTAAGGTAATTATTTATTAGGTTGTTACATTTTTTTCCATATATTGTTAGTCATATATTATTAAAATGATTGGATTTTTCCAAAAAAAGAAACACCGAGGAATTTGAGTACTAATAAGTTATGAATAAAATTATTTAAAGGTATAAAAAAAAATTATAACCTAAAGATCGAAGATTCTACATTAACCAAAGATAAAACGGATTTATTATTTATGAATGAATATAAATTTTATCTTATCAAGTTGGTTTTGTAAATTTGAATTATGTTCAAATTTTATTTTTTAACATAGTATCAAAATCATTAAAAATATATTCTAGCTAGTGTCGGATCTAAGATCCGAAGTCAGTGAAAGTAATTTATTTTTCACACAAGTCTATCTAATAACCAACATGTTCAAATATATAAGATTAAGTGTGTGCGTGGATCCGCCATCGATTCTAGCAAAATTTGTTATTTGTTGAACTTATTATGTCACATTTTATTAGTTTTTATTAGACCATTTACTAATGTCTAATTTCACACTCAAAATCTATATGTTTCGGCGTGAGAGAAATGCATCGAAGATCTCACATCGAATAGAGATAAGATAACTTTACAATTTATAAGTACATGTAAATCTTATATCTCAAACTTAATGTATAAGGTTTAGTAGGTTTAAAGGTCACGTTTTAAGACTAAATATAACAAACCTACGAGTTTTTTTTTATTATTGACTATTATTAATTTGATTTATTATTAGTTAATATAAAACTTAAACTAACAAGGGTTGTTATAAGAAAATTCATTAAATTAAAAGAAAATAAAAGGTGTTGAATGTAACCTACTATGTAAATGAAAGGAAATCTAGTTTACCTGATTGAATATTAAAGTGGTGAGACCCATTTTGATATTCTAGTTTGTGCAGGCAGCAGCAGCTTTACTTTTTAACCCTTTGCTCACGTCCCCACTAAATTGTATGATGATTAGACGCAATTTGTTATGATGTTTCACTACTAATTAAGATATTAAATAGTATTTAGGATAATAATCTCCTTGTGCTTTCGGTTTTTAATGCATAAGCAAAGTGAAGTTGAAGGCAACAACAATATAAAATTACTTAAACCCTCTTAAAGTACAACAATGCGCACGCTGATTTGATTTGCACACATAATTATGAGCGCAATCACTTTTAACCTCTTAAAACATGCATTCATAAACCATAATTACATTTATTATCACGTCAAACGCAGTGGAATTAAAGGCTAAAAATAGAATTAGGTGGATTGAATTGAATAAAATCGCACTGGACCTAAACCTAATTCAATATTTATTTATTTATTTATTTATTTTTGTTGGATATGAGTGCAACAATTACCCGCATGAACGTTTTAAGTCATTATAGCTTATTAACACCATTAAGTGTGTGCTATGTATCTGGATATGCATTCTCTGGGATCACCTAAAAAGGTTGCGTATGAAAATTAATAAAATAATTTTAAGCCTCTCACTGCTTTTATGTGGAGTACGTTGTAATAAACCTACCGAATTGTTGTAAATAAATAAAGTTAATGCGACAATATTAATTGTTCTTAGGTAAAGTAGGCGCAAAATATTTAATTAAACAATCATTAATTCAGGTAAGACAGATTCTTATTTTCCCCAATGCTAATACGCGTCATCCCCTTGTCATAAAAGTAAAAAATGGAATCATATTTTTCTTCAATTTTTTTTTTTAATATTCAACATCTCTTATTTAAGTTTAATTCTACCGGTGCTTTTGTGTTTTTCTCAATTATTGTTTTTAAGTTTGTGATTTCATTAAGTTTTATTTTTCTTAGAAGATCTGAATCAGAAGAAAATATATATTTTAATTTTTTTTTAATCTTACCTTCTAATTAATATGTGACTATTTGGACATATCAAAACAATTTTTTTATTGGAGATTAAGATGATTTTCATCTTCATATACGTGGGTTAATGTTCTGACATTAAATTTATTAAGATAACATGGCTAATATCAATTATTACATCGTTTGTTTTGAAATTTAAAGTTTTGTTATGATTTTATCTCTACACTCAGTAGTTTTACATAACTTAATCTCTACACTTAATAGTTTTACATGGCTTATAAGTTGAGATTAACCACAATTTAAATATGCATTATGCTTTCCATCTTTAAAAATGTTTTTTAAGAACTAAACAATGATAGAGTTCTAAATTTAAAAAATGAACAATATCTCATATACAATATAAATTGTAATAATTATTTTGATAATGAGAATGAGTTCAACCACACAAGGATTGACACCACTCTTAATCCAAAATCTTAAGATAATGAATTTATGGGTCTTGATCCTTATATGGTGTTCAACTTTTTCATTTTTACTCAATGTGGAATTTAGACTCATACTTGAATTCCTAACAAATTTTATCCGCGAATATTCATAAACACAAATAGTTTTGCTATCCCTACTCAGAACAAATCCAAAAGTTCTAATTGCGTTCGTGTGAAACTCTGACAATGCAATGAAAAACAAATATATTTGATATATAATTTGGAATCTAAAATAGTTCATCTTGGATATGATTGAAATATCTTGTTCAATCATTTTATTATAGAAAAAAAATCAAATTAATAATTAAATATTTATTAAATTAACATATGATCACTTTTTAAATAGTATTAATGTGAATTTAAATGAAAGACTTTCGACTCTAACTAATAAAAATCGAACTTAATTAAGTCAAAAACATGAAAAAAGATAATAGAAGACTCTATGTGTGCAGTAATTATCTGAATGAAAAAAAAAATAAAAATCTTTAGATATGACTTTTATGATAATTATTATAAAATTAAGTTAGTCAAAGGCTATAATAACTTATGATGTAACATCTACATTAATCATACATATACTATCTATTTTTAAATATTTATTGAGACTCTTTTTACATGTAGTAATAGTTTTTTAATGGAAATATAGAGTGTAGGCTCGCACGCGCTAGAGTTGGCGTGGGGTTTTTCTTTTTGTGGCGTAAATAAAATTTTACTGATTAAGTTCTGTTGGAGCCCACCGGCGAGCCCGCATGGATGAAGAAGCCCAGTTTATTGGTTGCTTTGGGCTTTTGGATCTAACTTTCCGTGGGCCCCATCGTAGAAGCTAGCACCCCTTCCTACCTTTTCCCCTAACCGATTTACTAGGAACTAGAAAAATCTTCGACGAAAAAGGAATTAATAGAATATTAACAATAAAAATGTTGGTAGGGGCATAGGTTTCTAGATTAGGGTTTATTCTAATTTGAGTTCTCATTTGAAATAGACTAACTCCTTATTAACTCTATCATTTTCAAACTTGCTTGCATGGGTTTTAGTTTATGAGGTTTAATTAGTCTACACGTTACCAAGAATACCATTAACTTTTTCTTTTCATTTATAGTTTCTAGCCCATTCAATTCCATCACTATTATGCATTATTCCACTAATTATATTTAAGTTTGTTTCTGACTTAGTTTTTTCTTCTTCTTTAATTAAGTTTTAAGTTTACAATATATTTCAATATTTTTAATTAAATCTCTCTTAAATATTTTTTTTATCGAGTATTTAAAATTATTTTATAATTGTAGTATTTTAATAGCAAAATAAAACAATTAATGATTATTATTATTTCCATCAGAAAGATATTGGATATTTCTTTTTATTGTAATTGTACATATTTTTATCGATTAGACTTAGGGTTTATTTCTAAATTAGTTTTTTAGTTAATAATTTTTAAGTTTTCGATGAATTTATATATTTTTAATTTAATATATACTAAAATGGTTGTCTATTGAGTATTTAAGATTATTCCATCATCTTACAATTAATATAAAATAACGACTGATTTTATTATTCTTACAAAAAAAATTGATTTTTTTTCTAGTTGTTCGTATTTTTCTTATTCTATTATTATAATTTACTTTTCATACTAATTATTAATTTACGTTTTTCTCCATTTTATCAATTCTACTCTTGCCAATTTTAATTGTATATATAATAATCTTTCATTTTGTAAATTTTTTAAAATTATTATTCCGACTCGAGTATTATGCTCAATATTACATCTGAAATTCAAAACATTGTGATATAAATATTTTGAGATGTTTTGAAATAGTGTACTAAAAATCAATTTTCATAAGACCATGCTAAGATAAGAAGTATCGATATGCATAATACAATGGTTGGAAGATTTGTTGTAATGTTAAATTATAATACTACGAATATACCTTTTTTTTTATACATGTACATAACGATCCCAAAAATTCTAAATAACATATATGATAATTAATACGGTATATGCAACACTAATAAGGTATTTTAAAATAATATTACATTACAACTTTTAAAGATGTTAGTCAAAAGGTAAAATATGATCAACCAAAATATTCAAAAAGTGATTTCCCTTTTTTTCTATCTTCTATAGTCTTCTTATCATTCTTTCTATAGGTATTAATTTTATTAGCTCAATCGGCCTATAGTCTCCTATATTTTTGTTAATCTATCATATCAATCAAATAACTCGGAAATTCTCACAAACTTTACTCCCAAATTCATTCACAATCGCACCTAAATCTCTTAGAAAAAATAACACACAATTCACTCTCATATTCACTTCCTCCCCCTCAAACTCATCTCTTCAAGTGAACAAATCCTTAGTACTGACTTTTCAAAGCATGAGACTATTAACATATATATCGATCTTGATCAAGTTGGCTTTGGATTTATTGACCCAATTGACATTTGACCTAACACCACACATTAGCTTCCTGTAATATGAGGCTAATAGCATTTTTGGAGACCAAAGCCTTTGTGTAAAACTAATCGTGCCACTTTTGGGAGAATAGTACTTTGAGAAAAAAATATAGCTAACATGTAATGAAAATCTCGTAAGTGTTGATCCCTGTAATTGTTTCTTGTATTCCTTATTTCTATCTTATTTTTCTCATATAAATGTTCTAGCCAAAAGGTAGAATATGATCAACCAAAACATTCAAAGAGTGGTCTCCATTTTTTTACCTCCTAGGGTCTTTGTATCCTCCTTTCTATCAGTATTAATGTTATTGCCCCAATCGGCTATGGGCTTAACGTCACACAATTCCTTTAACCTTACATTTTCAAAGCGTAAGACTATTAGGATATATGACGATTTTGATCCTTTGAATAATTATGATTGTTTTCTATGTGAGTTAGATACTAGTAGGGTCAGGATAGTCTCACACAACAAGTCCCCTTCAATACGTTTGTATTCAACAAAAAATAGCATTTTTCCTTGAAAATAACCAATTTGACCACCACAACCACACCAAACATATTCTTGCATACACATGCATGGTTAAACACATAGAAAATAATCATAATTATATAAGGTAGTATATAAGGAAAAAATCATTTAGCAATATCATAGAGTTATCGTTCAACAACACATTGCAACAGACAAAACTATTTTATGATATTTGAGTATTCTATGGTATTTTATGAAAAGAATTTAATTTCTACTATAAGTTAATTATTTAAATACTAAATAATTACTGATAATTTAAAATTTCAATAATATTAATTTTTTTGTCAATCTTAATTGATAATTTTTTTTATCAAAGATTGTAAAATATTTTAACATAAAAAATGTTCTATGAATTGATGTAAATTACTAATATTTAATCTGATCATTATCAAAGTTATTTTTTATGACATTGTTGATTGAAGTTGATTCTTTGACTTTTCAGCGGTTAAAAAATTGTGCCAATTAGTATGGACAAAACGAATATTAAATAATGTTAACTGAAACTACGAATATCCACAAAAAGATAACTATAATATAAGTCAATACAAAAGATCCAATTTGTATATGAAAAAAAAAGTTTTGCATTAAATGAGAAAATCTTAATTAACATCAAGCGATAAATAACTATAGTTTACAACAATAATAAAAAATCCAAATAAAATGCAAATAAAAATAACTCATATCAACATTAATAAAAGAATGCATTTGATATCAACGAAAGTAGCATTTCAATATTGTAAGTGAAATCTTAACAAAATAAAAGAATCCATTTAAGATATATATATATATATATATATATATATATATATATATATATATATATATATATATATATATATAAAGTAGTAATCTCAACATCATAAGGAGAATCTTAACTAGCTTTGATCCTGAAATAACTTTAATTTACATTTATCTCTAATTAAAATGTATTGAAAAAACATAACTGCATAAAGTAAAAAATAATACCATCTTGACATAAATAAAAAGTAATGTTTAACATAGTCAAAAAATATTATTAATATAAACTAAGACGACTTTAATTAATACAAGTTGAAAAACTATAACCTAACATCATCAATAAAATAAACTTCAATAATATAAAAAAGAGCCATAATTGATTTTAGTAAAAAAAAAATTCTTCATTGAGATTTATAAAAGAATATAAAATTTATGACACAAATATCCTCAAATCAACCAACAATATTTTAGATAGATTAAAATTAAATTGGAAGAAAATAGAAAAAAAAACATGAATTTAAAAAATATAAATAATTTCAAATTTCATTTTTTTTATATGCAACGATAAATTTCCTTATTTTTAAAAAATTCTCTTATACAATTATGTAATTTTAATTTATTTTAAAATCTCTTATCTAAATAGAATAATTTATTATAAAATATTTTTAATTTTTAATTCAACTAAATTTTTTTTTTAAATTTTCTTATTTTAAACAAATTATTTGTATTTATACTATACTATTATATTTATAATAAAAAGAAAAGTTAAAATAAAAGACAACAAAACCTGAAAAATCATACGAAACTCATGACAAAAATTATACTTCACAAACATAAAACAAATTATACATATTATGAAATTTTTTTTTAAATAAATACAAAAAGATAAAATATTAAACCATTTATATTGTTCTTTGTAAATCAAAATTAAATTAACTAACTTATCATATAAATGATTTTTTCAACCAAAAAACTTAAAAAATTTTAAAATGTGTGTTTACAAAAGTAAAGTATCGCCAATATCTTTTTCTAAAAAAAATTCATCGATTAAAATAGGACGATACACTTAATATTTCTATATTCCTATATCTTTTTGAACTTTTTTTTTCCCTTATGTGTTGGTCTGTAAAAGTGTGATTCAGGGTTGATAGTTACTTAATTGTCACAATAGAATATTCCTATATAAGAATTCTTATAAGAATAAATGAATATCTCAAAATGTTGAATGAAACTATGTGTACTTGTTGGTACCCTTGTAAGGTATTCGTATATATCTGATAAAAAAAAATGCTAAATTTAAAGTTAGCATAATTTCGACGTGTCATTTGTCAGAAAATGTAGTGTAATACTTCCAATTATTTCTTAGAAATATGATAGGTGGGTACCAATAATTTTGTTATGAAATATTCATCACTTACTCTTTTATTTGGAAAAGGTTAATTAATTCCAAGGTTAAACATCATATCAACATATTCGAGAAAGACAACTGATAAAACCAAACCCAATTAAAGAAAAGAAAAAAAACACTAATTTGGCAATAATGAAACCCATCCATTTATTCTTGAATTGCATAGCATACAACTCTAATTTTAATAATAGGTATGCAAACAAAAAATTATACAAAATCTTTGCATGCTATTAAAAAAAAGAAAACTTTGAACCATCTTCACAAGATATTATATTTTCTGAATGGAGGGAGAGAGAGTAAAAGATTAAAAAGTTTGAATTTGAGTAAAACATCATGGTAATAATATTATCTTTTTATTCTAAAATCTGGAGATAATAAATTTACAAGTCTTCGTTATGTTTAAGACTTACATATTGTTGAATTATCATCAAATCTTACATGAGTATCGACTTTATGTAGTCGACATTCTTCAAATCAAAACTAAAACATACCAACTCTTGATTATCAAATATTCCTTTATGTCATGAGAAGTTATCGATTAGAGAAGAAAATAAAGCTACTTTTCTTTCTTGTTAACAATTAATTAATGGGTTAAATATGTTTTTGTCTTTTAAGTTTTAGTGAAATTTGAAATTAGTCTTTCTTCAAAATTTTATACCAATTTAGTCCTTCATATTTAAAAATTTGTGAATTTAATCATTTTAATCAAATTTTGTTAAGTTTATCTCACGTTTCAAGCGCATCTCATGATAGTATTTGAATTGTTTACACCGTTTGGCACATTTTCGCTTCAATGTTAACTCAAATATTATCATAAAATATGTTTAAAATGTCTAATAAACTTAACAAAATTTGGTAAAAATGATTAAATTTATGCATTTCTAAAGATGAAAGACTAAATTGATATAAATTTTCAAAAATTGACTAATTCTAAAATTCACTGAAACTTGAGAGACAAAAAACATATTTAACCTTTAATAAATTTATTCGTATGAAACTTAAACTTACACTTAAATTTTCGATACTAATCTATATAAATAACACGCCAAAACTTTAAAAAAGAAAAAATTTTCTTCATGTATTATTCATCATCTTAGTTACCCCACTTAAATTTGTAGAAACAATTATATTTGTCCGAATCCATTATAAATTTGCGGCATTGTGAGAAGCAGAAATGATAGTTTTCCAAAAAAGGATGATCTAAGAATTTGTGATTGATTAATAGCACACATAATTGGCCTACCCTAAAAAATGGCAGAAGTAATTAATTGGAAAGCTGAAATGAAGAGTAAAGTTTGAGAATATTTTGGGTTAGAATTGTCAACCTCAAAGGACTACGGAGAAGAGGCCCTATCCCTGCTCACCTACTCTCTACTCTCAACAAAACTATGTCATTAATGCTACCACTCTCCTATTTATATTAGGCTCACATTATCTTCACCTAATCATTTTTTCTTAAATATATTTTTAATTTATGAACTTCGATATAAAATTATAATTTTTTAAAATTTTGATATATTTTAATTTTTAATTCTAAAATTAATAAATATTATTAACGTTAAATTCTCTAAACATACTGCTAAATTTTTACAGATACTTTACGCTCACTATTACCATTCTTAGTATACACACTTACTTTCTCTTATATATCTATCTGTATCCAAAGAAATATGTGTCTACTTCACTGTGATCATGATCATCATGACTGAGCCACTCACGACATAAATAAATGCACACAACACTTACAACAACACACCATATTTTTCCTCAGGGCAAACATATATATTGGTTGCAAATTTGGCCATGTTAAAATTAAAAAAAATAAAAATAAAAAACATTTTAATGAATGAAGTATTCAGACAACTAATGTGAAGTCCTTTCAAAACACAAACATTAAATCAAAACACATAACAAGATGTGAAGTGATTTAAAAAAGAAGAGAAAACATCATTAAATTCTTGCATTCGAATTATTTGACTAAATTATGCTTCTGTCGAGTCTTTTAATCACTTTATGATATAGATAAGCTACTTATGAGTAATGTACGCCGATTATAAATAACTTACATTCTAAATTTTACATAAGAATGGATATACATACACCGTGATCGCCATCACCAGTCAACTATGATACATATATATATATATATATATATATATATATATATATATATATGTATTTGATACATTAATATATTTGTTTTGAAAATAATTTGATTAAAATTATATATATTAAAGTTATTAACATACAAAATTATAAATTAATGTCATTATAAGATAACTATTGTTTTATAGATTAATACTTCATTATCAAGTATCGTTAAAGTATCCTATACAAGTACGTGTGAAATAAGGATACGTGATCCAAATTGAAGTATTAATACATTATAGAATACAAATTATGTTGGTGATGCACTTACACTTTTTTTTTTTTAATATCCAACTTATATTGCATAAATACAAAGATATATTAATTATTTAACGAATATTAGATATACCTTAAATGCTAAAACCATTAATATGTTTTTATACCATATTCTTCTTCTAGTCAATTTTTATTCTTTTTACTTTTTCCACTCTGACATACAACAAAAATAAATAACATTTACTTTAATTAATATTATTTAATTTACTATTTTAGTTAAAAAATACTCCTTAAACTTTCTTTGTAAAAATTGTCATTGCAATTAAAAGGAGATAAAATTAGTCAGGACTATATTTCTTTTATATTGGTAGTGATAACAAAATGAGTGTTTTTCCTGTTCAAATCATGGGAAGATTGTGAAACTTAAAGTAGATTAAAGAGACTCGCTCCTTCTTTCAATGAAGCTTTTAGACCGTGTTTCTTTTGATAAGATATATTTGGAGGGAGTATAAAAATGAATTTGTATGGATTTGAGATGATGAATATGTGTGTTTTTTGAGTAGATTTAAAGGATAAAGTAAGTGAATTTGGAGATGAATTTTGTGAAAGTTAGTGAGTAATTTGATTAATGTGATAGATTAAAAAAAATTTTAATAGATAAAATTTAAAGATTACTAAAATACTTTTGATAAAAAAATCTAGATAATTATAAATAAGTTAAAAATACTAAATTTAAACAATATTGTAATTATTATACGTATTTAATATATTTTTATTTTTATTAATTATTATTATTATTATATATATATATATATTATTAATAACAATTATTATTAATATATTTTTTTAATAGCATTATTAATTATTATATATATATATACAATTTATTGTAGGATCAGTTATTTCATCATCACGAATTATTAAATTTCTTTCTTATTTCACCGATCATGAATCAATATGAACCCATTTTTGTTGTTATAAAAAGAGGAATACAAAGGTAAAATATATAATAATCTATACAAATTATCACAGTTTTGAGAGGATGAGATTTTGGTATCATCCCGTAAATCCATCTTTACATTTATTCTCAAATAATTTTAAAGGAACACAAAATTAGATTAATATTTGTTTTCTTAAATCAGTTGATTTGATGAATTTCTTCAAACGAACACGGTATTAGATAAAAGGGAGAAAGAAAATTATATTTCTTTGTTTGGTTAAAGAATAAAAGACTGTATAAAGTAAAAGAGTTAAGTTAAGTCTTTTGCACTTTTATTAATTTTATTTATTATTTTCTATTAAATGAATACACAAATTTCAAAATATTTTCTTTTTATTTTTCTATATCTTGAAAATTGGAATGATTATTGAACCAGTAAAAATCTACTTCATGGTTCACTAGACACACTAGACATGTTAAAGAGAGTGAGTCGGGTTGGAGTTTCCAACTCGCTAACCCGTTGTGGTCCGATCTGCCAATTTGGGAGCTAAAGATAGGTAAGCTCGTTCTGATCCGTCAATCCATTTATTTTTTAATTTTTTATGTTTAAAATTAAAATAAATAAATAAAAAATTTATAAACAAAAATTTTTAAAAAGTTAAAAGAAAATTAAAATAAAGTGACAGACTAGTCCATTTTGAGATGGAACGAATTACATTATCCAACCCGTTTGTTAGTGATGGGTCAAGGGTGGACGTTTTGGTCCGGACTAACTCGTTTTGCCATCCTAAGACGCATCTATAACAATACTCTAAGTTTTTTACATTCAAGATACAGACAAAAAAAATCAAATATACAATAATATATGACGATAATATTATTTTAAAATATATATTTTTTAAATATAATAATAATAAAAAAATTAGATATTTTTGAAGTCGTTACAACAAATAACAAAGATTGCTCTAAGCTTTTAAGTTTTTTTTTTTTTTTAATATTAGCTCATTTTTAACAGACTTTTAACCCTTGTCGACCCTTTTGATTCATTCAATTTACACACCAAAACTATTTCTTACATATTTATACATTACCAAACAATATTAAATTTTTAGTTTCATTGTTTATCTATTTTTTATCACAAGATATTTCTTGTATATTTTCGTCATGTTTGTTTCTTTCCTGAGAAGTAAATACGGTCTCAACTTAATGAACCAACTTATCTTAACCAAACTTAATACCTTCTAATTAAAAAAATAAAAAACACGAACCGTTCATATATAAGATATTAAAATATAGATAAACGTAAAAGATGAAATAAAAATAATTAATAAATTGGACTAAACAGTATATATTTTGATGTCCTTTTCTTTCGTTCACTCAAGTTAAAACAAACTAGAAGTTAAAAGAATCCGAAATCCAATGGTTTTTCACAAAAAATGTATGATTATTCTTTAAAATGGATTTTACAATCACAAACAATAAAAATTAATTAACTTCTATCCACAAAAATGGTAAAATGATTTTACACTATACTTTTCTAATCCGTTATATATAATGGCGATGAGAAATTGAGAAATAAAAGAGAGAAAATACATATAGTGCGTGGTTACATATTGGATAGAATTTACAAACGACCCAGCTGAAGCTGAGTCACTCCACATTCCCCAACCAATTTCTAGATTTTTCTCTGTTCAAAACAAACCCAACTCTTTCAACTCGCCCTAATTTTTTTCCTAACCAATTCACAACGAATAATCATTCTCTTCAATCCACTCACTGTTAATCAAAATCTTCCCTAATCAATATTGACGAACACAGTGACGTACTTCTCATGATGCGAGGTTAAATCTGTAAAATACCCTTCCATTTCCAACTTTAATTTGCCACCAAAACTATATGCATTTATTTACTTAAATTCAATAACAACACACACACTTAACTATTATATCAAAATTGTCCCTACCATCTTTGCTTCTGTTTTTACCACTTGGATTTGGTCCATATAAATTCCTTCTATCATGCAATAGGAATATATTATATATATACATATACATACATATATATATATATATATATATATGTATATATATATCTCCATCCTTCTCAGTCTCTCTCTGTGATGAATGCTGATATAACCCCGTAGTTGGTGCTCATCCTCCCGCTTAACTCTCTGCCATATTCAACCATATAACACACGTAGTGGGAGAAGAAATTATAATTCTTGATACTGGATAACACCTTCTTAATCCACTCCAATTTTTCACGGCAATTTTTTTTGTTTTTCACACAAGCCTAATCCTCCATTAGATAAGCCTAAAAAATTTACCACTCCCATCACCCTAATTCTTCTTGAAGCCAAGACTAGAGAGAGAGAGAGAGAGAGAAAGAAAGAAAGAGAGAGGTTTCTTGTTAGCCGTTTCTTTGTGTCTCAAACTTCACCTGACTCTGGGGTCAGAAAGAGTTATTCTTGGAAATACTGAGTTATTAGAGATACAGTTTTTTTATTTTTGAGTCTGAAAGTTCAGTACAGAGAGAGTGAGATACTGGAATAGAAGTGAATTGTTGTTTTGTTGTTTGGATTGGTTTGGTTTGGTTTGGGTTGTTGTTCATTGCATTCTTGATGGATTATTGCATAAGAGAAATAGAGGGAAAGCAAGCGCATGACCCTTTGTTCAACAAGCCATCATCATCATCATCGTCGTCGTCGTCTTGTTCAACGGTGTGGGTTGAAGGGCCTGTGATAGTAGGAGCTGGGCCATCAGGGCTTGCAGCAGCAGCGTGTCTGAGAGAGAAAAACATGGAAAGTGTGATTCTAGAAAGATCCAATTGCATAGCTTCTCTGTGGCAGCTCAAAACTTATGATCGCCTGCGTCTGCACCTACCGAAGCAATTCTGCGAGCTTCCTTTCATGCCGTTCCCTTCTCACTTCCCCACATACCCTTCCAAGCAACAGTTCGTCGAGTATTTGGAAACTTACGCAAGAAAGTTCAAGATTAAGCCCAGCTTCAATGAGACGGTCAAGCATGCAGAGTTCGACGCCAAACGAGCGCTGTGGCGGGTCAAGAGCGTCGACAAGGCGGAGAACACCACGGAGTACTTGTGCCGGTGGCTGATCGTGGCCACCGGCGAGAATGCCGAGGCGGTGGTGCCGGATATCGAAGGGGTGGAAGAGTTTGGTGCGCCCATAAGACACACGAGTTTGTATAAGAGTGGACAAGAGTTCAGAGGGAAAAGGGTTTTGGTGGTGGGGTGTGGAAATTCTGGCATGGAGGTTTGCTTGGATCTTTGCAACCATAATGCTACTCCTTCACTTGTCGTCAGAGACACAGTAAGAACTCCGAATCTCTTTCCCTCTAAAAATCAAAAATGGTTATAAAAAAAAATGTACAAGCTTTTTCTCTTTCTCTTTTTTTTTTTTTTTCTTTCCCAAAGTTCATGTCCCTTCTTACTTGGAATGAATTTCTGATTTAATATGAGAAACTTTCCTTCGCAACAAGACCATCACTTTTCTGATTTCCGCTTTTTAAATCTCGAGTTGTTGTGTTGCGACTTTTGTCATGTTTCGCTTGCAAAACCTTAGATGGGGTTTTTTAATTTCTTTTCCTTTTGTCATGCAAAAATTCCATAAAATATAATGGTCACGGTTCCTATATAAACTTTCACATCACTCACTGCAATCAGAAAAAGGAATTTGCAAGCGAAACGATAAACAAGTTTGGGTTTTGTAGCTCTCCTCACACATACACACACAAGTTACAAAACCCAAACACTGGTTTGGTTTGGTTTCGTTCTTTCATCACCCGGCTTCAAGTTCCAATGGATTGCTAAAAACAAATAGTATTCTTTTGATGAACACAAGTCTTAAAAAGTTAAAACTCGATCTTGCACTTTTTAATTATTTAATTAAGCATGCGCAGCATAGGTGTGTGTGTGTGTGAGTGTGATGAGTGATGAGTTTCATTTGACATTTTTGATGATTTTGTTACTGTGGTAACTAAGATGAAAAAATGTTGTGTGTTTGGTTTGGTTAAGGTACACGTCCTACCACGAGAGATGCTGGGAAAATCAACTTTCGGGTTGTCCATGTGGTTGCTGAAGTGGTTACCCATGCGACTTGTCGATCGATTCTTGCTAATGGTGTCATGGCTTATGCTGGGTGACACTTCTGAATTGGGATTGGATCGACCGTGTTTGGGACCCCTCGAACTCAAAAACATGTCAGGAAAGACCCCTGTGCTAGATGTGGGTACCCTTGCCAAGATTAAAGGTGGAGACATTAAGGTACTTCCCTTTTTATCAAATCAGTTTCAACTTTCCTTTTTAATATCAATCCTCTTCACACCACAACAAACATCTTATTTACTTACTTACTTACTTACTTACCTCCACACACATACATGCTTACTTACTTTTTCTAAATGCTACCTAATCTTTTTTTTCTTTTGCTTTTTCATCGAGTGCTGCATAAATAATTAAAACCACCCCTTATTGTGTTCCCATCTTTACATTTTGGTTTTGCATCATCATTGTGCGTTTCCAATCAAATCGTGGGCGGAAAGCACAAGGTTTTAGAGTATATTTTTTGGGTTGTTTAATGAAAAATATCCGAAAGCTACTCGACAAAATGCGTTCACTAATCACAAATCTCAAATCGCTAATCATTGTTTTTGATCGCGTTGGGTGGGGTTAATTATTTTCTTGGTTGGATTGGTTGTTTGATATGAAGGCACAATTGAAATCTGAATTTGGAAAACTGAAAATTGGTGTAGGTGCGTCCAGGCATTAAGCGGCTTAAACGTCACACAGTGGAATTTGTGGATGGAAGGACAGAGAATTATGATGCAATCATATTGGCGACTGGTTACAAAAGCAATGTGCCCTATTGGCTTAAGGTGTGACACATGACACTTACCCGTTCTTCTTCTTGTATTAAATACAACATTTTTTTTTCAGTGACTCCAAAAATTCTAAAAATAAAGCAACTAATGCACTTAAATTGTGTAGGAAGAAGATATGTTCTCTAAAGAAGATGGGTACCCTGTGACGCCATTTCCGAATGGGTGGAAAGGTAAAAATGGTCTCTATGCTGTGGGGTTTACCAAAAAGGGACTACTTGGTGCATCCATGGATGCAAAGAGAATAGCTCAAGACATTGAACGGTGTTTAGAAGCCGAGACAAATCATCGAACATCTTTTGCGCGCTCGCACTTGCCGCAACCAAATTCATAGTGGCCACTGGTTTGGTTTTGGCTAGGTGCAAACACAAATTACAAGAGCTTCATCGAAGAAAGAGAATTTGGGTTTGGCTAAGAGGCAAAAGAGAAGACATTTATTGAGGAAGAGATTGAAAGTTGGTACTTGAATGGGAACGGAGGATTTTTTGGTGGTATTACGCTATCATATGTGTTCGATTCTAATTCCAAAATGGTGTTCCTCCTCAAATATCCCATGCATGGGTGAAGTGGGCAAAATGCAAAATTTGGATTTTACTTTGATGCCCTTCAGCCTAATTTTGATGGAATCGTTTGGTGTTGAGAGAATAATAAGATGTTGAATTGAATTTGAAGAAAGAAAGAGGGTGGATTTTTCTTTGGGGGGGACCTAGATTAGGTCTTTGGTTCTATGTACGTTTTGTACATTGCATTTTTTTTTTCCCTTGAGTAGGTTTGACTTACAAGAGAGAGAGAGTGAGAAAAACAGAGTAAAAGGACATGGTTGAAAAAACTGAGAGATTTCAGTTTAACCTATATTTCCTCTTATTTCTTTTCTTTCCCTTTTTCTTAGGAAAATAGAGTATGAGATTTTGTGTTGTTTTTTATTCTCTCTGAACGAACGCTTAAAAAGTTTGGCTTGGGTTGGTTATCTTTCTGTATTTTGTAAGTAAACTCGGGAGAAAAAAAGAGCAAAAGCTAAAAAGAAAGGAGAGGGAAAAAAAAAAAGTTTTAGCTTGGGATGAAGTGCTAGATTGTGTACCATTTTGATTACCACTTCCATGCAATTTCATTGTCGAAATGATTTCATTCCAAGTAGGAATCAGGACCACTCTCGCTTTTGAGCAGAAGCTTGAGAATGTGCGTTTGGAAACAGCCAGAAACAATTAATTTCAGGGAATTGCTGTAGAATTTGTTATCACATTTATTACCAACTCACCAACTTCATTAAATTGACTCTCCTATAACAATTCAAGCCACGAGAAGTGAACGCAACGAGCCATATGTGGTGGTGGCTTTTCGCATCAATCACAAGCAACCACCCTTTTACAACACGAATACATGTTCCATTTTCAATTCATCGACTCGATGGTGAATCACGCATACTCCATATACACAGAGATATCGTTGCTTCTCTACATTTAAATTATGTTGTTTAGTTGGCTTTTCTCATGGTACCATAGGTATATGAGGAAAAAAATGATGAGTGCAATGGAAATTGAGAACGGAGCAAAGTAAGATTTGATGGAAAACATATCCCTTTTAAGTTGTAAAAGTATAGGTTGGTTTGTCAGAAAATGTGCAGTGTAGGAGAGGGTGACAGAACCCTACCTGTTATATGCAAGTTGAGTAGATAAAACTATAGAGGTAGTCACGTTGATTTGATATGATCTGAGTGATTGTTGTAATGATAATAAGAAAAAGGGAAAACTAAAAGTATTTATGGATCCTGAAAAAGAAAAAAGTGTAACAGGGTATGGAGGGTCAACGTCATTGCAGTGTCAAAGTGTCAATTCTGGGAGGTTAGAGTGGAAATGGATGATTGTGTTTGTTTATTATTCCTCTCAGGACCCAAATTTATTCTTCTAAACAACCTATCGTTAATAATACAACACCTCTCTCATTTTACTCCAAATTTAGCACAACACTTCTCATCTCAACATGACCCCTTCGTCACAAAAAAAAGGAACAGTCATATCATATAATGTTACTGTTTTTTAAACATCATGAGGGAGCCACATCACTCATAATTCATCCTAGGTGCCTCCTCCTCATAATGCTCAAATCCAATAAAACAACTTCAATTTTTTAAAGGTGAAAATCAAATACATTAACTTTTTATTTAATGACTTATTTACAAATCATCACATACAAGTCTATTCATTATATATAAATATATATATATATATATATATATATATATATATATATATATATATATAGTATTTTGCTAATATTTATAAAAAGAAATGCTTATCACAGAATTAAATTGTAATAAGTATTTTTTGGAAAACACACTCAATGTACAAAACACGAGTTTATTAGATAGAACAAAAGGTTGATTTGGGATTTAATAGGTGAAATATTCTGTTAACAACATAAAATCATTCTTTTGCAAAATCGTTCTTAATTTTGTCACACTTTATTTAAAAAAAAAGAGCTTAATTTTAATTTATTTTGAAAAAAAAAAAACTTATCGTAAATAAGGATGGTTTTGTCGCAGGTGGTACCAATATCCTAATGTAAGGCACATACAATCAATTTCTTCAAGTAAAAAAAAAAAAATCTTTAACATGTTTATATAAATAAAAACTAAAAAATTATATATATGTGTGTATATATTGGAGTATATAAAGGTTACAGATTTTATAATAGTAACCAAAAGGGGTAAATTTTAGTGATGAGTGATTCATGCAGTGGTGCATGCATGCAACTGTGAAGTGAGCAATGATACACGCATACAAATAAAAATAAATAAATATTTATTTGTGTGCGAGAAAAAGAGTGAATAATGAATGATGTGTACTAATAATGTAGAAGAAGAATGTCCGAGAATTTGACAATGCATAGTTGTGTGATGTATTATTGTATGACATTACATATGGATTTTAATGTTTGAAAATATGGCAGATGCAGACATAGAAGACATATAGTGCATATTTATGTTTAATCAAAACAAACACAAGGAGTGATTCACCCAAAAAAAGAAATAAAATTAGAAAAAGGGAGGTTACCAAATACCAATTGACATGTTGCCTAAAAAATCATGGATTGGGCCCATCTTTAAATTCTTCTCTTTCCTCACCCTCTTATCATTTCCTACACTCCCCCTTATCATTCTTCACACCACATATTTCAATCCTTTAACCCTCTAATTAAATTTAATTAATGACTTTGATGCATACCCAATCACAAACTTGCATTTCACATACAAACAAAATTAATTATGAGGGAGTCAAACTAAAGCTTTGATTTTTTTATGCAATATTTAATTCGCAAAAACAAAATTAACAATTGGTACACAGGAGTTGCAGAATTTATACGTACCTTACCCTTTCGTCTTAGCTACCAACTAACATCACAATGCACGAGTCCTTTGTTTTATATGCTAAACTTTTTTATTAAATTAAATTATTATAAATGCTATGTAATATATGTAATGTACTTGTACAGCGAGTTGAGGAGAGGACACATCCACCAACGCATTAATATGGGATGAAATGACATCGCACATTCCTACTAATATTAACTTACCACGGTTAATAAAGAATTAAAATAATTAATCACATGTAAGGAAAATTTAAAACATATTCCTATCAATCTTAGGTTCATAATAAACAAGGGTTCATATTATTAGATAAAATTCATGATATATATTACTAAATTCAATTATTATAATATTTATTATCCGTGATATATTGTTGATTTCAATGTCCTAATGACTTTGCAAAATTTTAATCAAATATTCTCTTGATTAAGTTGATGAAGACCATTCAAACCGATTCAAAGACAACCGATTTTGACAAAGAAAATTTGGAACAAACACTCGAGAAAATGAGTATATCTCGGTGTTTGTAAGAGTAATACTTAAACTAAACCCTAATTTTGTTTCCTAACTAAAATTTAGATATTAATTATGCAAAACTATAAAGAGAAACAACCTACGTATAATTTTTTAATGTTCCTCTTTCTCATTCTTGTAGTAGTGCTTCTAGTTAATGGTGGTTATAAAAGGGTTTAATGAAGTGATTGGTTGATAAAGTATTTTTAAAGAGTAAGATATCCTATTAATTTTATTATATTTGAAATTATAAAATGTAATGTATTGTTTATATATATACCCACTTGAGAAAAGTCCATCAAATTTCAATAAAAGCAAAATGTCAGATTTGGCCCTTGTTTCTTTCTTTTTCTTTTTAGACTTTAAACACAAATTACACTCTTCATGTTTGAAACGAAGAGTGAAAGCGTGATTAGTTAAATTAAGAAAAATAATATAAAAAAGAAATGAAGAGAAATATATATATTTTTTAAGAATTGGATTGATATGATAAATTTTAGGGAATAATATATTTATAAATTGATTAAATAAAAATTAATTTTGATTAAATCTTAAATTATAATATATCATGAGTATTAAGATTTTTATTATTATTGATTTTATTACTATTTTGATATTTTATTATTGTTTTATTATATTATATGACGTAATTAGTTATATTACGTTATATATTCTAATAAAAGTGTAAAATATTTATGTTAAACCGATTCTTTTTCTTTTTCTTTTGGGTGTGGGAAAATAATTCTCTCTCACGAATTCATCTTCACGTTTCTTTGCGAATAAGAAAATACAAAAACTTACGTTCTAAGTTTTTTATCCCGTAAAATAGTACAAACGTGAAAACAATCTCACAAATTAATTAAGGTAGTTCAATTTTTTTGAAATTACATTGCTAGTGTGAAATATATAACTATTTTGTTAATTAAATTTCTATAAAAAAAATTGGACAAACTATTAAGTTCAATATAATTTGTTTCAATGGTCCTACTAAGGTGTATAAAAATGTACACACACATGGTGCACATGATAGTTTTATGAGTTTAATAAGGATTGAGGACCATATTGGTTTTTCAAGGTTTTAAAAGTGCTTAATAATGTGTGGTCCAAAACGAAAAAATTATTGATGATTCTTACGTTTATGACTAATACCTCTTAAACCAGATTTTGCTCTACATATGGACCATTTTATATTCTTTTCCCACTTCTTTATTCTTATCAAGTATGAATTAATATCCTTTTATTTTCCAAGGGAATATTTTTACCAAAAAAGATTATCTTTTTCACTATAAAGTAGGTTTATGTCTAAGAGATCATAAAAATTATCATTTCTAATATTTAAAAATGATTTCCTTTGTTAGAAAAAAAAAATGAGAGGAAAGGGTTTTTGTTGTCTAATATTTCCTCACCTAATTTAAATTTTTGGAAGGAAAATATGGAAAATGGATGCATTAAATTTGGTGAGATTTTAAAGGACAATAAAATAACGTAATTATAAATTCGTGGAAACTAAATTATTTGAAAAAGTATATCATATTTGATGTTTTCATTATTATTTATAGGGTGTATAATACAACACCACATGGAAGGAATAATATATACTTTTTTTTCTTAATTAAACTTAAATGAAGGAAATTCTCTCAATTAAAAAAAAAATGGAGTTTGAAACAAATAAGCACTTTATTGTTGTTTAAAATTGAATTGGTAGTGTATGATATGAATGGAAGAGAAAAAGAATGGTGATTGGAAAGAGTCAACATCAAGTGAGAGAGAGAGTAAGCAATATAATTATTGGTCAACGAAAAGGTCATCTATCAATAGTCCAAATCTATGATTAGGGTTCGATCAAATGATTGGTTTTCCTTCGAATGTTTGTCAAGGAAAATCACCTCTTATTCAAGTTCCCAATATAATCTTAAACATTATTATATATTATTATTATTATTATTATTATTTTGTTTCAAAAATTAGGTCATCACTTTCTTTTCAAACCCCCAATGATCATTTCTTACAAAGTTGCTAACTTTTTCCTTAGTTTCTGTATGGAAAAATTCCACTTGTGGCAGAAAAAAACTCTTTTTTATAAGTAAATATTTTAATGGTTGTTGGGTAGAAATAATTGTAGATGAAGTAAATAAAATTATTTTTTCTTAATTCCCCCTTATCCAAATTATACATTATAATATGCGAGAGTATTCATTTTCCTTTCTTTCTTATGATAATACAAATTAACAAAATTATAACTATAAAACTAAATACAAATCATTTTTATAATTTTGTATATATATATATATATATATATATATATATATATATATATATTATTTTGTAAGTATTTTTTATTATAAATATTGATTTTATTTTAAAATAATTGTTAAGTTTAGAAAAATGATAAAAATATAGTTAAATTTAAAAAACGATAAGAAATAAAATTAGTATAGTGATAATTTTAATTTTAAAAAATAAATACTTATCAAAAGGTAAAATTGAAAAAAAAAATGTATGCCAAAAGGATAAATATTTATAACCTAACACCTTAAAAATAAAATATTCTTAATTTCCTTTACTCAAATACTTATTAGACTTCTTAAATTAATTTTATTGTAATTAATTTGATCAAAATCATGTCTCAACATACCATTTCACATGTCATATTAATTTAGAGCATAAATCGAAAACTTCTTGTATACAATCATGATTTGTGAGTTATTTAGATTTGAACAAAATTAGAAGCACCTATTTATGATAAATTGAATTAATAACTAAAGATAAAAGAGGAAATATGAAATGTTAGGGAGAAGATATTTATGAGATATGCAAGTTATTTATGGAAAAATCTTAAGAGTTGTTTAACATATGTATTAGCTAATAGATATAGGAGAAAGAATATGAAATGCCAAAAAGAGAAAGGAAATGTTTATGAGTTAAGGAAGTGTTGAATAGAAAGTCTTAATAAAGCAAAGATTAATTGAGTTGGTTGAATGAAAGATATTAGAAGGGTGTTAATTATTAAATTAATTATTAAAATTAAGTGAAAAAGATTGTTGAGTTTATGTATTTAATAGAAATTGAAATGAAATTAGAGATGCCACAAAGGTGGCTTTCGCATGCCAACCCATGTCACTTGCCTACAATACAGGGACAACTCAGTCACCACTTAACCCACTAAATTGACTACCTCAAATTATTAAATTATTAGTTCAAATAATCTTAAATTTAAATAATTATAAAGCAAATCAAATATTTATTATATATATATAATAAATAATAATAATATCTTTTTATTTATTTTTGTTTAGAAATTTGTTTTAGATTATATTTTAAAAGTAAATTTGATAGCATTCTTTTAATATAAATGAAAAAACATATTAGGAAAAACAGTTAAAAATTAAATAAAAACTAAAAATATCGACAATTAATGCTGATAAAATATTGAACGCATAACATAGATATTCTCATCAACATGGTTTATATTTATGTAGTGGACTATATATGTAATGGATAAAGATCCAAGACTTTATTTTAAGAAACTTTTTCTTTCCCTTTTATAATATCTACGAAAAAAAAATAATTTGTTGGAAAATCCAAGTGTAAGTCTAAGTCTCACATTAAATAAAAATGAGAAAGTTGAGTACCATATAAGGATAAAGGCTCATAAATCTGTCGTCTTAAGGTTTTTGGTTGATAATGATGTCAATGCTTTATGTGATTGGACTCAGGTCTCATTGATGTTAAATTTTTCGGTGATCCTCTCTCGAAAAACCCAATACTTTGTCATAAAGAAACTATATTTTGAAATATTATAAAAAATATTTATTGACTAGTAATATTTTGATATTATGAAAGTGAAGAGAAAATAAGATGCATTTGAACTGAGAAGGTTGTTTAGAAGATTATGAGCAGAATGCTTGGTAACCACCCAACACCCAAAAGTTACGGGATTCTTGAAAACGAAAGGAAGAGATTAAAGTGAAAAGAAAAAATTGGAAAAGCAAACAAATGCATGTTCATAATTTACTCTTATTCATAGTTTGTAACTCGTCGTTTTCGACTATGGATCTTTTCTCAAGAATTTATGGTAAGGATAAACACACAACAACAAGTTCGATGACAAAAGAAATTGTTCATTTATCTTCTCTTTTGGAATGTTTGTTCGGTGACAAAAAAAATAGAGAAAATAAAATAAATAAAAACTACTTGATTTAAAAGAAATAAAATACAATAAAGCTGAAAACAAATATTAGGAGACAAATTTAATCCTAACTAATATCGGGTTTGAATCTCAACCTAACATTTTCATGTATGTTATTATATTAGATTTAATTGAGTAAAATATGTTTTGGGATCTTAAATTTAGTTGTAAAATTAAAATTTATTTTTATTTTAAAATTTGATATGTTATCGTCTTTAAATTTAAAAAAAATGAATGAATATATCTTTTTTGTTAGTTTAATGTGTCATTTTCTTTATGTTGAGCAGTATTTTAAATTGACACTTGAGTTAGAACATGTTATGTAAACAACTCAAAAGTCAAGTTGAAATATCATTTAACACGAAAAAAATACTTTGTTAGATTAAAAAAATTACATTGATTCATATTTTAAGTTTTGGAATCAAAAATATAGGAAAGTTGGAGATAATGATTAATTTCAATTTCACGTTCAAATTTTGAGACTAAAACACATATTAATCCTATTTAATTAAATTTTACAAGATCAATTTATAAAACAAGATATGTTCATCTTGATGATCGAGATAGATAAATAAACATATTTCACTAAAATAAACAATAATACATATAAGAGATATACTTGATGGTATCTGAAATACTCACATCAGATAAAATATATCGATATAAATGGATTTACATTTAAAAAGATATTATTTGAAATTGAAATGTAAATCTGTATTAAACATTAGCTAAAAATGAAAAAGTGGAATATATTAACGTAAAATGTGAATGTGTGACGTTGTTTGGTGGAGTTATCATTTTGTGCTCAGAAATTGTGCGTTGAATGAGATTTTGAAAAGTTATGATAATGTGAAGGGTAATAGTGATGAGATAATGTAAAATCCAGTGAAACAGGGAACAGTACTCAGTGTGAGCTTTGGTGTTGTTCAGGACAAACACTTGAAAAAGAAAAGGGTACAACACATTACTTCTGATTAATAATTATCATAAACTTTCTATTGCTGCCTCCACTCACACACACTGAATCTATACGAAATTTTCTTTCCAGTTTTTTTATTATTATTAATTTTCTTTTAGTACAATTTGTGACCCTGTTGCATATCAATCTAACAAGATCTCAAGAGACGTTAAAGAAAAAAGTATTAATGCTTTTCGTACCATCTCTAACAACCATTGACATGCACTTGCATTGCATCATTTTTTTCTCTTTTTCAATCATTACCCTTTCTTTCGCTTCACAAAGGAATGAAATGAGCAACAACAAAAATTTAAAACTTAAGAAACTGAAAAAATTGGAAAATTTTGAAAAGTAATAATCATGCGGTGAACGTGGATCGAACACGTGACCTTCAGATCTTCAGTCTGACGCTCTCCCAACTGAGCTATCCCCGCTGATGAGCTTGGTGTGCATTTTTAGTAATAAATATATTATAGTAAAAGTTTGGAAAAAAAGCTTTATGAAAAAAAGAAAATCTGACAAACATTTTTGTTTTCTATAATAGTTTTCGTTTTACACTTATTTTCTAACAAAATCACTATTAACTCTGTTAAGGTAAAATAGTAGGTAGTTTAGATGAGGGAAATTGTTATGAATTTAATTAAATCAATGAATAATATAGGGGCGTGAAAATGCAAATAGTAGTTTTTACCCTGGAATCTATAGAAAATAAAATAATATAGAATGTTCTTTTATTTTTATTTAATTTGGAAAAATAGCATGACATGGAATAGTCGGAGAATTCACTGGTGAGAATATATTAAAAAAAATGAAAATTTCCCTTTGGTCCATGAAAGCTAACTATTTTCAAGATCACCCTATTCAAATATTGTGACTTATTTATTTTTCTTAATTCGTTTTAGGTTGGTTTTTCGTACATTTTACATTTTCTTGTGACACTCTAGGTTTAAAAAAATATCATAATATTTCTATTGTTTTAGTGTTATTTTCTGGACCGGGCCTTTAAGAAATGTTGAGCGAACCTTCTAGACATTTAATGATTCAGAATGTAAAAATTAGAATCCACGTATCATAATCCGTAATTATGAATTGAACTATTTTAAAAAAAGTACACTCCTATCATAAATTTTAAAATTTTTGATCCACAAAAAAAATTATTTTATTTTAGATTAAGTAATTAAAAAAAAAAGTGGTTTTGAACCACCTCTACAATAGTACACTTGACATTCATATGCTCCCTCCTGTTATTTATATTTTTCATTTCTCATTTTAGTTATGTTAATGAACTTCGACGTATAACTATATTCTGTCTAATGATTTTTTATTTTCTTAAGCAATTCATATCTTCAAATTATTTGTCCAAGTTTTCTTTTAACTCAGTTTAACATTTATGAAAAAAAGGTTATGCAATTGTAGTTTTCTTTGAGAGTCATCGTTAACGTGCATTGCTTTTACTGCACATGTCATAGGCTATCTTAATGCATTTTTTCGATTTTAACGTTCTCTCAAGGCGAATCCTATATCTGATTATATCAGAACAACTTTCCCTATGTTTTTCTTTTTCTATTATCTCTTGCTTTCAGCTATACAAATCCTTGCCTTCATGTTATACATCGAAAATTTACAAAATGTCTGCACTCTGTCGTTATTGGAATGACATGAAACCTCAATAATACTTTGATTTGGAGGCCTGCACAGTGGACTACGATGTGTTTCAGTGATCCCACACATGCACTTTCAGGCAAGTTTTTTTGGAATGTTTTAAAGTTCTTTCGGAATAAAATATTCTGGAAGGTTTTAGATTTTATGTTTTCAGAACAAGCAGTACAAAATATATTTTACATTATTACAAAAACATGACTCTAATTTTCTGTTATAAAGCGTTTCTTGATTTTCAATCTGGAAGTGATTATACATTCCATAACCCTCGTTATATATTGAAGATGTTTAATCAAGAATGTAGGAATAAATTGGCCTGTTATATTCCATACATTCCATATGTTTGTTATAAGATTGAATGTTTAATCAAGAAAGTAGCTTAAACTTTCTAATGTATTCTAAATAGCATTTTTTGTGCCATGAAAATATATGAAATAGGAATAAATTGGCCTCAAGTCTTCCTTGTTTTTCAGAAACATCTTTTTAAAAGTTATTGTAGTGGTATTTATTCTATTTACTATATATATTAAAAACCTATTAGTTTTATGAATTGTTTGGCCTTTTCTGTTTTCCCAGTTTACCACCAAGTCTACACGAAACGTATGTAAAATCTTTCATTTTCTATTTTCGCTGAACAATATTCAAAAATAAGGACAACGTCAAAGCAAAAAAAAAAATCTTAAGTTCAGAAATTTTCTCTGTATTCCCTTTTTAAAATGCAAAAATATTTCCAATATAAAGAGCAAACTAGAACAAAATTGACAAAGTTTGAGGTATAAATATCCTGTAGGAAATGAGTATTGTAAAGGCAGAAAGCCAAAGCAACACCGTGTGAATAAGCAGAGCTTCTAATAAAAAATTAAACTAAGTTTCCACATAGCACTGTAGATGAAGGAGCATTTGTATTTTGTCATACAATTGAAGTTGTGTGTTCCCACTTTTGAATATTGAAGGAGGGTATGAAAAGAAGTGTGGTTAGAATGCCTCAAAATGCGAGGAAAAACACACATAAATAGGAACATTTCCTAAACTATTGTTCCTTTTTCGTTTGCGAAAGAAAAGTTACAGCCAAAATTCCATAGCTAATGTTCACAAGTAATTTCATTCGGAAAACTCCCTTCCATTCTCGATAAATGCACAAGATTGAAAAGTAGAATTAAGAAATTAAATGGAAGACAATCAAGACTGAACTCACCACATCGCCATATCCATTACATTACAACAGATACTTCTCAACCACAGTCCTGCCAAACTTCTCTTGAACATCCCTTGGTGTTTCAATCTGGAACAGACAAGAAAAGCTACATGAGATATCACAGGGAAAAGTTGCTTTGAAAACATAAGTAAGACGAATTACTAACCGCATTAAGTGCTTTGAAGACAGCTTTAACTGTATTATGAGGATTTCTGGAACCAATGACCTGTCAAGACAGTCAAAAATTTGAGCAACCAAACACTAAAATACATGACCATGCTCAATTTTTCTACACAGCAGTTACCTTCGACTTGACATTCTTTAAACCAGCCAAGTGAAGTATGGATTCGACTGTTCTGCCAGCTTTCATACCAGTTGTAGTTGGAGCAGGCCAAAGATACACCTATATGGAATAATGCAGAAGACATGAAATCTGCATCTATATCTATATAAAATATACAAACAAGAAAAGCTCATACCATCTAAGAAAACTAAAACAAAACGTTTCAACGTTTCTAATGGAAGAGGAACTTTCATGACATAAATGGGGAAGAAACTACTAGAAGAAGGATAATAAATTAACTACCTTGGTCTTTTTATAAGACGTTTGAATTGCATGGGCAATTGTATGCTCCTCATGTCGCTCTACATAATGCAAATTCTGAAAGCATTTCTCGTAGGCCTGATTTAAGTCAAATCAAACATCAATTCAATATCTATCAGTAGTCTAAAATACTAAATGCGTTAAAGATAATTCACAAGTTTTTTAGTTCGAGATAAATAAATATAATTTTAAGCTGTCTGGTTTTAGCAATGCAATGCTTTGAAGCTATACTCAAGAACAGTGCCAATGCTAAATTTAAAGCATTCAAAATTGGATTTCAGATTATAGTCTAGAAAAGTATATACACTTAAAGAAACCAATAAAAACAATTAATACATAGTTAATAGAGATTCTACGATAACAACTGACCAATATCTGATTTCAGTTAGACTGGAAAGATACAAAAACCAGTTCTCTTTTTAATTGGAATTAAAAAAGACATTTGGATAATCTTTAGAACCATTAAATCAGACGTGATTGAACAAGGATTAACAAGTTTATGCCAGTTCCTCAATGTTAATCCATTTCGATCTCAAGGATTAACAAACCTAAAATCAATAATCTGAATACAAAACAAGTTAATACACCTTCCGGAACTATTAGGAATATCTAATGAAAAAGGGTAATTATTTTGATACTCTTGGAATAATAAAAGCAGACAAGTTATGAAATTCGTAACGAGTCGGTTAAAACACAGAAAACTTAAGAATTGTGTATGATGGATGATGAATGAGATGTAAGGTTTGTGGATTCATAAAAAATGTTTTCTATTTGAAAATTTCTAATGACAAAACAGATGTCACAGCGACATATCTCAGCTCCTGCCACTAATTTTGACCCAAATATCTCAAGGATTAACCACAACCTAAGTCAACTTAATGGTCAAAGAATAGAACCCAGCCAAGATAAATGTCAACAAAAAGAATCACGAAGATTTGGGACATAAATCAATCGTCAATATGCTTTAAACTAATACTAGAAGTTGAAACATAAGGAAATCTATATGATTTATGTCGGGTATCAAATTGCAAATCTTTTCTACATTGAACACAGGCCAATTGGAAACAAACAATCCAGTGCCAAACCGTTTTAAGGAGAGCTTGAAAGACCTAATAAGATACTGTGAATACCTTCTGAAGGGCAACTGGGACTGCAGGGCCTTTGGCTTTTGCAAAACCAATAACACCATTATAGTTTCCACAAGCTACCATGGCAGTATACTTCACAACTTGTCCTCCCTAGATCAAAAGATTCAAACCAACTAAGAACAGACAGATAACAAAGAGGGAAGCAACAACAGGAAGCACAAATTTATAAATTACCTTGGTGACTTTACAAGTTCGGTTCATGTCTATCAATCTTGTATCAAAACCCTAGTATAAGCAGAAAAACCAAACCGTAAGTCAGTTTTATTATAAGCATAATAAGAACATGGGATAAATAACGAAGTTTATGTAAACAAGCCAGGCAATTGAAGTGCACAACATAAGAATCAATTAGAACTTCAAAAAAGATCAAACGACAAGGGTGCAGTGTCCTTGAAAAAAAGATCAAAATATTAATTTGTGCTTCGTAAACAGGACACTAGATAATTTATTAAGGAGGGCGAAAAGGGAGTAAAATAAATAGAATTAAACCAGTTAAAATTATATACGTTTTTTTTTTTTACTTTTAGGAATTTTTTTAATGACTTGAAGACCCTTCCTGGTATTTTTCTTCACTCGTTCAAACTCAGAAAATCCTTACAAAGTATGATTGTCAGGAACATCTATTTATTTTACTATCAATTCACCCCATCCAATTCCTTCTACAAAATGATTCCAAAACCGAACATAACATGAAGTCAACTAATTTATTCACTACGCCAAGAAATTGTTCTTACTTGATCAGGACGAATTCAACAATCGATACACAATTTGCTGGCACACTTTAGAGAGTGGTCGGTATAGTCGAGTAATTGAACACGGTACATAATAAGGTAAAACATGGTGTGTGTCAAAATGCCAAGCCAAGTATAGTGTTTGGTTCCACATCCAATATATGGTTTTCCATGATTGCTTTTAAACTAATAATTATAGCTTCCACATCCTAAACATGATTTCTTACTTCTCAACAGGTTACCAAACACACTAAGATAAGAATCAGAGAATTATGTAGAAAAAACCTCCAAACATGATTTCTTACATCTCAGCTTGTTACCAAACACACTAAAAATCAGAGAATAATGCAAGTACAAAAAAGCTACCTTCCGGTAAAGCGGCTTTCTCTTCTGCTCAGTCAATTCATTTCTGTCCTCAGCAAGATCCTTGATCTCTTCCTCCAGTGCCTTCCCCTTCCTCCCAAACGTATATTCAAGCTCCGCCAGCTTTTCCTCAAGCTTCCTGTCGATAGCCTCAAGTTTTGCCAGCAGTATATTATCCTTCTCCTTCATGTCATCAAACTCCTCCTCCTCCTCATCAGCATTATCCCCTTCCCCAATCAGCTCCTCCTTCTCCTTCTCCAACTCAGCTTCTTCCCGCGCATCCGCGGCGGCAGCAGCATCCGGCTGCTCACGCTGAATCACACCATAATTGGCAGGGTTATCAGGATCATAGGCCTCCTTCCACTGCACCAACCTCAACGCCCTATTAAGCTTATTCTGCAGAACAAACCTATCCTTCTGCTCCGTCGCCACCTTAAGCCGGTTCGTGAGCTCGCCGATAACCCTATATTCCGGACGTAGGCGGAAATGCTTGTGCTCGAACTTGTCAATTTTGGTCATGCAATTGAAGGCCTCATCGAGGGTTTCGGCGTCGGTGAAGCTCTTGAGAAGGTCCTTGTGGCGCCCGTACTTGCGCTCGAAATCGCGGTGCCGTTTGTCGGCGTCGTCCTGGGTTTCCTCGTCGGAATCGTCATCGGAGTCCGTGGGCTCCTCGTAGCGATTCAAGTCCTCCGATCCCTTCTGCTTCTCCTTCTCCTTCTCCAGCTTCGCGATGAGTGGCCCCACGCCCATGTAGTCCTGCTCGGGCTCCGCGTCGATGTCCGCCGTGTCCAAACCGAGTCTCAATCGCTCGTTTCGCTCCCTGAGTCTGTCGCGCTCCACCTCCGCTAGAAGGTCCTGCACGATTCTGGAGTCAGAAGTGGTGGAGAAATGAACATTCCCGATGAGAGGAGCGCATGACCTCGGTTGCGATCTGGCGGAGTTAGTGACGACGCCGGTGGAGGATTTGAATCTGAATACGTGGCGGAGACCGTTTCTTCCATAGTGGATGTAACCCATTCAGAGTGATGAATCACTCTTTCTCTGAGACAAACAAATTGTAGTTGTTTGGTTGAGGAGAGAAATGGAATATACATTAAATTGGAAAAACAGAAAGTGCAGAATGAGAAATTACTATATAATTTGTTTGACACACCTCAGAAGTAAGAAGGAACGCAATTTGTGGTGGCTTCAATGGCGGCACTGAACTACTCTTCTACAGGAGGAAGAGGGTTAAGGAAGCGCTTTCAGGGTTTTTGCTTTTTCTTTTTTTTTCTATTTTTTTTTTTTGTTGTATTTGGATATTTAAGTAATTTCGTGTATATTCAGTGAAACTAATGCTAACAAGGAATCTCAAGAAAATATATAAGTAAATAATTGGTGTAAGAAAATTTATTTACCCTATGTCTGTATTGTTAGTATAAAAAATACTTTTATACTGATAAATACATATTTAATAAAAGGAAATAAAGTTTCTTCAATTTTACTACCACTTCCATTTGACACAACTTTTAATCGGTAAAATGAACTTAACAAAAAGTTAGTAGCATTCTCCTTGGTAAAACTGTATCTTAAAGCCTTAATATGCTGACGAGTAAAAGAATGTATCTTATTGGATTTTTGTATGCAAATTATTTAATAATCATTTTAGATGATTTGAAGTCTTGGAGTGAATGAGAAAAAAATAAAACCTTCTTTTGAATCTTGTATTCTCTTTCTTCTTTTTGTTTTAAATGTATAAAGGTAAAGTATACTATTGATTTACTTTTACCATAAAATAATAATTTTATAAAAAAATTTGTCATATTTTCATGAGTCTTCCATAAAAAAATTTGGCCAAAAAATGTTCATTAAATTATTGTATAGAAATATAGTATTTATTGTTTATTTTGTAATACCTGTGCTAAAAAAATATTAAAAAATGATCATAAATTATGTTTAGTATAGTTATTTTGATATATATTTTTTAAATTATTGTATCTTATTGTACTATTTTTAAGGACTTATTAGTTAACCTGCAAATATCAAAAAATTCTCCAAATACAATATTGAAATATGCAAAACTTTAAACTTATAATTTATAATGTGAATTTAATCATAAAAGTCAAGTGTAAAATCTATTTTAACTCTTATAATCAATGTACAGATAGATTAAATAACCAATTTAAAATCTAATTATTTAAAAACAAGATCTTACAAAAATACACAAAGTCTTTCTTTTAGTAAAGTCAAGTGTTTTTATAACTTTTTAATTATTTTACATTTTGTGGTGTATTTTTTTATTATTTTGTGTTTCTATTATTTAATTTATTTATAGCAAGATATTTTTCATGTCATGTTTTTATTATTTAATTTATTTATATTAATATATATTTTTGTATGTCTGTTATTTAAAATTTTAGTAATATTTTAATTATTTGTATTATAGTGTGTTTTTATTAATGACTTTGATTTTAATACTATATTAATAGAGTGTTTCTGATTTTTTTGGTAGAATTATTTATATATATATATATATATATATATATATATATATATATTAAATCATTGTAATTTATCATAAGCTAACATACGAGTCTTTAGAAGTCAACTTACACTTTTCTGAAATATTATAACGTGGTGTCAAACGTATTATCTTAACCATTATTTAAAATGACTAAACCTAACATTTTCTTCTTTTTTTTGTTTGCACCGAATATATTTTTCAGGATTAAGTTTGTCAATGGATTGAAGTTGGAAGAACTGAAAACATAAATTTTAGTCAGAAAACAACAATTTAGCTATGTTAGTTTTTTTCATTTAGATGCTCCATACTCAGTTTTGTGACATGTTTGATTATTCAAAAGTATGCATTAGAATCCACAAAAAGCACTTTTCAAATTTTAGACTAAATTAATTATTGCTTAGAGGTAAAAGTCACTAAAATTATTTTACATTTAAAAAAAAAAATCTCCATTCACATGAGCGATGATCAAACTCTCCAGTCCTTATGGCAGATTCCTTTAATCTTTAATTATACTTTCAAATTCTTAAAGTCATGATATTTTCTTCAATCCTTCAAGATCAATGACAAATGCACCGAGAGATAACACATTTTTAACAAAATCAAAGTAATTAAAAAATAAAAAGGACTGTACAATTTTACATGGTTCTCTATAAGTATTATGACATTTAGAAAGAGTTTGCATAATAAATTTGGTGAGTAAAGTTACTCAAATAGTCTCATCTCTGCTAGCCTTCACTATTTTGGTGGAAAATTTTAATGAACTATCTCAAGCTTAGATGCATTCAAATTATTCATTACTTTTTAATCCTCTAATATTTACACTTCTAATTTCTTGAGCTTAGCAAGATTCAAATACAACACTACATTTTATGCCTATTTAACAATCGAAAGAACATAAGAGCAAATTTCTAACTTCTAAAATTTATAATAAAAATAACTAAATTTTATTTAACAATCATTTATTTATTTAATACCATTTAAAATTACTTCAATCTCACAACACCACGAGGACAAGAGCATAACGGATAATTGATACACATGATAAAAAACAGAAATTGAAAATGACATCTGATATCTCATTCGTCGCACTGTTATAGGAGAGAAAAATGTTACAAATTTCTACATGGATGCTGTTTACCAGCTGCATCCTTGCATATATTTTTATTCTTCAGCTCGTCTCCGGCCACGAGAAAAATAATAGGGCATGCTGAGCATTCATGGAAAGTTATCGTTTTCCATGAAATGTTATATGGGGGGACAGGGCAAATTTCATTACATAGAATCTTTAAAATCAATGACCAGAGAACTTTGGAAGCATCCAAGTATTTGAATGAAAATATCATTTCCATTTTAAGGTGACAAATAATAACCATTTTGTAAAAATACAAACCAAACTTCGTTAGAACAATCATACACGCGGGCTGGGAGTAGAACCTCACGCGGGCATGGTTTTCTTTATCCAGATTTCATGTCACTAGCTTTAGGCCTTGTAGGTTGTAGGTACTTGGGCAACACAGAAGGCACACCATGGAATGCATTGATAAAATGATATTATGGTAAACGATCGAGCAAGTCTATCTGGAAACGCGTATCTGCAATGATAAATAGGAAACAAAATATTCGCTTTATTTTTGGCACAATTTAAAATGTCAATAAATTTAAAGGTGTTTCGCTATTACTATAAACTTGAGGGATGGGATGAATTTAGAATTTAAATCACCAGCTAGATGCCATAAAGCAATTCTCTATATTCAAGATTGACGTACTAGTTCTCATGAAGCCATATTTCTCAGAATTAGTGCTTAAGCCAATAGTTCCGTAGCTGGGCCATATGCAGAAGTATTTCATCACGACCCTGATGAGTCACACTACTGGTCATGATCCATGGAGGCACTGATTGGAAGAAACCTCGAATCAAGTGCTGAAAATCATCAACGTTTTCCTCTGGTCTTTTGCCTCCGTTTTTTTTCTTCTTCCGCTTGTCACATTTGGTAAAGATTATTGTCATTGGGATCTGAAAGAAAAACTATATTTAAAACCCACTCTTGCTACTGAAAAAAATTAACTCTGTTCTCTTAATGCACCAGCACAAGTCCCATATGGCTAGGTGCGGGACATGAAATAGAAACTACTTTATGATGCTCCAGTTAAAAGTAGATGGCTAGAGGCTCTCCCTGCTTAATTACCCGACCTTTAGGACAGGGCTCTAACTTTCAAGTACATCAAGTGATACTAGAGCATGATTGTTTATCTTAGAGGGTGCATTGCTAACCGTCCTCTCAAATAAAACCCGGTTCTTCTTGACAGATTGGCATTTAGGGGTGAGCTCCAGTAGAATATTTTCTTTCTCGACAATCCTAAGTTTTAAAGACTAATTTAAGTTGTAATTGTATTCGTATCTGTCCTCAAGTTATATAGATGAGTTCTTACTATAAGTTATTACGGAATTCAATTCTATTTGTCGTCCGTATAGATGATCAAGAGCTAGCTGATCAAAGACAGACCTCTAGTAGATATTATCAATTATCTAACTAAAACATTTTAGTTTCCATAACACAAAGATGTACATGACACAAAGATGAAATGGCAGTAACTCCAATATGCTAGTCAATTATCATCTACAAGAAATTCTACCAGTAAATAAGTAGCTTATATCGGCAACTACACAGAAAAATTCCAGGTAGACAAAAATGAGGCAAACTTCCACACAAGGTATACCATAACTATCAAATCAGGTAGTATATGCAGGATTGAAGGTATGTAAACCTAAAGCATATAGCTTCATGAAATTATTTGCTAATGAAGATAATTTGACACATTACCTGATTCTGACCCAACCAACTGGCATAGTCAAGATCGATTTGTTTAGCAGGAATGCTAGCATCTATTAGAAGGAATACTGAAACTAATGTTGAACGGTTAAGAAAATAGTCCTTGGTGAATTCTGCCCAATCCATTCTAAGTTCATGTGGTGCAGATGCATACCTAATCAAAAAGAACACAATGGCAAATAATTGTCATTGACTTGAGAATGGTGAACAGGATCAAATTATTAATCAACAGTTGTCCTAAAAAACAGTATAAACTACAACTAAAAAAATCTGGCCTAAATGCAAAAGAAATGTTATAATAGAATTTGAGCATTTCAATAAAATTTGCATAGCATGCTAGTCTTGTTGATATCAAGCATTAGAATCCATTTCCAATCGATAACATTCAGTAAAGTCCAGCATCTTTAACATAAAACAAAACTTTGAGAGCAGAGCAGAAGTGAATACACATCGTCTAAAGTCATACCCATATCCAGGCAAATCAACCAGGTACCAGCTATCATTAATCCGAAAATGGTTAATGCATTGCGTTTTGCCTGCAAAACAGAAAGCAGACAATTCAATACTGCAATGTAAATAAATGCACAGAGAAAGAAAAGGTCAATTAGCAATAAGTGAAAAATCCTGCTATCATGTCTCAACTCTCGCTGTGAACTACTATACCCACCACCTTAACATCCATTACTTTATCTTTTGTACAGTATTGGTCCTTTTTGAATATAAGCTCAAAGCAATGTTTGCATACCCCAAAGGTCATACACGTGCAAGACAAGTATCATAGAAAACAAGTATACCAAAAAACAAGGAAACAAGATAGTCCATCTGTCATATAGCAAAAATCGGATAATGAAATATAGGAATAAAAGATAACAAGGAAAAAACAAATTAGGCTTACGAAAAAGGCCTTGAACACTCAGGTCGAAATCTACGGTATTTGAACATTAAAAAAACCCAAATGAGGCTCAATTTCGCCACTCAAACTCCTAAAAGGAAGCCCTACAACTCTTGCAATTCATTTTGAAGTTAATAGGCATCATGTTGATATATAAACACTTATAATATTAGCCAACTAGACAATATGAGACTTTTGACTTATAGAATAATACGTAGAACAAAACAATACAACACTTTTTAACTGAAATCCAAACAAACTGTATAACATCATCCCTCCAAAAACACCTAACCCTAGTCTACGATATCTCAAACACTCTACTGAACCGCATCACAAATCCCTCTCTCACGAACAGTTCAAATGCCTAAACACATGTAAATCTCAAATCTAACACGTTATCAACACATATCTAACATAGATAACACAAATTTTCCATGTATTACAAGTAAAACACGGTGATTTAATAGAAGAACGGCGGACCAGGTTTCTTGGAAGTTAAGGCGAGCTTCTTGCGGCGCACGAGAGAGTTGAGGAGCGAGGATTTGCCGACATTGGAGCGACCAACGAGAGCGAATTCAGGGAGGCCATCGGAGGGGCAGTCTTCAGTTTTCACACTGCTTTTCACAAATTCGGCCTGCGATATCAGAGCGTCGTTTGCGTATTTGCTGAGAATAATGTTGGAACCGTTCAACACTCTCGCGGTGTCGAGAGACACGGTGGTCTCCGGCGGAACGAAGAGCTTCTCGAGGGATAGTTCTGTTGCGGAAGGGTTTGCAACGGTCACGGGTTCTGTGGTGGTGAGCGAGGCTTTGGGTGGTCTTAAGAGGGTGGTTTTGGAGGAAGTGGCGAGGGCTCGGAGAGGAAGGGATTGAGATGAAGTAATCAAGTAGAGAGGGAACCTTGGAAGGTGCAGAAGAAGAACCATTTCACTGTTTTTCGTTATCTGGTTAGTGCAGAGTGTGTGCGAGTTATGGACTCAACGGGTCACTCAAAGGAGAAAATAGTCAAAATATCTTGCCGCTAGAATAAACGACACTCCTCTACACGGTTACTCGTCGTTTTGTTTTTGAATAAACGCGATTATTTGAAAGTAAAATACATAAATGACAAAAAGATATTATTTATTTGTACCATGATGAATTATATTACTAAGTAGTTATATGTCGCGATGAAAATAAAAAACTTGAAAGTTTGTTCAACCTATACGCATTACTTAATTTTCTTATTTTATTTTATGTGAGATAAACTTACACTTTAATTTCTAATAAATAATTTAAAATTAATGATAGATATTTAAATTAGTTTGTTCATCTTATTGACCAATTTAGTCCAATTTCACTTATTGATTAAAAAACTATTTTTGTATAATTGTTTCTAAACTCCATGTTAATTGATTACAAACTTTTAACTTCTACACTTTTTTTATTAACTTTCGTAGTGTTTTTGAAAGAAGATAGACAACCCTTGGTGTAATATAAACCATTTTGCAAATCTTAGATAGGTGATATTTACTATTCATAAATAAATAAAGTGTTGATATTTTTTGTTTATTCGTCTTATTAATCATCTTCATACATGGACAACAAGATAAAAAAAATATCTTAAAATATTTATATATTATTTGTTAAACTCTAAAGTATTTTTTTTAACTAAAATAATATTTTTTTAACTTAAATGAAGGAAGATAATTCATCCTTTTTCTTAAAAGGCTCAATTATAAAATTATTAATTTTGTAATTTTTTTTCAATTTAAAATAAAAAATTGTCTATTTTATTCTCTATAAAAATTGACCTTGGAGTTAGTACTATTCTACCTTTTCTTTATCTAATTATTTCTTATAAGTTAAATCATTTAAGAAGTCTTCCTAACGAAATTTGAAGTAGATCTCGTTCTTTTTAGGTATAATTACTCGTATAGTATACAGTTTGGGACTAGTGTATCAAATAGGTATTCGGTTTAAAAAAAATTATCAATTGCATCCAAACTTTTGAAAAAGTGTTTCAATTAGGTCTCTTTTAGACAAAGTTGACTAACGCCATTAGTCAACGTGTTACGTGTCAGTCTGTGGTTTTTTTATTTAATTTTTTTAAAATTTATTTATTTTTTATTTAAAAAAATAATAATAAAAATGCCACATGTCAAGTTCCTATGTGTGACATGTGGCATTGTCAATGCCACATGTCAGTATCACAATCAAATGTCATTGTGTTAATTTCGATTTAGTCCTCATATATGTTTTTTTTGTTTCAATTTAATACTTACTTATGTGTATCTGATTCAATTTTGACATAATATTTTTTAATAATTAAAATCCATTTTTTATAAAATTAAAAGTAATTAAGTATAAAATTTTTACAAAAATTAAGTATTTGATATTTATGTTAAAATTTATTAAATCATTTATAATAAAAAAAATAGTATAACGTTCATACCAATAAAAATTTTGGTTTAAAATTAGTAAGAGACAATATTATTATATTTTGGAAAAAAAATAAAAATTAACAAACATGAGTACTTAATAAAAAATTAATTAATAAAATAATATGTTAAAAAGTCGTTTTCATAAAAAATATTAGTATAATATTTATACAAATAATAAACTTTGTCTGAAATTGAGAGAAACAATATAAAGTACTTAATTTTGTAAAAATATTTATACTTAATTATTTTTAATCTTATAAAAAATGGATTACAAAAAATATTTTAATTATTAAAAAACATTGGGACAAAATTGAATCAGATATACATACTTAGGTACTAAATTGAAACAAAAAGACATATATGGGAACTAAATCGAAATAAACACAATGACATGTGACACTGACACGTGACATTGCAATGTCACGTGACACTGACAATGCCACGTGTCACACACAAGTACTTGACATGTGGCATTTTTTTTAAATTTAAAAAAATTAAAAAATTAAAAAAAATTAAAAAACTTACAGACTGACATGTGGCACGTTGACTAACGACATTAGTCAACTCCATTTAAAAGAGACCTAATTGAAACACTTTTTCAAAAGGTTGGATGCAATTGACATTTTTTTTAAACCGGATACCTATTTGACATACGAGCCTCAAACTGGGTACTATACGAGTAATTATACCTTCGTTTTATTTGAGTGAATTGGGTTCCTGTTTTGGAAGATTAGTTACAATTATGTATTTGTGTTAGTAACAGTGTTAACTTTGTGACACGTGTCACGTGACAAAGACAGTGTGATGTGATGGTCGCAGTGCCACGTATCAATATTGAATGTGAAAAATTATGTCTTTATGTTAGTAACGATGTTAACTTTGTGACACGTGTCAGCACGTGTTTTTATTTATTTATTTATTTTTCATTTTTTTATTATTAAAAATAATTGTTGCATGTCAATTTGACGTTGTGCCATGTGACAGAGACAATGTAATGTGATGGTCGCAGTGCCACGTATCAATATTGAATGTGAAAAATCATGTCTTTTTGTTCGGAACAATGTTAATTTTGTGACACATGTTAGCACATGATTTTATTTATTTATTTTTCATTTTTTATTATTAAAAATAATTGTTGCATGTCAATATGACGTTATGTCATGTGACAGAGACAATAGTGTGATGGTCGGTAGTGCCACGTATCAATATTGAATGTGAACATTTTCAATGTAGTTTATATATTTGTTATTTTGTCTCAAATTGATTCAATTTTTTTTAACACCAAATCAATTTAAGTTCATATTCAGATTAAGACAACATTTTACCTTTATATAAATGTCACAATGATATTTCAAACAAGATAAAATTTTTATTTTACATTGAACTTTATTTAAATATTGTTTCAAACATTTATATATCAATAATATACAAACAAATGTTAGAGTTGATTTAAAAATAACAACTTTATAAATTGAATTGTAAAATTTTGAATAAATATATATTATTTTAAATTGTTATAATTTTCTTAAAATTTTATATTTGAATTTATAAAGTTTTTATTTTTAAAACAACTATAACATTTATCTATAAATTATATATATATACATATACACACACACACACACACATATATATATATATATATATATATATATATATATATATATATATATATATATATATATATATATTATTATATAATTTTAAGACAAAATTTAAATAAAATTCAATGCAAAATATACATTTAAATAAACTTAATTTTGTTAAAAATATCAATTATAATAAAAATACAATTATAAATTTTATATAAAAATAAATTTTTGTATAGGGATGAAATTGATTCAATTTTTAAAAACTTATAATCAAATAGAGATAAAATAACAAATATAAAGACTGCACTGAGATTTTTCACATCCACATCTAATAGTGATACATGACACTGTCAATGTCACATCATATTGTCTTTGTCGCACAATGTCACATTAATATGTGACCATTTTTATATATTTTTTAAAATTATAAAAAATAATAAATAAAAAACTATGTTAATACATGACACATAATTAATACTGTTAGTATATTACTAAGAAAAATAATATAATTATAACAAATTTTTCAAAATAAAAAATCTAATTAAGTTAAATAAAAAGAAATTAACTTGAGATTTCCTTAAAATATTAGGACCGGTGGGATATTTAACCTTTCTTATATCACACTCTCTTTCTTAATTAGGGATATGTAGTAAAAGTATCTATGTAAGAAACATGATAAAAAAAAAAAACTAACCCCACTTTTAATTCAACTTTTAAATAAGAATGGATAAAGAATAATTTAATGTAATTATGCTCATGTGTTTCTCGCGAATTTAATGTTCTTATCTTAAAAACTTTTTCTTATTATTTTAATAACATATTTTGTCTTTTATTGACTTGATATTTAAAACATTAAACAATAGTCCTGAAAGCAGCGTCACATCAAACTATAACAACAAATATATCAATTATTTATTTATTATAATCGCTAATATTATTTTGCCTAATTGCAATTTTATTTTATTTTTCTTACACAGAAAGAAAGCATGCCATAGAAGTGAAACAGGGACGACGAGACCAAGGCAATCAGGTCTCGCCACTTCAGCTTCTAATACGTCGAAAGTGGTGCAATTTATTTATTCATCTATTTATTTATTTTTAATAATAAATAATAAATAATTATAATTATAATAAATAATAATAATAATAATTATTATTATTATTTTTCTGGGCATAGTCTCTACTAGTAGTAGTTTATAATTTTCATCTCACCAAATCCCAATTCCAATTTCTAATTAAAAAAATTTCACAAGCTCAATTAACACCGCAGCTACAATTACCGGTTACTCTTTTATCTTCTTCGTTTAGATCTCACTTTTTCTGAAGAAACAAAGGGGCGATCTAACCGTCTGCGTGGTCGTTTTACTCAACTCTCAGTGGCGTGGCCATGGCTCCTCCGCCGCAGCAGTCTCATCGATCGCCGTCTCCGTCGCAACCGTCAGGGTCAGTTCCCTGATCCATTGTCCCTGCGTCTTCTTTTCTTTCTTTCTAACTTTCTCTTTATTTATTCGAATGCTGCACAAATTTGATTTGGACTCATCTACGGAAGCAACTGCATCGCAATTGCCGTGGTTTGGTTTCAGATAAATACGAAATTTCTTATGCTTTGGTTTTATCTTGCAACAGGCCTTCAAATGTTTGAATGCGCTTTTCGCTTGGTTGTCATTAACATTAGAGATCCAATGCCGTTCGGTTTTGTCCTATTTGGCGTATAATTGTGAAATACACTGTGTCCATGTGTTATTACTTAAGTAGTCGAGTTATGTACACCGAGCTCGATAGCACGCATAGCATAGTTTCTGGCGGATTCATCCACTTCCGTTATCTTTTCATTTCAGAAAGTATTTTATGGAATGGCTAAAGTGGCTAAGTTAACTACATTGAGTTGGTGCATTAGCTCTTTATGCCCTTTTTTTTAACCTGAAACGAGCTATTGGCAATTAATTGTAGACAACTTAGATTAGATACGGTTGCTTAGTTGCTTTTTGTGTTGTTTTCCGTTCGAAATTGAAGTTTCCAGTCAGTAATCTACGTTGAGATTTAATGCAAACCTTTAATGTGTTGATTATTGAGGTGAAATTGTAATATTGGTTGGAACAAACGTGAGAAATTGTATTGAAGTTTTGTCCTTGTTAATATCTGAATTATTTTCTGTTAGGTTGATTATTTTTTGGTTGTGGTGTGATATCTTCACGTCAAGTACTGACCTAATGTTTAATTTAATCAGGAAGAGTGAAGTCTCCGATCTGAAATCACAGCTCCGGCAGCTTGCTGGGAGCCGAGCTCCAGGGGCTGATGATTCCAAGAGGGATCTCTTCAAGAAGGTGATTTCCAACATGACTATTGGTATTGATGTCTCGTCTCTCTTTGGCGAGATGGTAATGTGCTCTGCGACATCAGACATTGTTCTGAAAAAAATGTGCTATTTATACGTTGGGAACTATGCAAAGGTCAATCCTGATCTTGCACTTTTGACTATTAATTTTCTACAAAGAGATTGCAAGGATGAGGATCCAATGATACGGGGTCTAGCATTGAGGAGTTTGTGTTCACTCCGGGTGGCAAATTTGGTGGAATATTTGGTTGGGCCATTAGGGTCTGGGTTGAAGGACAATAATAGTTATGTCAGGATGGTGGCAGTTATTGGGGTTTTGAAACTGTATCATATATCAGCTTCCACCTGTATTGATGCAGATTTTCCAGCAACACTGAAGCATTTGATGCTTAATGATCCTGATACTCAGGTGAGGATTCCATTTGTATGAAAATCTCATTCTCAACCTATGATAAATCATATCTGTTTAAATTTTGTAAAGAATTAAGAGTTTCACTTAGAATCAAGCTAATCTAAATTGTCCAATGATTAATGATTTGCAAGCGAATAGGCTCTTTGTAAACTAAGAAGTTATTATCCTTGATCTTGCTTTGTTTTCTTTCATTCCTTTTCTGTTTTCCAAATGATTGTTAGCTTGAATTATGTTCTTGTCCCCGGATGATGTCTTTGGACATTTAGAAGTAGAAATATCATGTTGGTAAGAGAAACATACACGAAACTTTATTTTATCATTTTTTTTTCAAACCAGTGTTTTGATTGTTTTCTGTTTGAAAACAGTAAATTGCCTTGAGTAATCGCCCTTTAATGAGCAGGTCCTTGAGGTCTCATTTAAATACTTTGTTTGCTCAAGAAGTTAAATTGTCTGATTTTTGGTATAATACTTGTGGTTGTACCCCATTAAAAAAATCATTTCAATTTTGTCTATTTGTTAAAATGCTTTGTTATAATGTCAATGCCTGCAGTTTTGAGCATTGTTATTATTATGTCCATGTATGTGTGTGAATGACGTATTACTTCTTTGTTCTTATTTCTTTTTTATTTTTTTTCACATATATATATATATCTATATATATATATATATATATATATATATATATATATCAGAATGACAAATATTCCTATTTCAAGAAATTAAGACAACAGCAGTCATCAAATAAATTGTACATTACGTATATAGTAATTTTTTCTTGATCAGGTAGTCGCAAATTGTTTGTTTGCTTTACAAGAAATTTGGACCTTAGAGTCATCCACATCAGAGGAAGCAGCCAGGGAGAGAGAAACACTACTTAGCAAGCCAATTGTATATCACCTTTTGAATAGGTAATATTTTCTCAAGTAATTCCTTATTTGTCTGGGAAAGTTGTGGTTCTCAAGTTATCTTACCTTAATGGACAGGACTGTTGCATTCTTTCTATTGGGAAAACCCCAAGTCCCACATTGACTAAAGATAGTACCAAAATATAATATATAAGTGGAGACAATATCTTACGACAAGTTGATTTTGTAGAGTTGAATTAGGCCCAAATCACCTTTCTTCAAGACATTCATCACCTCTTTTTTAAGGTGAAACTAACTTTTATTATTATACAACTGATAAACTGAATCTTTTCAACGACCCTCCTTGGGAATTTCCTTTCAATGAAGTTTTGTCTTTCCATTTCTTGTTGGGAAAAAGGCTCATAGAGCTATCGTATAATCTGCTAGTGTCTTAGTTTCTTTGTCCTTGTGTACATTATATAAATTAAGAATATGTAGTTTGATTGTGGGAGTAAATGTTTGATCAAATAGTATCTTCACAAATGGGAATAAGAATGTTTTATTACCTTACTATATGTGCTTCATGTGGCCTATTAGACTATAAAATGTGTTGATAGTTGTAGCAGCCATATAGAGATAAAGAGAAAGCATCTGTAGTATCTTGCAAAGTACCAATTGTTAGAAAACTTATCAGTTCCTTATTTTTTCACCTGCAGAATTAAGGAATTCAGTGAATGGGCACAATGTCTTGTGCTGGAATTGGTGAGCAAGTACATTCCGGCAGATAGCAGTGAAATATTTGATATGATGAATCTCCTTGAAGATAGACTCCAGCATGCAAATGGTGCTGTTGTCTTGGCAACTGTTAAATTATTTCTACAGTTGACTTTGTCTATGGCTGATGTTCATCAGCAGGTACGCATTGATTTTTGCATGTCTGTGTGTCAAAACATCTCATTTAATCTCCTTGTTTTTCATAACGACATTTTCTTATACATGTTATTTTTTTCTGACAATTCTTTGGTCTGAATTCTATCTGCTTTATATCTAGTATTGACTGTACTTTAACTACTATTTGACTGAATGACTCACAGAATACATATATTTGATATTTAGGTTTTTTAGCTGCAAGATTAGGCTTATGTAATTCATGTACGGACAGCTATAATTGTGTTGAGTGTGAGTCATTAATGTAAACTTGGGGATGCAATGGGTCAAGTGTTATAACTAAGTTATATGTGAGTTCTTGAATACATTAAATGTTTTTTTAAGTATTGTACAGTCTATTATACATTAAATGTTTTTTTAAGTATTGTACAGCTTTTTATTTTACAAGCTGGGGTTTGTGCTAGGATTTCACCTAAATTAAAAGCTCAGCCTCAAGCTTAGGTTTCATCTGTGTTTGTATATGTTATGGCCAATCTCAGCTTGGCTTGATTACATACTTTGATTTTATCTTAGTTATTTTGACTTTATCATGCCAGCTTTGACTGCTTATCTGTGATTTCTGTTGCTAATTCTTCTTTTTTAGGTATATGAGCGTATCAAAGCCCCTCTCTTGACTCAAGTGAGCTCAGGAAGTCCAGAACAATCTTATGCGGTTTTAAGTCACCTGCATCTTTTGGTCATGCGTGCACCTTATATATTTTCCTCGGACTATAAACACTTCTATTGCCAGTACAATGAGCCATCATATGTTAAAAAGTTGAAGCTTGAAATGCTGACTGCAGTGGCGAATGAAAGCAACACCTATGAGATAGGTAAGTAACACCAAATTGCTACAGAGAGAAAGGGTTAGGAAGAGGGATTAATTGATATATGATGATTGTATATGATGTCTATTCCTTGGTCTGAGGCTTCCCTTCTAATTACTTATTCATGAATTTCTTGGATCTCGTTTCAGTGACAGAACTATGTGAATATGCTGCAAATGTTGACATTCCCATTGCAAGGGAATCAATTCGAGCTGTTGGGAAGATAGCGTTGCAGCAGTATGATGTCAATGCTATTGTTGACCGACTTCTCCAGTTTCTTGAGATGGAAAAGGACTATGTTACTTCTGAAGCTTTGGTAAACATTACAAGTGCCTGCTAGATACCCTGTAACTTGTGTCTAGTAGTATCACATTGTTTCATATTATTAAGCAAACATGTGTGTAAAGTATGGCATTTTGATTTGCCTTAGTTATAGTAGGGTACACTGATGCAAGTTTTGAAAGTTCATCTATACAGGTGCTTGTGAAAGATCTGTTAAGAAAATATCCACAATGGAGTCAGGATTGTATTGCTGTTGTTGGAAATATCAGTAGCAAAAATGTCCAAGAACCCAAGGCTAAGGCAGCTCTTATATGGATGTTGGGAGAATATTCTCAGGACATGCACGATGCTCCATATGTCTTGGAGAGTTTAGTGGAAAATTGGGATGAGGAGCATTCCGCTGAGGTAGTACTTTTTATGCTTTACAACCTTACAGTTTCCACATTTGAGATTTAGATTTCCTATTGAATGCCATGTTATGCCCGACCCAACAACAGGGGGCAGTTTAATCATAGTCATAGATTTAGTTCTCTGCCATGTTGTACTTGTATTCTTTGATGGAAGAATTCAACCTTTTTTATTCAGCATATCAAGCTTTGACATTTTAGCAATCTGGACCAAAATAAAAGAAATAAAATGTATGCAAATGAGACCGAAATTTGCAGATCTTGAAATCCCAAAAACATAGAGGACCAAAATTGTGGATCGAGAATTGGAAGGAACCAAAATTGCAGTTTAGCCTAAATTTAGCTATTGGATTTTTTATTAAACGGTCTTGGTTGAGTGGGTTTAACGAAAACCTTAGATTGTGACTAACTTTGAGTTGTTTAATCTGTCTCGCTTTGTGCTGAACCAGCCTAAGCTGCAGTTCTTGTGTCCTGCCATTTTTATGCAAATGGCCTAGCACAAACATTAGTAATTGTACTTCTGAAACTTGAGAATCTCCCCTACAATATTTTCTCCTAGCCTTGGCAGAAACAATATAGTACAAATCACTAACTATTGTTGGGTTTGGATTGGGGGAGTTCCTAATTTGATTGTCATATAATCATCTTTGTAATAATGATAAAAGCATGATATCCCTCCCCTGGCAGTATGGAATCACAAAACCATAGTTTACCAAAGAAATGTAAGAAGTTATTTAGCATTATGTCTTGTGAGTATTGCCATGAATGGAGTATTAGCTTGTATTTTTGTTTACTTAATTATATTTTAAACAACTGCTGTCTCATCTCATGATGCAGGTTCGCTTACATCTTCTTACTGCAGTTATGAAGTGTTTCTTTAAGCGACCACCTGAAACTAAAAAAGCATTAGGTGCTGCATTGGCTGCTGGACTTGCTGATTTTCACCAGGTTTGAAATTTTGTAACTGGTTTCTACTGAGTTGTCAAAACAATGAATTGATTCGATTGCAGTGGTGTATTAACTAAACCTTTTGTGGATTGCAGGATGTTCATGATAGGGCCTTATTTTATTACAGGCTTCTGCAATACAATGTATCCGTAGCAGAAAGTGTGGTTAACCCGCCAAAGCAAGCTGTTTCAGTTTTTGCTGATACCCAGAGCAGTGAAATCAAAGACCGCATATTTGATGAATTTAACAGTCTGTCGGTTGTGTATCAAAAGGTAGCCAAACTATTCTCCTCCCAGAGGTTTTAATGAAATAATTTGTTTTGTTTGGACTAATTTTAGGTACTTACTCCATTTCTAAATTTAATAAAATATGTTGCTATTATAAACAAATTTAAAGATAAAAAATGTGGAGAAAATAATAAATAATTCACGTTACCATTTAAAGTGTGCTTTTTGTTTCTTGAATTCTTCCCTGTAAAATGTGTCTATCTTCTTAATGTCACCTGCGATATTCTAAATAATATGCTGTAATAGTTGTTTCAATTAGAATTTATTTTTACATTTTAAAAATATAAAATATTGTGCGGCCAAACTTTGTTACACAACACGTTGAAGATTGCACCTTCTTCTGTGATAGGTTAATTAAACACCTGTCTAATATTAATATTACTTGAAAGCTGAAACATGTTTGTATTAGTGTGATCCTTATGTATTTTTAAATTTGTCAAACTAACAGTGGCGAATTCATGCAGCCTTCGTATATGTTCACTGATAAGGAACATCGAGGGACATTTGAGTTTGCAGATGAACTTGGAAATCTATCTATTACTGCAGAATCTGGAGAGTCTGTTGTTCCAGCTCAGAGAGTGGAAGCAAATGACAAAGATCTGCTTCTAAGTACTTCAGAAAAAGATGAAGGAAGAGAACCTGGTAGCAATGGTTCTGCCTACAATGCTCCTTCCTATAATGGTTCATCTGCGCCTTCTGCAACTTCACAACCACTTGCAGATTTGGCATTTCCAAGTACTGGCTTATCAGGTCAAGCACCGGCTTCTAGCTTGGCAATCGATGATCTGCTTGGTTTAGATTTTGCAGTTGGGACTGCAGCCACGCCTCCACCTCCTTCATTGAACCTAAACCCAAAAGCTGTACTGGATCCTGGCACATTTCAGCAGAAATGGCGTCAACTGCCAATATCTACATCAGAGGTTTGTTTTTAAATTATATCAGTTTCACTAATGCGATAACTTGTACTTCATTCCAACGAACTCATGCAATAAGAAAGTTTTTCAATGTCAGCCAATGAAATGTTGGCACTAATTTAATGAATATGACATCTTATAAATTGTTAAGCTTATTAAAGGATTTAAGGATGTATAGCACCGAATAATAGAATGATTGTGTAGAAATTTAATAGACATTTTTTCATTGATAATTCAACAGAAATTCAAAATTGAATTACAGAAATGTTCTAGTACGTACTCTATTTTTGGCCTCCCCAACCAACAAAAAATGTCAAGCATTTTTATGTTGTACAGGAATATTCTCTAAGTCCTCAGGGAATCGCATCCTTGATAACTCCCAATGCACTCCTGCGGCACATGCAAAGCCATTCAATACACTGCATTGCATCCGGTGGTCAGTCTCCCAACTTTAAGTTCTTTTTCTTTGCTCAGAAAGCAGAAGCAGCGTCAATCTATCTTGTAGAGTGTATAATCAACACATCATCAGCCAAGTCACAGATTAAAGTAAAAGCTGATGATCAAAGTTCATCCCAGGCATTCTCAACATTATTCCAATCAGCCTTGACAAAATTTGGTTTACCCTGAAACTTTATGTTGCACCCTTCAGACAAAGTATGCATGCAATAGGCCGTGACGAAATTTTGGAATCCTGGATTGAATATATAAGGAAGTGGAGGATATCGGCTCCATAACGACCCCAAAAAGTTTTGTGAAAGGTAATCATATCTGTGTATAACAGACGAAAATGCCTGGGGGATTCCATTGGCTAAAAGATTTTGTAGTTGTTTGTATTCCAGTCAACACGATGATCCATCGTATATTCAGTTGTAGAAAACCTAGTCTGGGTTGTAAGTTTGTAGAGTTTTTTATTTTATGCTGATTTTCTGACGTTTATTTAAGTGTTCATTGTGTTCCAGGTCATTATTGGCATTGATTGACTAGTGGTTAATTTCGGTGCTGGGCTGGTACTGAAATGTGAATCTGGATCCTTTATCAGTTGATTGCTCAATACACAATTGATACTCGATGCCTCTACTGACGTTACTTGCTACTTTGCATGATGATTTTTTAATAGGTTAAATATGTTTTTTTATCTCTTAACTTAGTGAAAATTAGAATTAGTTTATCTTCAAAATTTTGTCTCAATCTAGTCTACAAATTTTATAAATGCATGAATTTAGTTTTTTTAACCAGATTTTGATAAATTTATTTAGCATTTCAAATGTTTGATAACTTTTAAATTGTTTACATTGTTTGACATATTTCTACTTTAATATTAGTAGACAAACATGTATTTGAAATCGTTAAAATAATTTAACAAAATTTGGTTATAAAGATTGAATTCACGTACTTTTAAATATGTAGGATTAAATTAGTCTAAAATTTTAAAGATAAATTAATTTCAATTTTAATATTAAAAACAATTTTTTTTTTAGTTTACTATAGACACCACTAAGGTTAAGTATTTAATGACACAATGTTTTACTTTTATTTTTTGTTAGTGTTAGTATTAGTGATCGTGATATTTTTTGTATGCACATGTTTCACCTTAAATGGAGTATACTTGATGTGTGATAAATAAAAATAATTTTTTTTATCTTGTAGATATTAAATTTTACCCTATTAGATTAATATAAAAATGAAGAATCATGCAGCATACTGAAAACAATGTTTGAACTGAAGCAGGTGCACCCAAAAACAAGGATTCTGTTGAATATTATCAGATTCTGAATCAAGTGATTTCTAGTAACATTTGGTATATCTGTATGTATACTGATTATTGAAAGAGAGATGCATTTTTGTTAACCAATTAATTGTAGGATGAAATATCCTACTGCTTCAAAGTGCAGAAGATAATTAACTTTGGTGCATTCTCTGTTCAATGTTTTTCTCATATTATAAATTATAATGCAGTCTATAAAATGAGTTTCTCTTTATCACTGTCCCAATTATACATTTTTAATATTTTATTGTCTTTTAGAATATTTCACATCATATGTTTTTATATTAAAAGAATTCTTTGAACTCTCTAATTAACATATATTTACGTTTAGTTATATTTGATCTTCTTAGTCACCTATCTATTTTACTTCATCCTTCTTTTATCTCTAAATTGAAGTTTTGTATATTTTTAGAATAATTGTTTATCTGTTCTCTTTACGAAAAATAAAAGTTAATCGTTAGCAAAAAAATTATATCACCATTTAAATAATTTATTATAGATACAAAGAAAATGATAAATTCAATATATTCATTTAATTTATAAATTTTAAGTATATTCCGATACAAAAGTAATTTAAAAGAAACAAAATTTCAAAATAATGTCTTCCGGTAGAAAAAAAATTTATTTTATTTAATTATATAAAATGAATATTTATTATTTACAATAAGTAAAATACTACTTCAATATTATTCTTCAAATTATTCAAACTGTCTGGTTAATGAAAATTTTCACATCCCTTCTCATAACGAGAGAAATTCATTTAACATTTTTATATCAACAAAGCAACAAGTAATAATAGATGCTTTCTCTATGCCAGTTATTTTTTTAAAATCAAATAATGAATATAACACATTTTATTGTATTTACTATTAAAATTTCGTTTAATTGGTATGTGAAGGGGCTTTGAAATACTCTTTCAATAGAAACAACTTTTCTTATTGCCTTGTCCGTTTTTGTGAAGGCTATTACTTTCTGTATCTGACTTTTTTTTTTCCTGCATCCCATAACCGCTATGATTTCCAAATTATTTTTTATTAAAATTACAATAAAATTTCTTATATTTTCTTATTTTTAACAAGAATAAAATGTATATATTAAAATTTTCTTATTTTTAATAAGAATAAAATAGAGATATTAAAATTTTATGGAAGTGCAGGAATAGAAAAGGGAGGTACAGAAAAAGAGCCTTTTGCGAATTTAATGTATAGACTGTACAGTCATATAAAGGGAGGAAATAACTTCATTGGTGGAATATATGTCAAGAAATACAGGAAATGAAAAAGGATGATGAAGATAAAATTAATTAAAATTAAAATTAGGAAATACATTTGAATTTTTAAAATTAAAAGCTTAATTGATTTATGATTTTATTTAAGATAAAAGATATAATCATAAAAAATATAATATTTAAAAGTTCAGATATGTTTCTAAATCTAAAAAGCACAGTAATCTATATACACTTTTTCCTACAAAAGTATTATTTTTTAATTTCCCACAAAAAGTTACTTCATTAGAATAAGTCCCTAAAAAATCTAGTTATCTTAATTTTAATATTTAATACCTTAAATGAATTAATTATTATTTTTCAGTTGATTGAAACCATAATGACTCTGATTGATCAGATTAATTTTTAATCACAAGGAGACATAAATTTTTCTAAGTGGGGCATCTTACACAAGAATGATTTCTCTGGGATGCGTAGAAGGATTTAACAGAGGTGCAACATTTTATAGCGATTAACATTATCTTGAATTAAAACGATATGCAATGACAGATACAATCACAGAAAGACAATGAAACGAGGGCTACGAGCAAGAGCAAGCTGATTTATAATTTGCGAGCACGTCAACTAAGGCTTTAAAAACCTATCAAACCAATCAGATGATTCCTTCACTTGCAATCTTGTTAATTGGTGTCCAACTCCATCTTCTGCAATAAACTGCATGTAAAAGCTACCGATCATAAACTTGGATAGAAAAAAGAAGCCAATTATTAACACCCACCGATACATAATTAAAACTTCTCTATTTTCTTTCCTCCGAAAACATGTTTCCAAACACCCCCACTGAGTTCTCATTCCCACATTCTTAGTATCAGAACCAAGCCTCGTTCTTCTTATACTTCTACAAATGTCTTAACTGTCTCTCATTCATTTTAGAATAAGCTCTCCAAAATGTACTTTTTATATTTTGAAAAGACTATTTGAAAATAATTGGAAATGATAAAAAAACTTGTGGTTTGCAGGAAGTAAGTGCCTATAATTTATTCCAACAAGGTGTGTTACATATATCATGTATGTTCCCATACTCAGAATTATTTAATCCTGCAGAATGACTAAAATAAAATATGTAAAAGATGTCAATTTTACCATGCAAGTAAGTTTTTGCAAATTAAGTTGGAAGTAAATCAATATTCTTACTTTTTATCTTCTATATGAGAGATTTTTAATAAAACTGCGGTTTAAATTAGAAAATTGCATGTTGCACTCAATTGTCAAACTTATTCATAATAAACTGATATGGGAAGACAACATTAGAATGTATAATTTTCTCATCGAAGTGACCAACTAACTCTAGTTCATACCTTTAAATTATTTAAGCACTGAAACTCTTTGTATGCCTGACTTGCCTTAGAGATTGGAACTTCGAAACCTCCAATGGGACACCGAGGATCTTCGGCACCTAGAGTTCCCAAAACCAAAACAAATGCTTCAATTACAATTTAGTTTAAAATTATTCACAATGACTAAATGATCGAAATAACTAAATTGACTAAAAAATAAGAAATGATGCAGAGATATGTTATTTCCATACATACACACTAAAGAAGCAAATACATGAAGTTGTATACGAATAAGGTAGCCCCAAATGAAAATGATAAATGTTTTACCATTAAGAATAAGTAATGGACGAGGTGCTATAGCCAGAATTGAATACGGTGAATCGAATTCGGAAGCTAAACCCGGAGCAATTCGGTCCCATACCTGATCAGAAATAAAAAAAATTGTGATTAGTATATAGTATCCTCTGCAAACAGATTAAAATAACAGTAACAAAGCTCTAGATAGAAATTATGTCCGGTGGGTGAATAACTAGCTACAATGGGATACGTATCATGGTACCAAACACTGTCAATCATGTGTGTTGTTAAAGCAATACATAGCAATTCATTTGCAGACAGAATCAGAGTTGATTTCATAAAAATTTGGCTTACCTTCTCCACTACTTCTTTGTCAATAACATCTTTACCCAAATCATCACAAGCCGCTGCATCCAATTACCCAAAACATTAGAGGATGTCCATACAAAAGTACCTTCAAAATATATTTCAGCCATACACTGTTAATTTGCTTTAATGATTTAGTACCCCAATTGGATACTACTAATATATTTCTCCTTCTAGGTCTTACCCAAACACCGTTCTCACGTTGACATGAAATTTTATCGGATGTCCGCAATGAGACCACTGGGTAATTTAATCCATAGACACTCTATTTTAAATAACCAACTGTAAACGATCTCATCAATTTTAAGAATTTATTAGCTGTCGCATACGAAATAATGCAACATGTGCTCCATACATAAATTGGCCCGTACATTATTGGTTTCTCATGAATAATAACTTCAATGTTATATTAAAATGAAATACAAGAAGTAGTAACTAAATCAAAGATAGAAAACATTATTTCAAAAACTCATTTAACATTATCTTACTCTCAAAAACATGCTTTATACTATCAACTCGAGCCTTCCATTTATCATTGTCTATGGCCCATCGAAATCCCTGCAACATATAGTTCACAAGTTTTCGAATCGTTGCTTTAGAAACACATTTGTCTAAATAAAAGCTTTATTCAATCATTCAGTGTCACCTGAACACCAATCAGAGGAACGACCACAGCATAGCGAGTATCAGCAAATGCAGCAAACCACGCATGCATTCCTGCATCAAAGAATTATACAAATGATGAATCATATTGAACATGCCGTCTAACATATTCCATTCAACATCTCTCAACCAACCTCCAAGTGATATTCCGGTGATTCCTATTCTAGAAGAGTCTATATCCTCTCTTTGTGTTAGATAATCGGCCAATTTAATCAAGTCCCAGACCTGCCAAAACATGGAAGAATATACACCATTTCTGAGCCGATTAAATCATAAGCTCAAACTGCCACAATCACATTTGAAACAAATCATTTGGAACGTAAAGTGCGTTGTAATTGGAAGTCCCACTTCAGTTTTATGAAAACAAATTAAATACTTTAAACTACGTTGACTATATCTAAAGATTTAAAGACATTCAATACTAAGTCCCAACTTGTGGATAGACCAACAACGCGACGCAGAATGATGGTATCACAGTCACAGACAAATATAACTTAAATTGATTCAACTGAAAAGAGAAAAAGGGTCACCAAAAAATACTAACAAAAGCCCAGACCAAAAGAATTATATAAAGAGGAACAAAATCTGTGACTTTTTGGATACTCTTGACTACAAGCTCTAATAGGTTGGATGGTTGTTGGGGTCCAATTTCGTCGGTCCTTAAGATACTTTGATTACTTTTGTTTTCATTCTTGAGCATAATTTTTACATTCCATGAAAAGACTAACACAAAAAAAAAAATTCAATCAAGTGATTATTCCATCCATTAATTATATTCCAGAAAAGGAATGATCCAAAAACTTTCAATGACATTCTTAACTAAATGGTGATGTTGCATGATAAATAATAAGGTAATAGTTTATTTTAATTTAATCACAAACTAATAAGTATAACACAATAATTATCCAATCTCAAACTAACCAATTCGGCACAATAATTTTAATAATGTTATTCTAACAGTGTATAATTATAAAAGTCAATAATAAATTACCGTGTCATATATGAATGGCATCGTTTGACCGGTTTTCCACGCATCAACAAGTGCCTGTGTATTTTTTTTTTTTTTTGGTAGGGTAGGTTGCAGCCAAAACAAGTAAAAGAAAATCTTGTCAGTTTTGAATTTTATATAGATGTCTAATTTTTAACTTTCCAAGCGATCTTAGGTAAATACGTCAACAAAAATAGAGTTCATTTCTCTCTATAAGGAAACAAAACACAACACATAAAACAATATCTTTCTAGAAATATTAGTTCTCCTAAATCTTAATCATTATTCTTCAAGGAAAATTATATGTCCAGAATCACTGAAATACGAATTCCATTTGATGCGGTAATCCTACTATTATGTTTCGAATTCATATAAAAAGTTATTTGAATTGATTTACAAACCAAATTCTATTTGTAACTTCAAATTCTTTTTTATGAAATTTACTTTATTGCCATCACTTTGAATGTAAAAGAGATAAGAGCAGCATAGTTAAATATTTTAAACTGAATTACAATCACATCCAACAAAATTAGAGTTACAGAAAACCTAAAATCAAATTGATTTCAAAAGCAAATCAATCCCTAAAAATTTGTTGTTTCAAACAAAGCATTTAAATGTTAAAGTAGGGGTCATGCTATAACTTTTCCCCAAATAAAATTGCGTTATTCATCAGGAGTTCAGAGCCTAAAAGTAAGGCACAGCAATGCAAAGCAAAGCAAGCATTTGCAAGAATCAATCAAACACGTACATCTCGATAGGTGGTTGTGCACGTGGCACGTTCTCCATGGTAACGAGAATCCACCGAAATTGCTATATATCCCCGCGAAGCATACGCCTAAAGCACAGAGAAGAACACCAGCAACCGAAGCCAGAAAAAAAATCCGCGATTACAATAAATTTATAAAACATGAGCACAGTACAAATGCAAATGAAAAATAAACGGTGGAATGGAAGGAATAGAGAAGACGCAGTAGCAACCTTAAGCAATGGGCGCATGATCTCTTTGTATTTGTTCGTACTGTGAAGAAAAACAACGGCAGGTCTTTTTTTCTGCTTATCACTTTCCTTCAGTTTCAAAATCAACACCGGCAACCGTCCTTGCTTTCCTTCCTGAGATAAAAAAATCAACGAGTTTATCTTTCAAGCACAAAATCAAATCAGAATAACAAAAATACCGATTCAAAATTCATCTCCGGAGAATCGAATTATTCATCACCTACCTCTATATTCAAGTAGAAATTCTCCTCCTGAAGCAACTCTTCAAGGTTCTCTATATCAGCCTTCGGACACGATTCCATTATCTCAATCTATAATTTCCACGCGATTGAACCAGTCAATTAAGTAGACATTGAAAATAAACAAAATAAATAACAAGCACAAGACGCTAAATGTCAATAATGACAATACCTCTTCCTTCGTCGGTGGAGAGTTTTGATGCAAAGGACTCGCCACTGGCTTCGCATGTTCGACCGTTAACGGAACTGAAGCATCATCATATACAAGAACAAGTTTCAGTTAAACGAATCGTTGCGCAATACATAGCGAGATTGTGAAAGCTAACGAGTGAAATTTGATTGCTATACCTTCATCTTGTCGTCTACTACGAAGGACTTGAAGGAACTTCGATCGAAGCTTTCTCTGAGCTTCACCAGTGACTTCTTTTTCCGCCATTTTTGTTTGTGATCTAATGTGAGAGTGAGAGTGAGCGATGGTTCTACTTCGCCATGTGAGATGCGTTGCTCGCTTATAAATACCTGTCTTTGGCAGTTGGGTTGAAATTATTATTGAATATTGTAGACACGTGTGGCTCAACAGAATTCGCACGTGCCGCGTTGGTAGCGGACTCGCAGCAGGTGCTACTTTCATCATTTTCCTCTCTTGCTTTCCAGCTGCTACGGTGGCAACTGGCAAGTACAATCTTTCTCATTTCCTTATCCTTATGCATTTTGCCATTTTTTTTAAAGGAAAATTTAAAGGGACGCTTCTCAAAGGGTAATGTTATAAATTAAAATATTCATTTAATTGAATGCTTAAGACTCACGTTAATTATGTTGAATGCGTGTAGTTAAGAATAAAATTGATTTTGATCATGAAAAATACATCATTTATCAATTTACGACAAGTTGGCGTGTGAAGAGGAAACAACTACTTTTTTGTCCGATATATATGACAGGATGCAGAGAAATGAAGAAGACAAATCAATTGTGAAATTAAAGTGCAGAGAGACGAAGTTTCAGTTCATGACTTATTCTAGTGTACTTATCAAAGTTTTTGGATACTTATTCTCATAGTAATGATACTATGAGCATATTCCTTCGTCTACATGAAATATTTCTTGTTCTTTTTATAATTATAAATACTTATTGCTTTAAAAATAGTTTGTTAAGTGATTATTTTGTTGGTATTATTTAAGAATAAATATTGGAGAAACTTATTACTAATAATAAACTCATGTAAGAAACTATAACACCAACTTTAACACGAAGATTATGTGTTTATAACTTTTTTTATTTGTTAACTCATTTAAATTCCTAATAACTCTTTCTCGTGTTTTCTTTAACATATTTTTTCCAAGTTTTGTTTCAGACATTTTTTTTGTGAAAGATTAATATCATTTTTGCATATTAGCGTTGCTTTGATAGTATACTATAATAAACCTATTAATCATTATGTTACTAATAAGAGACTCAATTCATTAAATTCAATAAACATATTTTTTTCCTAACATTTTTTCTCTTAAATTGATATATGCTCGTAGTGAATTAGATTAATAGTTTGATCTTTACAATCATTTCTTAAGAAATTACTATGTTTGTATCTTTTATGTAGAATTGGATTTTTTTGACAATTTAATTGTTGAATTATTGTTAAAAAAATTGCACTGATCTTTAATTTCTTCAATTGTAGCTCTTAAAAAACTTTTCTCAACCATTTTGACAAGCACAAGTTGTATTTGCAAAAAACTCAACTTCAATATTTAATAAAGTAAAATGAGTTACTTTTTAGAATACAAAAATAAGTTTGCTTGAAATATAAAGTAACAAGGTCTTCTTCGTATCAATCAGATCACTTGTATAATCATTATTTGTAAATCATATACTTTACACTTCTTATAATATACTCCAAAGTTACAAATTCTTTGTACGTATCGAGGAATTGCGTTTACGACCAACAAAAATAAATTAATAGAATTTTTTATATGCATGGTAATAAAACTAACTATGTTTAGCCTATATGTATATGCATGGTAATAAAACTAACTATGTTTAGCCTATATGTAGTAAGATGCATTAGACTGCTTGAATCATGTACTGTCAACCTTATTCTTATTGTATATTTAAAGAGTTTTGTATTACATTTAATTATCCCGTCTCCTTAAATAAATTTTCGTTAATTTTATTAAACATTTCTTTTATCTGATCAAATTATGACACAATTAACTTGGTTCTAGATAAGAGTATTTTTTTTTTAATCTCTCTTGAAGGCATTTATGGCTGTCCTTGACATAGTTATCATTAACTTATTCTTCATAAGGACATCATTAACTTGACCAATACATCTTCAACTAATGTAGATACAAACATTCTCGACTAACCTTAACCATTTCATCTTTAACTCGGTATAAGTTAAACTAATTTTCAACATTAGTTGAAACATTTGTTAGTTGGTTTTGATTAAAACAACCAAACTTGGCCATAATTTTTTTTTTTTTGGTTAAGAATTTTCTTGACTGACCTCAACTAATTCTTTTTTCGACTAACTTTGAGTTTGTTTTTTCTGATTTGCCTCAATCAAGTCATCTTTCGTTAAGTCAAGATTGATGCATCTTTCATTTAGTTTGATTTAACTCATAATCTTTATAATATTTTCTTTACATAAATCTTTTGGATTTGTGTGTCTTTTATAGCCTTAATCTATTTTGTTATCTTATTACTTTAATGAAATTAAAAATTCTCCATAAATAATTTATTTTATAAATTGTTTATCTTATTTGTGTGGATCACATGAATTTAATTTTTAGTCAATAAAATTTTCAAAGTGCTTGATTAGTTTACTATTATGAGTATAAAATTTTATTTATTTATTTTACAGAATATAGATTTTCACTAAAACTTCCAATTCTTTCTTATTCTTGAAAATCACGTATCAGAAAAATAATATCTTAAAGTAAAAGTGTACTCAAATAAGAGTATACTAATAAAGAAAGTATACAATATACCATAAAATTTAATCATAAATTAATCTAAATTTAACGTATTTCGATTGAATACTTACCGTACAATTCTTTTGACAATCCAATTAACATTCAAGAAAGACACACAACTAGCAAACTCTCTTTTATATTTAGGATTTATTTGTTTTCAATAATAAATTTGAGGAAGAGTAAGTAAAGGGACGTGAGAGGATATAAAAGAAAAAAGTGAAGTTATTTGTTTTAAAAGATGAAAAGGTGAGACCGAAGGTAAAGTTTAAGAATAATGTGATGAATGTAATAAATATGAAATAATATTTTAATTGATAAAGATTTAGATTATAATTTACCACAATGATTAATATTAGTATAAAATAAAATAATTATTATTAGTTTTAGTATTATTATTATTATTAATTGTATTATTAATATTATTATATTATTAATATTATTATATTATTAATGTTATTATCATTATTATTATTTATATAATTAATATTACCATAATTATTATTATTAATTATCTTCAAAGTTTAATAATAATAATAATTATTATTATTATTATTATTATTATTAAATTTTTAAAATATTTTTAATTATTAAATTTTACGTGTCAAATTTAAGTAACAACTTTTTTATAATTAAAGAATTTTTTGTATAAGTATAGAACATGGGATAGGAAAATAAAAAATTAATTCATACAGTTTCACCCATCTTTGATCAACAATGCAGATTTGCAATGACACAGACTCCAGAATACAAATCTTAGGAATGCAAGGACTTTTCTGATTGGCAAATGTTGATACATGCATTTTCTTGTTAAAAATCATATGAGGGTAAGATGGAATTTAAAAATGAGATGTGATGGACATTTAAGTAAAAGCACACTTGCACTAAGAGTTTAAAAGAAAAAACAAATTTATGAGTATTTAAATAAATACATGTGTGTTTAGTTATTTTTCCTTTCTCATTCCATCTTTCATGCAAAGATAAGAATATTCTATTTTTCCTTGTCTATTTGTCCAATCGTCTCTGATCTTTAAAAATTAACAAGTTTTATTCACTAAAGAATTAATTGAGTTGATAACTCTTAAATTAACTATTCATTTTTGTACTTATTTTTATTATTTATCTTTTTACTTTATGTGAAATTTTGATGAATACATATTTGAGAATCAATATATCATTCCTTCCTTAAAAGTTTGACATACTAACACCTCAAACATACATTTGACATAATGTATACTTAAATGACTCTTGTTACTGGTGATTTGCATGAATCTATTTTTCTATCTCCGATGCTCGTTGCGCGTTGCCTTAAACATCTCGTCGTAAATAACTTTTACATCATTATCATAGATAAATCACTAGCATTGTTCCAACCAAGTTAAATTTACCCAAACATGTATAAATGAAGTAATTGTACAAGCAATAAAAACATATATACTCACCTCCTGAGAAGGCACAACATGCTAAACAACTTTTAATTAGAACCTAGGTTTTGAAATTAATTTTTTTAATTTTCAATTTATTAAAAAAAATACAAATTAAATTTTGAATTTTTGTATTAAAAAGCTAGCGTAGTGGCTTTTAAAAAAGATTATTACTGAAGACGTAAAAAATAAAAATAATTAACTTCATTAATTTTTGTTCATTTGTATACGACGATAAATAATTTTTTGAAAGTTGAGAAAAAAAAATTATAAAGCATATCAGAAATCCAAATTTTTGAAATTGCGTATATGTTCATATTTTTTTTTTGAAAAATAATAAAATTAAATATACATAGTTTTTAAAATTTTATTGTAAACAATTTTTATTTATGTTGTAAGTAACTTTTTAATTGAAAAATATTAAGTTTAAAATATGGTCAAATCAAAATAAAATAAATTTCAAAAACCGTCATTTAAAAGAATAAAATTGAAAAAATAATTATTTTAATTTAAAACTTTTCTTTAAAAGATAAAATTGGATAAATAAATTTTTGAAAGTTGAGAAAAACAAAATTTATAAAGCATTTCAGAAATCCAAATTTTTGAAATTGCGTATGTGTTCATATTTTTTAAGAAAAATAATAAAATTAAATATACATAGTTTTTATAATTTTATTGTAAATAATTTTTATTTATGTTGTAAGTAATTTTTTAATTAAAAAATATTAAGTTAAAAATATGGTCAAATCAAAATAAAATAAATTTAAAAAAACCGTCATTAGAAAGAATAAAATTGAAAAAAATAATTATTTTAATTTAAAATTTTTCTTTAAAAGATAAAATTGAGAAATAAACATAAACATCAGAAGAGGGAATCACTTTTTTTATTTTATTATATATATATATATATATATATATATATATATATATTTAAAACAACATACATGTTACTGAAATTTTAAAAATTAAGCTGAGAATATTTTATAAATAAAATATGTCATAAAAATATATAAATTTTTATGGTAGTTTTGTAATAATAAAATATGAAACTAAATTTAGTTTTCGTACTTTTATAATAATAAAGTTAATATTTAATTTGTGGATTAAAAATGTATTTAACACTTTTAAAAGATAAAGTTCCCTACTAGACATGATTTATTTTACTAAATATAAATATAATGAAGAATGTGGTTTAAGCATATGATTTACCCTATAGAAAAAAAGTAACTTTTGTTCAAAAAATAGTAATTTTAAACAATAGTACAAAACCATTTTTTTCTCAAATCAATTAAAACCGCATATCAAATGTGGGGGAATTGAGCTCTCAAAAGGCAAATATTTTTAACTATTTTTCAAATAAATTATATTTTTTATTATTATAAATTTTGATATCTTAATATTTTAGAAATCAAAATTTATAAATAATTTCTCATGTCTCCGGTTTTTTCCCATTAAGTCTATTAATATATCAGTGCTACTGCTCACTCTTCAACACATCCATTGGGATAAGCACAGTGAAGCACCACACTGAGAATCATAAAAAAAGCAAAGTGCGAGCATGATAGTGAAAATCAGAGGAAGCAAAGAAGAATGGAACGTAGAAGCAAAACTAATGTGAAGCTGCTAAAGCTAGAGAAAAAAATGTGTAAAAGAGTAACACGTGTCCTACAGGCAACACGTGTTACTTTTTTTATAATTTAAAAAATGTCCAAGTCAGAAATTTAAACACTTATGTTAATGATATGACACATTTCCCTTTACGAGGTACATGTGACATCTTGGGATACTGAAAATAAGGAAACATAGACTCTCTGCTGTTTACGTGTCTCTCCATTTTTGTTCTATGTTTCTTTAATATCCCAAATGCAAAATGCAGCTTTACTCTATTTTAAATATGCACAGCGAGTGTTCAGCAGCTAACATTGAAGTTGAGAGTGCCTCATTTCCACTCTGCCATACATCTTTTTTCCATCACTAGAGAAAACCATGATTCCTTCATTTATTTATCTTTTTATTTTTTTCAATTTCAACCACTCTTTTCTGTGCCTCTTCTTCTCTATCTCACATTCTGAAAAAAGGTCACACTATGGGACCATTACTATTAAATTTTTCGAAAAGGTTAACCACCACATGCACCTCACTCTCTCTACCACTGTACCAACATAAAATTACAAACTTTTCATTATGAATTTATCCTAAGAGTTGGTGAAACCATTTTTTGTTCTTTTAGTAGTTTTATCTTATCGAAACAGAAATACAATAACACAAGTGGTTGATAGAAAAAGGTGTTAACCAGAGTTGGATTGCACTAGCCATTTGTGGCTACATGCTAGAGCTTATAGAGTTGCTATGTCATAATTTTCTTTTCAGTTTTCATTGCAATTCGGCGCCCACTATAATATTCATACAGGCTTTGTTTGGCTTCTTCACCTGCATGAGTTTCGGCTTCAATTTCCAACTCGTAGCCATCTTTTACGGAAAACGAATACAATCATGTTTGCAGTTACACCGTATTCTCCGGCGACTATGCCGGTTGACGTCATTCCTCCGCCGTTCCCGCAACCAGCAGCACCCGCATTCCAATCCTCGCCGTCACCATCGATGTTTCTGACGCCTCCAGCCCCAACCTCGCCGTCGCCGGAAACATTACTCGTCCAAGGTCTGCCGCCACCGCCATCTTCAGTTACACCTATTCCTCTGACGGTGCCGGTGTTGCCGTCTCCGTCGCCGGAATCTTTCACACCGCCATTTCCACCATTCGCAGTTTCGCAATCGCCTCCGGCTCCGATCACCGCATCCCAGCCACTTCCGTTTCCATATGCCACAGCGCCTTCAACGACGTCGTTTCCGCCATTTGCAGTCGCACCATCACCTCCGTCTCCGACAGCCGATTTTCCACCTGCATTGCCAGATATGCCTCTGACACCCGAGGCGGCGGCGGTGACGACATCGAGTTTTCCTCCACCGCCTTTACCTCCTTCGTTCACGAGGGAACCAACCTTGGCAACGCCGTGGAGCCCCGCCTTGCCGTTATCGGCGCCGCAAGAAGTGAATTTGCCGGTGGCTGTGAATTTTCAGAAGACCTCAACATTCCACGTGGCAAGTGGGCTCATTGTTGGGCTAGTAATTGGGGCAATCGTTTTGGTGTTTGGTTTTAGCATTGGATTACTTCTATGCAGGAATAGGAAGAAAAACAAACAGAAGAATCTATGCACGGGTCGCACTAAGGAATCACCACCCTCCATTGAATCCAAGGGTTAGAAAATCTTATCCCTTTTTGTTTGTTCGTTAAATTGGGATAAATCTCATGACAAAAGTTAACATCAGTTTGTTAAGTACTTTCTGCCACTTAATCCAATCAAAATTTCATTTTAATAACTCATACTAACTTGTAATTCAAATTTTTATTGTATATTTAGCGATATGAAACTGCAATAATAACATACGAATAGCTAATTTTTCCCCTAAATGTAAAGGCTTAGTTTAGTAGTTTACATGATCCTTTCTATTATATAAAAAGGTGATGGATAATAGAGTTCAATTCAATGCATTTCATGGTTTGGATCAGGATCTCATGTTATTCGAGTGCCATCAAATCCAACGCTGCCACCGAATCTCACATCAGGTTCTTTTAAGTCAGTGTCTGTGAAAACAATTCCAAATCATGCTCCAAGGGCAGCCTTCAGTCCCGGGAATGGTAGTTTCAGGTATGATGAAATATTAGCGGCCACTAATTGTTTCTCTGAGTCCAATCTTCTTGGAGAAGGTGGCTTTGGCTATGTGTACAAAGGAGTTCTTCCATGTGGAAAGCAAATTGCAGTTAAGCAACTAAAATTAGGTAGCCAACAAGGAGAGAGAGAATTCCAAGCTGAGGTTGAGACAATTAGCCGAGTGCATCATAAGCATCTTGTTGAATTGGTTGGCTACTGCGTTGCTGGGGCAGAGAGAATGCTTGTTTATGAGTTTGTTCCAAATAACACATTGGAATTTCACTTGCATGGTAAGTCTGTAATTTACGGTAACCCACCGGAAATTTTTCTGCTCTGTTGTTGTGGAACTGGTGGTTTCTCGTGAAAAGTTTCCTTTTTAAGTATCGTTGCTTTGTCCTGTCTAGATGAACAGGTTTTTTCAATGGTTCCATACTACAGTTGCATGATCCTGAAGATGACATAAAATTGTATTGCAGGGGAGGGGAGTATCTTCTTAGGATGGACAACGAGAATTAAAATTGCCGTCGGATCTGCAAAAGGGCTGGCATATCTACATGAAGATTGTGAGAATTCTTCACTTTTGAGTTAGAATCTGATTCAGGATTTTGCTGTTAACATATATCATTCCTTGATTTTACATACTTAAATCTTATATAAGGATCCTGTGCTTATGACTATAGGAAATGATAATTGGTTACAGGTAATCCAGCAATTATTCACCGTGATATTAAAGCATCTAATATTCTTCTTGATTTTAAGTTTGAACCCAAGGTGAGTCTAATTTTGTTCCTTGATTATTAATGATAATGTTAGTATTAATTTTATACGGATTTTATATTTCCAAATGACTTCCAAATTTTGTTCCCAGTGCATCATACAACACATGAAGTGTACCTACGTTAATAACTGATGATCTAAGACCTATCTTTCTCAATTACTCTAGAGACATTTATGCTGAGCTTCTGTTTGTATTAGGTTTCTGACTTTGGCCTGGCGAAAGTCTTGCCAAACAACGATAGTCATATTAGTCACCTCACCACCCGAGTGATGGGAACCTTTGGGTAAGGACTCTCTCCATCTTATTGCACGTATCATAGTGAATTACTTAACATTAACCTCATCGTTTTCTTGAAATAGAAAGAGCTGTGAAATCCTTAAAATACTGAAGTAAACATTGAATTTTTTCTCTCCTATTAAGTCAGCATCACAAAGTAAACATTGGTCATTTTAGCTCTTCAGTAAATAAGCAGCGCCCTCTCTTACAAGTAACAGATAAAAAGGGTTGAAAAAAAATGTTTCTATACAGCGATCATGTGTTGCATTTGCATATGTCAAGATCAGCTTTTTGGCAACTATATATAGAACTTCAAAGCCAAAAGTTTCGTTGCAGATATGTGGCTCCGGAGTATGCATCAAGTGGTAAATTGACAGATAAATCAGACGTATATTCCTACGGCGTAATGCTTTTAGAACTTATAACCGGACGTCCACCGATCACTGCAGCAGGATCCAGGAATGAGAGCTTGGTTGACTGGGTGAGTTGACTGAGTTCTCTCCAACAATGTCTATAGATATAGTATATGTTTTTCCAACTCAAAGTAATAGTAAATTTGAAGGACGATTTTCTTTTGATCTTGACCCTCGGAGTATTAAAATGACCTTGCGAATATGTTTGTGTATTGACACTGTAGGCTAGGCCATTGCTTGCTCGAGCACTCCAAGAAGATAGTTTCGACAACCTTGTTGATCCAAGGTTGCAGAAAAATTACGAAGCTGATGAGATGGTTAGAATGATTACATGTGCAGCTGCTTGTGTGCGCCATTCATCCAGGCTTCGACCTCGTATGAGCCAAGTAATCATCTGTTCATTGTGTCTAGATTTCCTTTGTTGAAATTCTCTCTAGCTGTGATAATCATGGTCTGTTTTTAGTGTAAGTACATATGAGCCTCTGATCACTAAGTTCACAATTTGTAACAGATAGTTGGAGCCTTAGAAGGAGTAGTTTCTCTTACTGATCTTGTTGGAGATGTTACACCGGAGAATACCCCAGAACGCAACTGGTCAAATTATTTAGATTATGGTGACAACCAATACCAGTATGAGTTAAGAAGTTTCAATTTGGCACTACCAGCTCAGAAATACAGCTCTAGTGGGTACAGTGAAACCACTAGTGCTTGTGGCCTTTACTCATCAGGCTCAAGTAGTGAGGCTCACGGATCATTCCGAGAAATATTGTAAAAGAGGTTAAACATGGAGAATTGTATTGTGAACTTAGAATTCAGAACTATGGTAATTATGTTCTACTCAAGATGAAAATCTCGTACACAGTCCAGACTAGAGTAAGACGTTCAAATTCTTAATTGGTTTTCAAATTTTTTGGCAACTTTTTATTCAAAAAATTCCTCAACTTAGTGGGTTAGAGATTTCAAAACGTAATTAAAGATGATCTACATAGAATGTTGTGGATTAGCGGTTAGAAAATGAATAACCAAATTCACAAATAATAATAAAAATATGAATAATATAATAATAATAATAATATTAAGACATATTTATGAATTAGAGAATATTAATGAGAACTACAATTCTTGTATCAACAAGAGATAAAAAGTAAAAGTAAAGAGAGAAGGAGAAATATTTTGGGTCGAGACACGTAAAGCATTTTCTTTAGAAAGAAAAAGTTTTTATTGTATATGGTAAAACAAAATCACATGCGTTTTTCTCTCAAGATATAACAATCCGTCAGATTAATCGAGTGCAATCAAATCAATCGAGTGCAATGAAGGATATCTGAACCTTATGAACACTCATGTGTTAAAAGATACTGTAAGGAAGAAGACAAAACACTTATATATCGTGTTTGTTATGTACTCCCATGCAAATAGGAGTATTTATAGGTAGTAGGGAGAGACTTAAGAATTAATGGTAATAGATATGATTAAATAAAATATTAATTTGTAATAAAATTACAGTTAACCATAAATAACATTTATCCATAAACTTAAAAGTTTATACAAATACAAGTAATCGTATGATAATATTTTAAATTATATTAAATATTTCTAACAATCCCCACATAATTTAAAACATAAAATAAAACAAAATATATCACCTTTTCAAACAAAATATTATAGTTCAGTATAAGAAACCTTCCAAGTTCAAGTCTTACCCCTAGTAGTGTTTATAAACTCCCACTTAATTGTCTTGAGCTACCTCCCTAGTAAATAAAACATACAATATTAGTCGGTGCTCATTTTAGGTTCTAATCAGTATTTACAAGTTATGGCCTTTTGCATGTATCTTGTTTGTGAGTGTAACTTAGAGACTTGTCCATGTCTCACAATGGCAGTTCCACCATCACACTCGCTAGATAAACTCTGAAATGGTAGTTTGCAACTCACACCCATATGATAATTGTCATTGGACCTATTAAAAGGTATTTAAAAGAATTAAACATAATAATGCAAATACTTAAATCTTATTATTGTCATAATTTATAGTGCACCTCGTCCATAGAAATGAAGTAATATAGAAATATAAATAATGATTCACATTATTATTATTATTATTAAAAATTAAAGATGTGTAGCTTTATTAATAATAATAATAATTCAAAATTATTATTATTATTAATTGTTGATTTGTAAGTTTTATTATTATTCACGTTATTATAATGTTTTATAATTTAGTTTTCATTCATCTAATCTTAGAGAGGATTAGGAATGTATTTTTAATTGTTTTCTTCAATTCGGTTATGACTTAACTAATTACAAGTTTCTTATAAATATAAATATTTTTAATTAAATGTTTATTAAGACTTAACTAATTATAAGTTTCTTATAAATGTAATTATTTTTAGTTAAATTTTTATTAAAAAAGTTGTTATATTAAATACTCAAAACTTTATAATTTTTAATTGAGTTTCTACCGGTTAAATTTTTTCTTAATTAAGTAAAGTAATTTTTATTTTATCTTATCATTTTATTAATTTATCTCCACATATAAGATGAAAATTTGAGATTGATATAAAATGGAGATGATAAACTAAAGGAATTGACCTTTACATTACATTGTGTGTTTGAACGAGAAATTTTAACAATTTTAAGAAATTGTAATTCTTAGTAATTAAATTATTTGGAAATGAATTTTCTTCTTTTATTAAATAATTAATTTGGATAAACTAATTAAAATATCATAAATTTCATTTTTCTTATTTAGATAAAATAATTTAATTTATATATTTGATGGACTCAATTTTATCTTTGAGTGTAACTTAACTTAGCTTGACGATCTTCAGTCTGGGTTGGGTCGGCTTAGCTCAAATTTCCTCCAGGTTTGGCACGGTTTGAGCCGGCTCGACCTTTGACTTAAGCCAACTCAACATTCAACCCAAGCCGACCAGGGTTGACCTTTGGCCTCTGTCAGTCTGGCTCGACTTTTAGCTCGAGTTGATTTGATTCAACCTTTGGCCCGTGCTGGCTTAGTTTGACTTTCGGCCTGAGCTAATCCGAGTCGACCTTCAACCTGTGTCGTCCCAACTCGACCTATGGCCTAAACTGGTCAGCCCCGACTCTACCTTCAACTCGACCACCCTAGCTCGACATTCAGTCCATATCATCCTAGCTTGACCTTCGGTCCCGGGCGTCCTGGCACAACCTTCGTCATAAGTCAGTCTATCTCGATCTTTGACCCTGTCCGACTTGACTTTTTGCACCTGAGGACTTTTTTATCCTAACTGACGAGCAGGTCCACAACTTAAAAATTTTTAATTTCCTTTTTTAAATAAATTTTAAATTTTATTTATTTAAAATACCTTCTTAAATTTTCTCAATTTAAAATTCTTTTTAATTTTCTCATTCAAAACATTATTTTTCTTGAAATGATTTCACATCTTCAAATAAATTAATTATTATCTTATATTACCTCATCCGGTTATTGGTTTTATGTAGAACATGGTGGATGACAAGAAAGTTCATACTCTCCGATAACCTTTTACATCATTGTTTATAATAGAGAATTTAATAAAATTCCTTTTAAATTAACAATAATATTATTTTATATTAGTCACATAATCTAACATTATTTTTAATAGATAAAAAACTCAATCACATCATATTATTCGATTAACGAAATAAATAACCAAATTTCAATAAAAAACATATATTTTGAATACTTAATAAACTTAAAAAAAATAATGAAATATTATGACAATCTCTTAAATTATTCTCACATTTAAAACAAAAAAAAATCATTACTTTGTTACCAATAATTAGTCGCAATATTAGTCATATAATTTAACACATTTTTTAATAGATAAAAAAAATCAATCACATCATATTATTCGATTAACGAAATAAATGACCAAAATTTAACAAAAGCATATATTTTGAATACTTAATAAACTTAAAAGATTAATAAATTATGATGACAAACTTTTAAATTAGTCGCACATTTAAAAAAAAAAACCATTACTTTGTTACCAAATTCGAATATTTAGATTTGCATTTCTTGCTATCATCGCTCCTCTTAGAACAAAGAATAAAAAATAATATATAATCCTTTTCTTGTTTAAATTCATCCTTTAAATTTATGAAAGTATCAATTGGTTTAACCGGTCATAAAGTAATCTGTTTTTACAATTTATTTCTCTCCCAACACTCTCTCCTTCATTATCTTTTACATGTCTTTTAAATTTATATATATATATATATATATATATATATATATATATAAAAATTAAAAAAATATAATATATTTTTTTATTCAAATGAATGGTTGTATAATTTTTGTCTTCATCTAATATAACAAATATATGTATAGATTATTTAAAAACTATTGTAAGGATTAAAAATATAATAGAAAAATATATTATTAAATTATAAAAAGAAAGAACAAAAAAGATTTTCTTTGTGACAAATAATAAGAAAAATTATACTTGGATAAACAAAATATGAAAGTTAATAAATTTAAATTTGAATGTCATTTAATGTTAAATTAGAGAATGTTACATGCGACTTTATTAGTAATTACGGTTATTTGTAATGAAATGAAACGTATGTTTTGACATTTATATTAAATTTAATGTTGATTGTGTAGTATATTGGAAATGACACTCTGACACGAATACGATATACGATACGTTTATTTTTAGAATAATATAATTTATTTTTAGAATAATATAATATGATACGTATTACAAATATAAATACATTAAGAAATGTAAAATAATTTTTAAAAATTTAAATTATTATTGTATAAATTCAAACTAAAATTAAATATAATAAAAAAATAGTCGATATAAAATGTTATAAATTATCGTCATTAAAAAATATTAATATTTTATAGATTAAAAATTTTATTAATAAATATTAATAGTATCTTAAAATATCGTATATAAATACACTTATCGAATATGAATACACGATTCGAATTAAAATATGGATGCATATTGATTAATTGCAAATTAAATGATATTATCGTCGATCTAGCAATAAATATTAAATGCGATACTTATTTAATGCGATATTTATTGAAAGTTAATACGTTTATGAAATTAATTAATAAATATAATATTTGTCCTGATACATTAGATATTTAATTTTTAAATGTAGTAAATATATTTAATGGAATATATATGGAGAAAAAAATATGTTAGTGAATGAATAAGTACTACAAAATGGTATGCCATTATAATTATTATAGACTGGCAGAACTGTGTTGGTATCTTTTATCGTCCTATATTATTTTAATTAATTCAATTTTAATTTTTATAAGTGCGTATAATATTGTGTAGTAATATGCAGGGTTATTTCAATCAGGTAGATCATTAGTTTATTTAAACTATTTTTTGTTTAGTACCAAAATAATAAAATTCCAAAACATAATTACAGGTAAAAAGGATAAATATTTTTATAGTTCCTAATTTTAAACGCAAAATTAAGAACTTGATGTTATCTTACACTTTTCGTATATTTTATTTCTTAAACTTAATATATATATATATAATAATTTTACTTTTAATTATTTTAAATTCTTTTCAAAGAGTTAAATGTGATATTTCAATTTTTTTATTGTCATATTTAATACCTTAAAAACATTTAATGCAATTAAAGTAGGAGGACTATATCTATTTAGTTGTAAGGTGTGAAATCAAACTGTATCACAATTTAAGACAAAGACGAATTTCAATTTTTCATTAAATTGTTGTATTAAATACATATTTTCAATTATCTCATTTTAAACGTATAACAGATAATAATCACTTCAGTCACCTAACAATCACATCATCTTTCTAAGACTTGGTAAGATAATAATTACTTGGTTAAATTACTTAGTTAAATTTAAGATAATAAATTTTAAAAAAATTTTAAAATTTTTTAAAAAGAATCAAAAAAATCAGAAATTGACACGTGGCGTTGACTTTTAAGAAAATGAAAACCAAATTGATACAACAAAAAACGCGAGGACCAAAATGAAATTTCATAACAAATAAAGAGACCAAAAGAGTAATTTAACCTAATTACTTCGATAAGTTAAGAGCCACTCATTCTTCTATAGAAAAAGTTAAGAAATACACAAACTTTATTAAATACTCAGAGTACAAAATTTTATCAGAAACTTAATTGAGAAAATTCTCAAATTTATTAAGACTTAAAAATATAATTACGCCTAAAAAATTTAAATAAAGAAAATATGTTTTGAATAAAAAATTTTAATATCTTAGTTATAATTATTAAAATTTTACAAACTTATTAAATAATTTAATATTTTTAATAAATTTACTTAGTTAATTAGGTAATATCTTAAATTAAGTTGTCATGTGTTTATCGATAATATTACATATTATGATTGTTTTTTTTTTAAATATGATAGTATTTTTGAAAAATATTTTCTCTTTTTTGGGTATTGAATTTTTTTGATTTAAAATTAATAATATTTGATTTTTTTTTAAGAATAATTGAAAATTTAAATTAATTATTTGAGTTAGTATTGTAAGTATGAATTTATTTAAATGTACCAGAAGTTTTATTTTGAAATAGTTTAAATTAAAATTTAAAATAAATATTAAAAATATCATCTACTAAAATGGTAACAAATCATAAATTCAAACTATAAAAAGTTAAATTAATAATATTTACAAATACTGATAGACGAATTTATTATTTTATTAATAATAAAAGGCACATTAATTATTTAATGATTTATATTAAATTTATTAAAATAAATTAAAAATGAATAAGCTTTTTATAGTTTTAAAATTTAAGAAAAAATTTAAAAAAAATTGGCAGAAAAGTTAACATTTTTTTCAATTATGTTAAAATAAATGTCGGAATTTGTTTTTGTCTAATATAAATAAAAGTAGTATTATTTGGATAAATGCCGTGAATACTATGTTATATTAGAAGTTTTTATTATAATCGTAATAATTTGAAAAAAGTTTCATCAAATTCTAATAGTGAACATTAAATAGAATTATTTAGGTAAACATATTTAAAAATAATTGTTTCAAAAAATTAAAATTTTCTAATAAAGTAGGCATTTTTATAAAATTTATACATACCGATATCTCAAAATCCATCGATTATTTATTGTTATTAAAAAATACAAAAATAATGTAAAATTTACGATAAAAGTTATATTTTACGAAATATAAAAAAGTTTTACCTATCATAACAAAATTTATAATTTCTTTCATCAATAACTTTGTAAGAAAAATAATTAAAATGTAAGAAACAGATATTTTCAATTTCAGATTTTGAAAAAAGCTAAAACAATTTGTTATGCAAAAATTTCCTTATACTAATGTGATAAGAGAATAAAATTTTATATAAAAAAATGTTTTATCAAAATTATATCTTGTCTTTTCCTTTTTAACACGGATTTGACAGACACAAAATCTGAAATCCTACGTGGCAACTCGAAAATATTTGATTGGGTGAGAGAGCTCAAATTACGTGGATCGTTGAGCAGAGTCACGTTTCACATGGTCGTCACGTAACGGCGAAACCCAATTGATTCCTCACAACACAAAGCAGTAACAACCACCGTCAATTGACCGTTTGCCAAGTTATCTTCATTTTTGGTCCTAACCTCAGTAACCTCTCTCTCTCATTATCACGGTAAATCTTAAAACCCTAATCCTTCTGCAATTTTTTTTTATTTCCATTTTCTACAATCAATTTCTCTCTCCCAAAACAATTTCTCTCTCTATCTCTCTTCGATCTGCTTTGCTTCTGGGGCCAACCGCTCCTGCAATTCCCTTTTGCGATTGGAGGTTGCCCTCTTTCCCTTTTCTTTTTTCTAGATTGATCGACGATTTTGTTTTTTGTTTTTCAATTTTGGTGATTCGTGCTGTTTTTTAATCGCAGTGGAGGCCATTCTCGCAACGTGAGTTTATTAGATCCAAAATTGTTCAGAAAAGAGGTCAAGGAGGATGAAGAAAACCGAACGAATTGCGAATTTGGCTTTAACAGGTTTGTTTCTCGTGTTTCATGCTTCAGTTGATACTCTTATTGAGCAACCTTCCAGTTGCTGTGTGATTCATATCGAGCTTTTTTGGCATTGTAGCACAATGTAGTTGCTGTATCATTCATTCTCAATTGAATTGAATTGAGTTGTGGTTCTGTATTCTAAAATTTTAGGGTATTGAATTTTGGTAGCTGGGCCTTGTTTTGTTTAATAATACTTGTTTGTTTAATAATAATCATAATAATGTCAATGCGTGAGTGATAGAGGGAGAGTGAGTCTGTTTTTGTTCCTCAATTTCTCAATATTATTGTCATTTTATTTGTAATCACAGGTTTAACCTTAGCACCGCTTGTTGTGAAAGTAGATCCGAATTTAAATGTTATTTTGACTGCTTGTCTCACTGTGTTCGTGGGATGTTACCGCTCTGTCAAACCAACCCCGCCAACTGTGAGTACTTAATCTGCTTATTCCCTTCTTTATATTGTGTTCTTTGGTGGTTAATCTGATTTCTGTTGCAAATAATTTTACAGGAGACAATGTCGAATGAACATGCCATGCGTTTCCCCTTTGTTGGAAGTGCGATGTTATTGTCACTGTTCTTACTCTTCAAGTTTCTATCCAAGGACTTGGTGAACACTGTATTGACAGGCTACTTCTTTGTACTCGGGATTGTTGCGCTTTCGTATGTTCTTTTCCTCACGTTGGATGTCCTTGTCATAGTATCGATAAAATCTTTTTGTTAATATTTTTTGTATTTTATTAAACACTTTCTTTTCCACTGTCTACAGGGCAACATTATTACCGTTTATTAAACGTTTTCTGCCAAAGCATTGGAATGAGGACGTCATAGTCTGGCGACTTCCATATTTCCGATGTATGTGACTCCCTGGCTAGTGTGTTTTCTTATTGTTGGTGATAGTATTTTCTCTGAACTGCGGTGCATCTAGTTCCAAATTCCTATTAATGCAGCCTCTGGGCACTTGTACTCGTTGTGATGTGCCCAATCAAATATAAAAAATGCTCGAGGGCTTTATTTGTTGATAATTCATTTATTTTTTCTTTTTAATAAATGTAATTTTTAGCATGATTTTGAACTATTTTCTCGAGAAGGCATTATAAATTCAACCCTTTAGACAAAATAAAGGTAAATGCTTTCATACCCCCATGGACCAATGTGGCTTGTCACAATTATCAAAAGGGGAGTCATTTTCGTGTTATTGTGAAAACTGTTGACCAGTTGGTGGCTCTAGCTACACTCACTAATTATTTTATTTGACTTAAGTTTTAAGTTCTGTTGATCAGCTATGATCACCAATGTCTTTGGCTAATTATTATGCTTTACTGTTTATGTTGTTGGCTTTTTAATTCTTTATTTATTATCATTACACGATTATCCTCATGATTTGCATTTTATGTGTTAGTTATTTGTACATGAAGTTGAGATTAATCTTCCTCATTCAAGTTGATCAAGTTGAGATTAATCTTCCTCTATCACGCATAATATATATTTTTCTGCTTATACTTTTCTTGTCCAGCTGTGGAGATTGAGTTTACAAGGTCACAGGTCGTTGCTGGAATCCCTGGGACATTCTTTTGTGCTTGGTATGCTTTGCGGAAGCATTGGCTGGCAAATAATATATTGGGTCTTGCTTTCTGTATTCAGGTCTGTCAATTTTCTATATATAAATTTTCCTATCAACTACTATTTATGATAAAGTTTCATCATCAATTTATTATATATTTTATACAAAATTTGTGGTACCCACTTTTGTGGTTTGAACTAATATTTTTTATGAATTTTGATAAATAAATTAAATCATTCTATCATTTGTGCTATCAATGTGTAGAATTATGAATCAGTTTTTGATTACTAAAATTTACACCAATGTACATTTCATCACTTGCAGGGAATTGAAATGCTTTCTCTTGGGTCTTTCAAGACTGGTGCTATTCTCTTGGTAGGTGTTTTCTTTCTTTTGTAATTAATGGTGCTCAAAGCGTTTATTTAAGAAGACATGTATACCAACAATCATTTTTCTGTGGATAAACCAGATCATATGTCTGTGTCATTCGTGAAGAGAAACATGAACTCTTTTTAGTTGTAACAAAATACAATTTAAAGGCCTTTGGACCTTGACTTACTCTATCATCTGATTCATTCAGCTTGTTTTTTACTCTTTAAATCAAATACAAGCTCATAAAATGCCTGAGCAAATTATATTTTATTCCCTACAGATATAATAATTTAGTCTTATTTTCCAAAAGATAGAAGACATTTTTTTTTGCTGTACAATCCTTTGTTTTAAATATGGTCATTGACTTTCTTACATTCTTATTTTACAGGCTGGTCTATTTGTATATGACATATTCTGGGTTTTCTTCACTCCAGTAATGGTCAGCGTTGCAAAATCATTTGATGCTCCAATAAAGGTTAAAACTTTAGCTAAATGAAATGGAAATTCCTCTTTGTGAACCTTTGAATTTTAATTGTGTATATATTTACTTGGATATTAGATAGAAATTGTAATAAATTTCTTCCTAATATTGTCATTCAAATTATTTTGCAGCTTTTGTTCCCCACAGCAGATGCTGTAAGGCCATTTTCAATGCTTGGACTTGGTGATATTGTTATCCCTGGTAGGATGACTCTTCATTTATGTATTGATATATTTATTTTGTGACGTTGCTCTGTAATAATACAGTTCAGCTTTTAATTTGTATCTTGTACCAGACTTTGTTAACCTATGCTTAGAAGATTTTGCGAAAATGGTATGGAAAAGATGAGGGAGTAAATGGAAAATAATCTGCATTTCACTTTGCTGTCACGTAGGAACACAAGTGAATTATTTTAATATACTTCCCTGTTTGTGGAGGAGCAAGAGTGAGAGTTTGAGGGTGTAGCGCTTTCAGATTTTCTCCTCCCCTACACAAATTTTTAAGCTCCCTTGAAGCTAAATTTCAAAATAAAAAACTCTTGTGGTGTAACTATCCCACTCCCCTGTTATATCAAAAAGGTCTTTTCAGCGTTCTAGCTAAGTGACATTGTTCCGAACCTTATTTTTCCCTTTTTATGAATAATTGCTTTGTTGCTCTAAACTCTTAACTTTGTCGAGTTTACTTAACTGATTAAACTTGGTGACTGTATTTTAAAGAGTGATTTTTTACATATTTTTTTGCATTCATAAATCCAAATATCTCAAAGTTGTTATTACTCTACATTACAACTTTGAGATAGAGTGATAAATAAATTTTATCCGTACCTGTATGAACATCTTTGACAATAATGAAGGAAAAGTTTCTCTATAGTAATTTTGTTGGTGTTTGTTACTTCAATTTATTTTGACTACGTATTTTTTTTCCTTCAGGTATTTTTGTAGCATTGGCTTTACGATTTGATGTATCCAGAGGAAAACAGCCCCAATATTTCAAGAGTGCATTTGTAGGATACACTGTTGGCTTGGTCCTTACAATTGTTGTGATGAACTGGTTTCAGGCTGCACAGGTAACTGATCTGTTTCATGTTTTGTTTTGTTTTTGTAGGTTTTGGGGATGTGTGGGGTTGTAGTCACTGATCATTAATGCCAAATACTGTTCTAAATTTCTAATACATGTCTGGCTGAATTTGTGGAACAATCATGGACTTTTGGTGATCAAACTCTCCTAAACTAATTTTTTCCCTTGATTGTATTCCTTTTGCCAGCCTGCTCTTTTGTATATTGTACCTTCTGTAATTGGATTCTTGGCTGCTCATTGCATATGGAATGGTGATGTCAAACAGGTTTGTTTCTTTGCTTATATTTTCTGTTTCTTCATTCTCATATCAGTGTTAGTCCATCCTTTTTTATATATCTAGTGTGCTTTCAGTATTATTTTCCTTGGAGTAGAACTTACCTCATTTGTATTAAATACTATGTATAATGAAAATATGCAAATTTGATTTATCACGTTTTGAACCCCATCAATGAACCATAGGATGTCACCATCAGTAATTTTGCCGTAAAACTTTTGACAATTTTTTATTTGGAGTCGTGAAAGAGTCACTAATATTGGGAATTTAAGTCCTATATAGACTATTACTTTGACATGATCTTTTGCACCTGTTTTTCACTATCTATATATACCTTTAACTAGGCTACATGGACGCAGGAGATGAACTTATGTTTTCTACCTTCTAAACGAAACTTTGCTTTGTTATGAACAGTTTTAAAAGGTTCATGCAATATGTTTTTGTTGCAGTGTATTATGACTATGTTTTGAAAGGATTGGATATATGATTGTTATTTTATTTAGTAACGAGTTAAGACGTGAAGATGGTTAGGATTTATGCGTAACATGTATTCTAACAGTTTTTCATACCCTTTCAATGCAGTTGTTGGAGTTCGATGAGTCAAAGACTGCCAATTCACCTCAAGAGCAGGACAAGTCCAGCAAAAAGGTTGTATAAGTTAATGCATGCCCAATACCAATACTTCCTAGTCAGAGAAGAAATACTGTTTTTTTGTTCTTCTGAAAACACCGTTACATTTAAAGCTAACTTATTCAGCAGCACCCCTGTAACTGATTGTGATTTTAAAAAAATGTATTAGTTTTATCTTTCAAATTTGCATTTTGCTTTTACTGCCTGATTTCTTTGGGTTTCCATGGCATACTTTCTGTTCTCGGCACACACACATGCATTACTTTTTTGGTGGTTTTGGGGGGGAGGGATGGGGGTTTGACTCTGTTAAGTATGGCTTGTTATTCCTATGTTCCTGCTGTGTTTTTCTGGAAAACTTATTCTTTACCTAACTAATTGTGATGTTTATCTTTGTTGAAATTACAGTAATAATCAGTCTAGGATTTGAAAATGACATTTCAGTGGTGTTCAGTAAATAATTCTAAAATCCAGTTTCTAGTTCATATTCAGTAGGATCTGCAATTTTTAGTTTGTTTGACATGAGTTTGTTTACTTGTAATGGTACAAAATAATCTTGAATGGTGCACATGCCATTGTTTAATTATACGTAGCTTGTCCCATAAATTAGTCAAACTGTTTCGCGCCAGGATGATTTATTAACCATGACGCGTTTTCAGATAGTCTACAAACCATATTTGTTCACTGAGTAAGGATAAAATTTTAGCAGTTAATTTAATTCGTATGTTGATTCCTAAACGTAAAATTAGTCTTCAACTATAGAAAATACTTTGGTTTTTTCACCATTTTAGTACAATATTCTCATCAAATTATTGAAATGAGCAAGTTTTAAAAGTTGTATCCACGTAGATAAACTGTTTTTGCCTAACACAAATTTATTATGAAGTTATGCATGCATGACACAACTTCACATTTCTCAAAGTGAAATCAAATTGTCTTACACTTCTATGTTAAAATAAGTGGATATAAGTAAAAAATGATTTTGGTTTTATATATATATATATATATATATATATATATATATATATATATATTATGTCTTTTAAGTTAAGTAGTTTCGCTCATGAAACATACCTCTGATTGTTATGGATTATTGAAGTTAATGTGTATGATTTATATATACTTAGGTATGGCTATGTGTATATCAAATATATACAGAGTCGATATATGTGATGAAGCATGGTTAGTGAATATACGTGATGTTGTATACTGTATAGACATCTAAGATAATGTTTCACAATAATGATAGGAAACCATCAAGAAAGTGAATTATACTACTTTTAGACTAAACCACATGAGAAATTAAAGGAGGTTTTTGCATTGAATTTCGTAAAGTAAGTAAAAGGAACCATTTGAATTAACTTAAGCTGGATTACTAATATATATTTTTTATAGGTTAGATGTTAATTTTTGTTACAATATATTTAATACAAGTCATTTTAAAGATATCTAGTGCGGCAAATCATTGTGATATTATAAGTTACAAAATTGAGAATCTCTATAATCTTGAATTGTGAATATGGTTCAATTTATTGAGAAGATTCTATAGTATAATATTTCTGATTACATTGTTATGGAAATTAAAAATGATGCGATGATGTAATTGATACGTATTAATAATATTTTATTATAAAAGATATATATGTTTTGATTTTTTTTTGCATTATATATTACTATATTACAATAACCATATTTACTAGAGTAAATGATTTTATTGGTAAAAATAACAATATCAAGCAAAATAATAAAAATTGTAATTCATTTATAGTTATTTGAAATTTTATACATATATTGAAATCGTAATAATTCAGAATAATAATACATAAAAATTATATGGTAATTTAATATATATATATATATATATATATATATATATATATATATATATATATATATATATATATATATAATGTTAGTTATTAGTAGTAATTAATAAAAAAATTGAAATCACAACTTTTTCCATTTTTTTTCCAAATACTACAAATGAATCTTATATCTCTAAATTATTAGTGAGAAAATTAAACTCATAAACTCTACCATAAAATTAGATTACATTTCGATCTTCTGTTTATTTTTTTATTAATATATGTGGTTTGCATGAACCAAATACCTCACTTTCTAAAAAATGCCATTGATTAGACACAAAGTATTTAAAAGGGAAGATATTAGCTATAATAGGATGAATGTCAACTCTAAGGGAAAAAAAGTCTAGTAAACATCGTTATAATGTACCTTTAGGTTAACTTTAATATATCTCTAACATGAATTTTAATACTTGATTAATTTGTTAGTTACCATCAAAGACCAATTTACCTTTCTAATCATAAATATCTGTGGAATTAGTAACACATGTTAACGATACAATTCCATTTTCATTTTTCAATCAGTTGCAAGTTTGAGCACAATTATGATTAGCAATAATTTAGTACATGCGTCAGCACATTATTATAATGTGAATCTTAAGGAAGACGCAACAAAAGTACTATGTTGTCAATGCCCATATAAGTGTTACCATCTCATTCAACGACAGTTTATATATTTTCTTATTAAGTGGGTCTTTTTATTTGTCTCAAACAAAAATATATATTATTTTTTTCGAATTTCAATAACATATTTGCTCCCCCATTATACATATTTTTTTAACTTTTATAATATTTTTTAAATAATATTTTCCTGTACCTCTAATCTATAAAAGTATTTTATCTAATTATCATATTATTATGCATATATAGAATTAGTAAATAAAAGCTTCATAAATATTTGATTGAAAAAAAAAAATTAAACAACACTAAAAAGAACACAAGCGTACTTACAGTATTGGGAAAGGGGAGAAATAAGTCAAATAGAAAAATCTACAACTATTTCATTAAAACCAAGAAAAATTATTATATTTTTCTCTTACATAAATATTAAACTAATGGCGTCATCTATTGTTCTTGAGTTAGTTTTTTCTTCAAATTTATTGCATAGATATTTATCTATTTTATTTTTTGGTTCCACGAAATAATTTTTGAAAATTTTAGTTTTTACAATATATTTTTCTTAGTTCATATTGTTAAAGAAACTTTAACTAAAAGGTGAAGTTACAAAAAGGGTGTCCCTTCTTGTATTATTTGTTGTAAACATAAACATGTTTGATGGAAATAATTTGTAGAAAATAAAAAGTAATATATATATATATATATATATATATATATATATATAAGAAATATGCTTTAAAAATTATCATTTATTAGTAGAAATTGATAAAGAGTACTGCTTTCCAACCTTAAATAAGTAAAAATTATGCTGAAAGTTAATAAAAAATAATTTAAGTGCTAATATTAATGTTAATAATAAGACGTATCAAATTGAATTAAATGCTCAGTTTTAACAACTTTAGCATTGAAACAAATTTTTATTAAGAGCACGTGAGGGCCCTGTTCGAAAAAAGCGTTTATTAAAATTGGCTTGGTAACGTGTTTGACCCGAATACGATCTCAAGGGGCGGTTTTAAATCAAGCTTTTTAGAATAGATAATATATGTAGAAATTTAGTGTAAAATTACCATATATAATAAATGTAAAACTGACGAAACTATTTTAATAAAAATAAGAAATATATTAGATTAGTATTTTATCTTCCTTAACTACTTTTTTAGGTGTTCTATAATATAAGAAACTACAATAATGAACCACAGTAATACAAAGTTAAAAGTGCTTTTGTGTGTAGTTTATATAATTTTAGTAATTATTTTATTTTTATATACTTTTAATATTTTTGTATTTATATTCTATATTTCTATTTTTTTTGTTAAACAATTCGTAATCAATAATTACTACAAAAAGAAAGTGTTTTTGTTACATAATTATAATAATTAAAATTATTTTTACACACTTAAAAAATGACATGTGTAACCCATATATGTGTATTTAATCGTTATCACATTAAAATATGCAATTTAATATATATATATATATATATATATATATATATATATATATATATATATATAGTTAATGGTATTAAAAAAATACGCGACGGTTATTTTTAAAAGGAAAAGTTATTTAATTATATTAACATATATAAAAAGTTTTCAACTACTTATTTAATTAAATAAATAAACTATTTTGTTTATTAAAGAGTAAATTTATCCAATTGAAAAATGATATTTAAATAAGTTATAAAATAATATATCTATTTTATATTATGATGATATCAATATTTAACTTTTTATAATAATTATTTATTCTATTAGTAGTGGTCATGTAATATTTTAAATTATATTAGATACAAATATTTAAAAATGTTTTAAGAGTAGTAAAGTTGTAAGAATTACATTCAATTATTTTTATTCATACAAATTTAAACTACAAATAGATTTACATCATTTTATAAAAATTATTATATCTCAAAAAACCTTTTCTAAAGTTTCATATGCTTTTAACTTATCTTTTATCTATTTGATGATTAAAGACCATTAGTGGAATTATAACAAAAGATAAAATTTTTATTATTGTCAACTATATTCGTTGTCGTCGTCATATTCTTTTTTGTCTTCTTTTTTCTTTCTCCAATTTTTCCTACTTCAACACAATATATTTAATGATAATAAGTTTACTTACGGATCTTTCCAACATATTTTACAAATCAATTTCATATTGATGAAAGTATTTGTTGATAAATTAAAATGTAAAATCTGTTTAAAAAATTTGTCAAGTAATTTGAATTTATCGATAAATTTATTATTGTTGGTAACATTTTATCAGTAATTAAAAATTTTCTTATAATAAAATGGTGTTAAGAAAAACTATTTATATGTTGCATGATTAAACAATTATTTGATAAAGTATTAATAACATCAAGCTCAGATGGTAATTTTTTTCTTAAATTAGTTTTAAAAGTAAGATAAAATCGTATTTAATATAGAGTTATTCTTACTATTATTAGTGATACATAATAAACAATGAAGAAAAATAAATATATAGCAAATTATATGTCTAGTTGGTTATAAACAAATATATAAATGAGTTGTCTCAGTATATATCACTTTTGTCATCAAGTGAATGATTAGATAATTAAAATTAGAATGACATTAACATACATGAAACAACCATGACTTTAGAAAAAAATATAAAAAAACAACAAAACGTGTTTCTTAAATATTACAAAAATAACATCACGATTTCAATAAAATAAAAAACATAAAAATTAAGATGTTCTAAAATCGTATTTACATTAAAGCATCTTTATTTTAAAATCGCATAGCACAATTTGTCTGCTTTCATAATTTTCTTTTTCGAAACTTACAAAATTCCGTGAAATCCACATATAATTGTATCATAATGCTAAGAAAACCTCTTTTGGCTGATTCTATTATAATTAAATATTTCCTTAACACTACTTATTTGTTAATTATAAACACTCTGAATTAATGAAAAATGATTAATTAATCAGGGTTTTTCTTACCTGCACGTGGAAAGGAATAACGAATTGGAAAGAAGAAGTTTGAGAAAAGTATCATGTGAATTAAACATGACTAAGGTATCTTATGATCTTATCATGTTATGTATCTTTCATTATTAGACAACTGTAGTAGTTTGAAACTAGTCTTTCTCATGAATATTCACTAACAGATCCGAATCAGAAAAAAATATATATTAAACATGTCGATCAACGGCAAGATACAGTATAATATGATATATTAATTTTGACGTTAAATTAATGTCGGTCACATGTCATATATTTAATATTAATCACACAATTAATTAAGAGTTATTTATTTAATTACTTATCAAAATATTAGCAAATAGTTTAATTATTATTATTATAAGAAATTTTTAATTTATTGTATATGAAAAGGAAATGATAAAACATCATTTCTCTTATTATTATTATTATTATTATCATAGACTTTAATTTTTTCAAATATATAATTGGGAAGATTTAGCTGGTAGCCTTTGAGTAATATAATTCCACTCCCCATCTCAAGAAATTAAGAATTTCATATCATTGAACTTAAATATGAGTATAACAAATTAATAACATGTATTCTTAATACTAGCAAGGTTGTATGCAAATATGTTATATTATAGAGATGTTATATTTTTATTTTTAAACCGGAAGGATCCATCACATTAGACTTTGGATCCCAATGTTTTTAAGAATATAATCCTATACATATAAATCAATAATTACATTAATCTAAATATTGAAAACAAAAAACTAAAATAATATCGCATAATCTATTTGTGATAATAATAATAATAATAACATTATTCAAGGATAAAATAACAATAAATCTTTAAATTCAAAAAATTGTTATTTAATAAGATAATTATTACAGTACTATAAACTTTAATATCTTAATTATATTAACACTCAAGAAAATTCATTATTTGTTATCACATAAAAAACCATAAAAGAAAAAGAAAAACAATATAAAAAATAAACGACCCCATCACATCAAATTTATTATAAAAAATATACTTCACAAAACATAAACAAATTATAATTATTATGGAGATTTAACATAGAATACATATTTTTCCTAGTAAATTATAATTATTACTTTTATTCATGACTACACAAAAAGTGCAAGTTATCATAATAAATATTGCAAACTCGATTACATTAGTTATTGTGAAATTTTTAATCAGTATATATTTTTTTAATTATATATATATATATATATATATATATATATATATATATATATATATATATATATATATATATATATATGTGTGT